>WNGF01007370.1_pt1 | contig 19165 bp, 20 predicted proteins | sample 5400641 | NCBI WGS metagenome assembly WNGF01 (sample SAMN13153371, study PRJNA577476) | soil metagenome | isolation source: 80 cm soil or saprolite under grassland replicate 2 | place: USA:California | collected 2016-06-15
CAATTGCGCGAGCAAGTGGCGCTGAAAAAGAATCTGGAAAGCCTGGGTGAGATGTCGGCGGGGTTGGCGCACGAATTCAAAAATGCGATTGCCACGCTTCATGGCTATGTACAGCTTCTGCAGAGTCTGGAGCTGGACGACAAAGCGCGCGGAACCGCTTCGTCGTTGCTGAGCGAGGTGCGTAATCTTTCAGACATGGTCACGTCGTTTCTAAACTTTGCGCGCCCGCAGCCTCTCCAGGTTGACGAGGTGAATCTCCCTGAACTAATCGCAGATTGCAGTAGTGAACTGGCTTCGCTGTTCGAAGAACGGAATATCAATTTGATCATCGAACAGCCTAACGCAACTCTGCGCCTCGGCGGTGATGTCATAAATGAGGTGACCAACCGCAGAGACGCAGAAAGCGCCGAGGACGCGCAGAGACTTGAAATCCGGGCCGATGAACGGATGCTGCGTCAGTCGTTGCTTAATATTATTCGCAATGCCGCGGAAGCGATTTCGGAAAAACAAACTGTGCGCCGTGTTGAAGTTCTTAGCTCAAACGAGCGTGATAACGCCGGAAGGACCTGGGCAGTAGTTGAAATCAAAGATAGCGGCGAAGGCATTCCCGCCAGCGATCTGCAGCGCATCTTCATTCCTTTCTTCACGACCAAAGCGACCGGTCACGGGGTAGGCCTTGCACTTGCCCATCGCGTTATTACTCAACACGGCGGCACGTTAACGGCGTCGAATGCAAAAGGTGGAGGCGCCGTGTTTACAATTCAACTGCCGCTTTGAAAAGAGTAGATTGAGGCAGCCTCGAGTCCGCCGAGGTGAGACTGTTGCACTACGGCAGCGCCGACTGATGTGCGAGTTCATTGCGCTCAATCTTGCGAGCACGCGCTTTCATCGTGGACTCGTCTCGCCGCCAAAAACACCGGGACACTTCGCCACCTTCCTCCAAAGGTCAAATAGAGAAGACTCGGTCTGCCTTTTCATTTGCCTCAAACCAGACGGCGCGATTATCGGGGCGATAAGCTTAGGTCAGATTTTTCGCGGTGGATTTCAGAATGCTTACCTATATCGGAGCGAAGCACGCCGACCAGGGTTACATGACGGAAGCCCTGCGACTTGCGCTTCGGTACGCCTTCGATCTTTTGAAGCTACACCGCCTCGAAGCAAACATTCAGCCGGGAAATGTGGCCTCGATTGCACTAGTCAAACGTGCCGGGTTTAATCGGGAAGGATACTCCAGGCGCTATCTGAAAGTGTGCGGCCGCTGGCGGGATCATGAACGATGGGCCATTATCGCTGAGGACCGGAAGTCTAAGTCTGGACGGCAGGGATAGCCCGGCGGTTAGGCATCTTCATCGGAAAAACTCGTCCGCAAATGAGCACCTTCCTTCAACGGCTTGGATCCCCGGCAACATTGCTTTACATCTATGTGATATTCACACAGTTTGCCCATGGCATCTATTTAGCGAGCGGGTTCGAGCCGCCACCTGCTGTCCCGTTCATGAACACCGTCGGCCTTCTGTGGCTCGTCGGCTGGTGGCTATTGAGGGACAGCCGCAACCGCGGTATCGCGTGGATCTACGACATTGGTTTTTTCCTATCCATCGCGTGGCCGTTCATCTTGCCTTATTATTTGCTGAAGACGAGGCGTGCTAAAGGGCTCCTGCTGATTCTTGCTTTCGTGGGAACCTACATGGCAGCGTTTGCAGTTGGCATGGCTGTCTATTTGTTCCTTGCACTCTCGACGGGCGGAATCAACGTCGGCTGAGTATCGCCACTCGGAAATCGCTTTCGGAGGCTTTGAACAAGTTGGTAACTGCTTCGCCAGGTCTGAAATGGATCTCTCGGAACGCCAGGACCGAAGGTCCGATATTTAATAGCCACGTCCGTGAGGGCGTGGATCAATGCACTTCGAAAGATAATGAGCGCCGAAGGCGCGGCACGAGCTGACGATTTAGTGAAAGGCTTGAAAGTGTTTGGCCCTTCGGGCCTCCAGCGACCCACGCGTGTTGACCCTTCCACGCCCTAACGGACGTGGCTATTGAATGCCGGCCCTTCAGGCCTGAGATTTCAGAGAGCCATCGTGGCTATTGCGAAGTCAGGTATGAGTGCCTCATCCTACATTCCTTGCGGAAAATATTCACGCCAGCGATGGTCAACCAACCGAGCAATGTCATCGCGAACGATCAGTTCTTCGGGAAAACCGGGTTTCAGGCGCGCGTCGATGACCATAGGCCCGGTGTAGGCAAGATGATGGCGGACAACTCTCGTGTCAGCAGCGTAAATATCAGAAGCAGGTTCGAAGCGCGTCCAGGTTGACCAGAGGAAGTCTTTAGTTGAGCGGCTGACGGTTGCGTCGTCGTGCAACACGACGAGTGGCCACGCGGCAAACGCCGGATCTTTCGCCAACCGCGCTGCCTGCTCAGGATCTTCTGAATAGGAATTTCCCTGCACTACGAGACAACCTCCACAAAATACTTCAGCAGCTGTTAGACCGGCAGTCAACTCGCCACGAAATTCGCGTGGCAATTCACGCCGGGCATTGCCCAGGCCCAACATGATCGCCTTGCTGCCCTCGTTTACCTTGCCGCTGGTGTAGTCCAGCGTGTCCATTGAGACGTTTGAAAAAATGAAAAGGTCGGTTTGCGGATTGAATCGCGCGAGCAAATGTTCCAGCAAGCCGGGAAAATCGTGAAGGTCCTGCGGTGTGTCTGTTAGCAAGAGAAACTTTGTCAATGAAAGCTGGCCTTCACCGAGGATCCGAAACCCTGACACCAACGCCTCGCGGGCGTAGCGTTCCCGTACCACCGCCGCGCAAAGGGAATGAAATCCCGTTTCACCGTAGGTCCAAAGATCGCGGACTCCGGGCATAACTAAAGGAAACAACGGTGATAACAACTGCTGCAAATAGTCGCCAATAAAGAAATCTTCCTGGCGCGGTTTGCCAACCACAGTAGCCGGGTAGATTGCATCGCGGCGATGAAACACGGCCTCCACTTCAAACACGGGGTACTCGTGTTGCAGAGAATAGTAGCCATAGTGATCGCCGAAAGGTCCTTCAGGCTTCCGCTTTTGCGGAGGCGCATGACCGACGAGCGCAAACTCCGCTTCCGCTGCGAGACGGTGTGGCCCACCGAGTGGATTCCGCGCCATCTTCAACTTTTCACCCGCGAGCAATGAAGCGAGCGCCAGCTCGGGAACGTCTTCAGGCAACGGTGCGATGGCCGCAAGAATCAACGCCGGCGGGCCACCGAGAAATACTGTCACCGGCAACGGCTGTCCCAGGCGCTCAGCCTCTGCGTAGTGAAAGCCGCCGCCTTTCTGAATCTGCCAATGCAAACCCGTTGTTTGTGCGTCATAGACCTGCAGGCGATAGATACCGAGATTGTGCTTCCTGGTTACCGGGTTCTCTGTATAAACCAGTGGCAGGGTAATGAACGGCCCGCCATCTTCCTGCCAGGTAGTCAGCACCGGCAACTCATCAAGCCGCGCTGGTCGATCGTGCACTTGCGCCACCGGAGATCGACTGGTGTTTCTTGTTCCCAGCTTCAACATTTCACGTCCGAGCGAACGATGTCTCCATAACTCCGAAGGCCGTGGTGGTAACAGCAATTCGGCAACCTGGACCATCTCACGAACAATTGTTTCAGGCTTTGCACCAAATGCGAGATCGATGCGTCGGCTGGTTCCAAAGAGATTAGTGACTACCGGGTAGCGGCTACCCTTCACTCGCTTGAATAGCAATGCCGGCCCGCCGCGATCGATAACGCGCCGGTGGATCTCGGCCACTTCGAGATACGGATCAACTTCGGCTTCGATCGACGTGATTTCGTTTTCCCGGGTTAGCAGATCGAGAAATGTGCGGAGGTTGGGATGCATGTTCGGGAGGAGAGTATAGCCTTTGGAGCAGTTAGGTCTATACCCAGCGTAAACCGCAAGGACGCGAAGCAGTTGCAAAGAAACGCAAAGGACTTGGAAACCGAGTTTCCTTTCCGACTGCTCCGCGTCCTTTGCGTTAATGTCTGTATGTCAATGGCGTGTGAGGATCACTCTATCTGCTGCTTCTTCCTTAACAGTGCGGTATTTAGATCGAGTTGTGCCATCGGTATCACTTCAACCTGGGGATACTTCTGGCGTAGTTCCGTTAGAAACTCTTTCGCATTTCCCACAATAACAATGCTGGTGGTCTTCGCATCGAGATGGGAACCTGCGAAGCGCTGTACATCGCTTGCGGTAATGCTCTGCACGTTGCCGATGTAGCGGTTAATCTCGTCGAAGTTAATACCATAGACTGCGAGAGTGGCTACTTGGGCTACCAGACCAGCGGTTGTCTCCAGGTTGCGTGCGAAATTGCCGACAACTACCGCCTTTCGCGGATTCAGTTCGATGTCCGGAACCGGGGCGGTGGCGAGCCGTCCGACCTCGCCTAACAAGAGCTCCGCAACCTGCACGGCCGATTGATTTTTCGTTTGTGCCGAGGCAACAAAAGGTCCCACATTGCGGCGCGTGTCCAATTGGCTGCCCGCTCCATAACTGAGTCCGCGCTTAATCCTTATTTCCTGATTCAAGCGACCCGAGTAGCCACTAAGAACTGAGTTGGCAACCAGCCCGCGAAAATAATCGGGGTCGTTGCGAGTAATCCCGGTTCTTGCGACCATCACGGCAGCCTGGCCGGCATCTGGTTTATCGACCACTAGCACACGCGGCTCAGTGGCAACGACAGGTTTTGGCGTCGGCAATATTGGTAGCGCCTCAGCAGACTTTTTCCAGTCGCCGAAATACCGATCCGCGAGCGCGAAAGCATTCGTAGCCTTAATGTCACCGCCCAAAATCAGGATTGCGTTGTCCGGTCGATACCATCTGCCGTGATACTTCAAAAAATCAGCGCGGCTGATTCGCGCTATCGATTCAGGCGTGCCCGCGAGTGGTTGGCCGTAGGGCGCGTCACCAAAAACGATACGAGCCGCGACGTAACGCGCGATTGAGCCCGGCTCGCCGAGTTCGACTGTAAGCTCGTCGAGCGTTTGCTGTCGTAGCCGTTCAATTTCTTCATCTTTGAAGGTCGGCCGGCGCACGACGTCCGCAAGAATATCGACGGCTGCGCCAATTTTCGACGACATCACATCGACACCGACCCGCGTGGAGTCCCAACGCGTTGACGAATAGAGCGAGCCTCCGAGAGCTTCGATTTCTTCCGCGATCTCTGTCGCACTGCGCTTCTCGGTTCCCTTGGTAGTAAGGTCCCCGACCATATTACTAAGGCCCGTGAGCTCTGGCGGATCGACTTCGCCACCGTTCTTAATTACCAGTTGAGCGGTAACCAGTGGACTGCTGGCCCGTTGAATAACGATAACGCGCAGACCATTCGCTAGTGTTTTGTCGACTGGCTTGGGAAATTGAACTGAACGCGGCGGCGCGGGCGGTGGCGGAGTGGCTTGCGGTGTTTGCGCGCGGACCAGTGTCGAAAGCGACAAACACAAAACTAATGTCACCAACGTAAATGATGACCGCAACCCTGAAACGACAAAGCGACGAACTGGAAATTTGAAGCTTTTCATTTTCCCTGCCCTCCTCTTCGTCGGCGCGATGCTGGTTCACTCGACGTACGCTGTTGCCCGTCTCTTTGGTAGATCAAACCACTCGTACCTGTTTTGGTTTTGGCTGCTTCAGGCAAGTAATAAATCACCAATCGATTGGCAGGGGTGAAGTACTTCTTCATTACACGTTGTACGTCAGCGGCGCTGACCGCCTGGAGTTTAGCCAAATCTGTATTCACGCGATTTGGATCTCCGAGGAGGACAGCGGCGGAGCCGAGCGCCAGCGCCTTGCCGTTGCTGGTTTCGCGTTGCCGTAACTCATTGGTGACCAATTGATTCTTGGCCTTATCGAGCTCGGCCGCACTGACAGGTGCATCCTGGATTCTTTTGATTTCAGCCAGCAATGCGCTCTCGACGTCCTCCGGCTTCTTGCCGCTCGCCAGCACCACGTTGAAAGAAACCACGCCTGCGTCCTCACGTAAATCGGGCGTAGCATCGGCGCTTTGCGCAATTTGCTGGTCGTAGATGAGAGATCTATAAAGTCGAGACGACTCGCCTTGCGCAAGAATGGTCGCGGCCACCTGCAAAGGCTCGGCGTCAGGACTCTTTTCGGGCGGAGTAAGATATGTAAGTGCTATTGCCGGCAGGGGGACGTTTGCCGCGTAATGCGTGATGCGTCGTTCTGCCATGCGCTCCGGTTCCTTAATGCTTACGCGCGGAAGGGAAATCGCCGGTTTTGGAATAGGCGCCAAATACTTTGCCACCCAGGCGTCCAACTGTTTCGGATCGAAATCGCCGACCACAACAAGCGTCGCATTGTCAGGACGATAGAACGTTTCATGGAAGGCCCGTACATTTTCCAGCGACGCGGCGTCGAGATCTTCGATACTGCCGATGGTCGGTCTTTTGTAGGGATGCGTCGTGAAAGATTGTTGCTCAATCAAATACTCAAGCATTCCATAGGGCGGCGCAAGATAACTCTGACGATACTCTTCTTCAACGACGCTACGTTCAGACTTAAAATTTGGCTCATCAACAGTCAACCCCGAGAGACGGTCGGCTTCGGCCCACAGCAACGTTTCCAAATAATTGGATGGCACCACTTCGTAGTAGACCGTTACGTCGGGATTGGTGAACGCGTTATTGAACCCGCCCACGTCCTCCGTCAAACGATCCATCATTTCGGATTTCATGTTCTTCGTTGCCTTAAACATGATGTGTTCGAAAAGATGCGCGAAGCCGCTACGGCCTGGAGGATCATCCTTGGAGCCCACGTGATACCAAACCTGAATAGCCACAGTCGGACTGGAATGATCCACAGCACTCAACAAGCGCATGCCATTCGGAAGAGTCTTTTCCTGAAAGTTAATTTTTGGTGTTGTAATCTGGGCTATTGCTTCTCTCGTAAACGTAAACGAGACTAAGATAGCCACGAAAAGTCCCAGCAAAGCTCCAAGTTTTGGCTGCTTCATAAGTTACTCCACATTATTTGGCCGGCGGGGAAGGTCTTAATATTCGAGCGTACGATGATCAAGTTATTCGCTGATGTTGCATGCAGACTTTACCACGAAGGGGCTGCGGGTTTTGGTTCAGTTAATTCCTGTCAGTCGAGGTCCAGCGGATTCCGGTAAGGTTTGTCTTTTTCTTTTTCCGCTCGCCTCATCGCCTCTTGAAATTTCTCTTCGAGAATGCGGTCGCGATCCTTCATGGAACTCAACTCCTGAGAGAAAATTTGTTCGCGCACCTGTTTCTGTTTATCCAGTCCTTTTACCATCTCGTCAAAAGAGGCCAGCGGTCTCGTTTTCTCCTCGTGCGCAATCAAAGCGCCGGTGTTCGAATCGATGGCCAGCGTCGCTTCGCAGCAGGGACAGATAATTGTGAATCGCGTTGTGTCTGCCATAGTTGGCTCCTGAAACCGAGTTGTCGTTTAAACGTTGATACGGGAGGCAGTATAGCATCCATCACGGACAAGCTTCACGACCGCATGCCCTCGGGTAGCGTCCCCCAGCAATGGGCCGACACTTTGAGCATCAGCCGGCGCTACCGCTTCCAGGTTCCGTATTCGTCAACCCACGATGCTGGATTCATTGGTCGCGCGGTTAGATGTAATGTTTTGGACTAGTGGTATTTCAGAACTTTCAGCGGAAGCGCGATTGGCAGGTGCACGAAGTCAGAACCGGGAGCGGTAGCGACCGGCTGCAAGTCTAGCTTCTAGTCAACGTCCGAGGACACAACTCAGTAGGTTTCTACACTAGAAGTTGAACATCTCGTAAACCGACCCGGTCCCTACCGCTTCCCAGTTCCGTATTCGTCAACCCACGATGCTGGATTCATTGGTCGCGCGGTTAGATGTAATATTTTGGACTAGTGGTATTCAGAACTTTCAGCGGAAGCGAGATCGGCAGGTGCACGAAGTCAGAACCGGGAGTGGGTAGCGACCGGCTGCAAGTCTAGCTTCTAGTCAACGTCCGAGGACACAACTCAGTAGGTTTCTACACTAGAAGTTGAACATCTCGTAAACCGACCCGGTCGTTACCGCTCCCGGTTCCGTATTCGTCGACCCACCATGACCGAATACTAACGACCGTCGAAGAGCAAGTGTGAACGCAAAAAGGGCGGCCTTAAGTGACCGCCCTTGTTGGCCCACCTGAATTCCAGCAACAAGATTAAGGTATTGCTTTCTTGATCGCCTTGCCGGTCTTCTTCGCCCCCTCCGCAGTTTTTTCGCCTACTGTTTTGGCGCCCTCCGCAGTTTTCTCACCAACCTTTTTCGCACCTTCCTTGGTCTTGTCCGCCAACTCCACTGTCTTCTCGGCAACAAAGCCTGCCGCATCCGCTAATGCGTTACCCGTCGCAACCAATGCGTCTCCAGCTTCCTCTTTCAGATCTTTCGACTCACCACTTGGAGCATAAATTGTCGTAGTGCGTTTACCATCACGCGTGGTGACCACAACCTTGGCAACGCGCGGGTTATTGTGAAAGACACGCGTTTCAGTTTTCACTCCGTTAGCGTCGATCGAAGTGGTGATTTCAGAATCGTCAGGCGCGGGCCTGCTGGTTTCACTTGCCATCGCCATGTTGGCGTTCGCATTCGCGTTCGCATTATCAGCCGTGCTGCAACCCACATTAGCGGACATAACCGTCGCAATGACGAAACCGATCAAAACTCTCTTCCTCACGTTCGTTCCTCCCAAAGTCTCAGTCAAGAATGCCTATTGGTACATTGTGATTTAGCAAGCAACATGCCAGCACGCCTGGTAACCACAGACCATGTGGTTCAGCTGAAACCAGAAGGCTGGCGTCCTATGCCGGGCAAAAGCATACGCGGACGAGCGATCGTCGTTCAGTTACAGTACGAAACGAAAGGATTTGCTGCGCCACCCGATGAGCCGGAACGGTTGCGCATTGACATTCGCTTGAAATTCCACTAGAAGCACCGTCTGACTCAATAGGCGAAGGCCAGACCAGATGATCGAGATTTATCAAGCCAGCGGGGCGCTTTTCAGCTAATATTCTCAGTTGAACGACAGCTAGTTATTCTTTGCCAAGGAGCATCAACAAATGAATCACAGTGTAATAGCCCTCGCATTTCAGGAAGCCGCCCCTGACTCCTATCTGTGGATTATTATCATCGCGGTTATAGCATTTCTCTTTTTTATCGTAGTAGTAGTCGTTGTCGGTCTGGTGATCTTTTTCCTTATGCGCAAACGAAAGAAGGCGCAACTGGCGGCGTCCTCTGGAGCTTCTCTCTCGAGTGGTTACTCTCCGACGGGAACTGCTGCACCTTATTCAGAAGCACCGGCGGCAGCGGCGGCCGTTGCCCTCGACACACCACCACCACTCTTCGAGTCGCCGGCGCCAATGGAAGAAGTGAGAGCGGATGTTTCTGAGGCGGCTCCGGCACCAACAGCTGCGGCCTCTGATTCCGGCCCATTGGATTTCGATCCTTCTCGAACCGTCGCCATCACTAGAGATAACACGGTGACGATCAGCTATGGCTGGATCAAGTTTATCTCCGGTGCCCTGGCCGGCCAGCAATTTGATGTCAAGCCTGAGGGCGCTTACATTGGCCGAGAGGCCAGCCTTTCACAAATCGTCGTGGCGGATCCGCGAATCTCGAAACGCCATCTCTGGATTGGCGTGCGCAATGAAGAGGTTAAAATTATTGATCAGGATTCCCGCAATGGAACGTTTGTAAATGACCCGAAGTCTGATCGCATCACGGAAGCCAGACTGCATTCGGGAGACACCGTAATCCTTGGCGAGTCAGACGTTGCGCGTTTCGAATACCAGATGTGATTTGGTTTTCACAGCAGAGCCGGCTGGTTATAAGCAGGCGGCCAACGGTAGCCGCGAGGTCGCAGCAGGTCCTTCACTGACTTCCCTTCACTCTAGTCGCCAGCGAAAGACTGAGACAATGCGAATTTCAAATTCTTCGGGCACGATCGCCCTTGCCGTAAAGGCCTTCTTCATATTGCGCTTTACATGACCTTACTGGCTCAAGAAAAGCCCGCAGTGAATTCGAGGCCGAAAGGGAAAGTCGAGCCGCGATGGCCTGCACTTGTAGCGCTGCTGGGAGCGGCGGCGTTGTATGCAGCGCTGCCAACGTCGTTGATTTTCGGTGGTCCGCGCTGGCTGCTGCTGGCCGGCGTTCTACTGCTGCTCATTCCGGCAGAGATTGCGCACCGGCGCGGGAATCATTCTCTCAATCAGTCAATCGGTTATATCCTCAACGGCATCATCACCGTCGCTATGATTGCGTCGATTTTCCTGCTCATCGCTGCGTTGCCTCAGCATAGAGTGAATCCCGGCCAATTGCTTCGCTCTGCCGCTGCTCTGTGGGGGACAAACATCATAATCTTTGCATCATGGTACTGGCGTTTGGATGCAGGAGGACCGCACGCGCGGTCTCAGACTCTTGGACACATCGACGGTGCATTCTTGTTTCCGCAAATGACGATGGATCCGGCAGCAAAAATTGCCGCCGGCGAGCACGAGTGGGAACCAAACTTTGTCGATTACCTCTTCCTGGCATTCAATACCAGCACTGCTCTATCGCCAACTGACGTGCCAGTGCTGTCGCGCTGGGCGAAAAGTTTGATGATGACGCAAGCGCTTATCTCGTTGCTGGTGATTGTCCTGCTTGCCGCGCGTGCCGTGAACCTACTTTGAGAGTTCAGGAGCGCACCCAGCTAAATTGTTTTTGTACTCAATTCACCTTGTCTGATTCGCCGCGGCGAATCTGTAACACGATCCGGCCGATCACATGACCCTTCTCAAGTCGCTTGTGGGCCTTCGCTGCCTGGGCCAACGGATAAGCCGCAGCAAGCGGCACGCGCAATTGAGTCTCATCCACGGCTCGCACCAGCCGTTTGAACTCTCGCGGTCCGACTACACCATCGTAAGCGGTCAACTTGATCTTCTTGCACAAATAATGCAAGGGTGACCATAAACCGAACTCCTCTTCTGACTATTATTGCGTTATGACATGCTACAGAAAACTTCTGTGAACAATCTTGACAACGTGATACTTGTCACGATCTTGAAATGTGACCAGCAAGTCCGCGAAGTGCTTCGTCACTCCGCCTGTTAGCATCCGCTATCTTTTTCTTGACTTAGTCAACGCGAAGGCGAAGACATGAAGTCGAGGAGGCAGGAAGTTGACCGCAGCCCCTCGACACGATAATGCCCCGACTGCATAGCGGCGCTGCTCGTGGTCCGCTCTACGCGCCTACCGCCGGCTCCAATTCCGGTAGAGTCTCGAAATGTAGAATCGTCTTCGTTCCATCCTCGTCTTCGATCAGTAGTGCCTCTTCGCGCAGATCCGCGCCCATTTTGGTCATGATGCTCCCTACCCGCCCCACAACATGCGTCAAATGACGTTGCTCTATTGCGGTTTCGCCTCCGAGCGACACTTCGATCCTTGCTGTATCCGCGCCTTTGGTTTCCAAACTGATTCCACCGAGCGGTAACAACTCTTCTTCCTCCTGCGCTCCTATTTCTCCGCTTACGACCTCGAGCCGCGTCGATCGCAACTTGTTGCGACGGTTGAACTCTTTAATGAAGGTATCCCATTCCTTGCGTTCGATTACTTCGTTCATCTCTCCCTCCTTTTCACTTTCACGTCCAAAACAGGACAGTCTGGAAAACTTTTGGCACGAAAAAATAGGAACTCCGGAAGACAGACTTTCCCTAACATCCGAGACTTGCCGTGTACTCTACTAGCTCGGATTTCAGGAATTCAATACCATATTCATACACTTCGTCGGCGCTTTTCCTCCCTCACTTTCAGTATGCAAGTAGCCCGCAATTGGAAGGCCGGGCGATTTAGCCCAATCGGAACTTTGGTCCATGAATTCCCGCGTCTTTTTCCGACTCAATCGCGAATTGAAAACAAGCGCAAAGCAAAAGGATCGCGAAACCGGACGGCACCAGCCGGATGGCATGCGGTATGCACCCGTTAACGCTCATCTACCAGTTAATGCTGCATCTAGTTAACCCTGATCTATGCCGGCAATAACAAGCGTATTTGAGACACAGTGGCGCAGAGACAAATTGCTTTGTTCAAAGAGACCAATCGTTGTTGATAAAGGAGGAAATTCACTGATGTGGAAAAGAAAGCTACGCACCTTCGTCATGCTTTTGACGGTGCCGATATTCGCTTCAGCAGTTGTTAATAATGCGTTTGGGAGAGTGACGCCACAGGCCAGCACCGCGCATATCACCAGGGAAGTGCGACATGAGTTGGTGACCCTCCCCTATTACGGCGTGTTCGATTGGCTCGAATTTCAGGTTCAACCCGACAACACAGTCGTGCTGCGCGGGCAAGTCGTGCGTCCATCGACGAAGTCGGAAGCGGAAGCTCGTGTGAAATCAATCGATGGCGTGTCGAAGGTGGTAAACGAAATTCAGACCTTGCCACTTTCCCCGCACGACGACCGTCTCCGAGTCGCATTATATCGAACAATATACGGCTGGAATTCACCACTGTTTCGCTATGCAACTCAGGCGGTACCGCCGATTCACATCGTTGTCGATCGCGGACGCGCAACGCTCAAGGGAATAGTCGCATCGCGAGGCGACGCCAATTTGGCTTACATCAGAGCGCGCGGCGTGCCGGGTCTTTTCGATGTGAAGAGCGAATTGCAGGTTGAGAGTGAAATGCCACGGTAGGTTGGTATATACGTTTATATGTTGCACCTTAGAATCCACGCCAATCGATCGACTGCGGCAGCTCATGAGTGACTTGCAACAGGTATCACACTCGCTGGCAAGAGCTGCTTACAGTGACCAGGCAAGCGCCGCGGGCGCGGGCGCAGGCGGAGACGGCGGCGGCACGAGCCGAAGTGGCGGTGGTGGCGCCATGGGGATGATGATGTCATCGACGCCGACTACACGCCGAAAATAGGTTGATTTGAGAAATCCTGGCGGCTCTGCCGCTTGATGTGCGGAAGGTCTATGACAGTCTATGACCTTCCGAGCGCCCCATGGATATCTCGGGGCTATGCCCTGTCAAAGGGCATAGCCCTGAAACATATTGGTTTGTTGGTAACGGTGGGGCGGAGCCACCACCGCACATCAGGAGGCAAAGCCGCGAGCTGTGCGGGTTGAGAAATGACGCGCGATGGCAGTTAAGACGAAAGATTACTACGAGGTGCTCGGCGTTAATCGCAGTGCATCCGCGGATGAAATCAAAACGGCTTACCGCAAACTCGCCCGCAAGTTTCATCCCGATTTGAACCCAGGCGACAAAAATGCCGAAGAGCGTTTCAAGGACTTACAGGGCGCGCCGCCACCTGGCTGGGAAGGGGCTCGCACCGCAGGTGGACCACAAGGCGGTGGCTTCGACTTCAGCGGTTTTGATTTTGGCGCCGGCACGGGGCGCGGCGGCTTTGACATCTTCGAGGAAATGTTCGGCCGCACCGCAGCACGCGCGGGCCGGGGGCGACGGAGGGAGCGCGGTGAAGATGTGGAGGCCCAGTTGGAGTTGTCTCTCGAGGAGGCGCATCGCGGCGGTCGGCGCACGCTGCAAATGCAAGTCGCTGAGGTTTGTCCTACCTGCAATGGCGCTGGCGTTATACAAGATAAGACCTGTCAAACCTGCGGCGGCTCGGGCCAGATTGTCAAACCCAAAACCATTGAAGTGAATATTCCCGCCGGCGTGCGCGATGGTTCCACAGTGCGCCTGGCAGGACAGGGCGGCGCCGGCATGAGTGGTACGCAACCCGGCGATCTTTATCTTCGCATTCGGCTGCGCCCGCACCCCGTCTTCAAGGTGCGCGGTGACGACCTTGAGATTGAGCTGTCGATTGCGCCGTGGGAGGCGGCGCTTGACACGAAAGTCGAAGTGCCAACTATTGACGGTAAGGTGGACTTAACCATTCCTGCGGGCGCGCAGAGCGGACAACGGCTTCGACTGCGAGGCCAGGGTCTTAACAAGCGAGGCGGCGGTCGCGGCGATGAATACGTGCGGTTGAAAATCGTGATGCCTAAAGAAATCAGTGCTGAAGAGCGTCGCTTGTATGAAGAGCTTAAGCGCGCCTCGAAGTTCGATCCCCGAGGCGGTAGGTCTAACTGAGCCTCCGCACTGAACGCTTCCGCCTTCGCCGCCTGACGTGTGGAAGATCTGCGACCTTCGGCAAGGTTTGCTGGAACATCTGGGCGGCGCCCTGGATGGGGCATAGCCCCAGAGTCGGATGAAACGCAATCTCGGTGGGACGAAGCCACCACCGCACGTCAGACGGCAGAGCAGAAAAAAGGCTTACCATTGACGGAGTTGGAAGTGGGGAACGTTAAGCATGACCGTCGAAGATGAAATTGCCTATCGAGGCAAGTGGGTGATGGCGCGCGATCGGAATCCGACATCGGGTAGATACAGCACGGACGCGCAGGAGATACATCTATGAGATCGATGGATTTTGAAATGGACGAGCCAGTGACGTGTGACGTTGTCGCTGAAACCATTGGCGCCCGTCGCTCGCTGGTATTGCGTCTGGCGCGCCAGGGTCTGATAGAAACAATCGCGACGGAAACAAATGAACCCTTGTTACCGCGACGTGCAGTGATGCAACTGCGACGAATGCAGCGACTGAGGCGTGACCTCGGTGTCAATTTCAACGGCGCCGCCATCATCCTCGATTTGGTAACACGCATCGAGCGACTACATGGTGAATTGCTGGCAAAAAGCGAGTCTGGAGTCTCCAGCGAGTCTGGAGTCTCGAGTCTGGAGTCTACAGTCGAAAACCGAACTACAGGAAGCCAAGAGTCTTGATTCCGATTCCCGACTGTCATCTCCGGACTCTAACTTTCGACTCCCTTGGGCTATTTGAAATAAGGAGTGGATATGAGCGACAAAAAATTCTTGACGGCGCAGGGACAAATCGGTGGCCTTTTGAGTCTACTAATGTTGATCTCTCTTCTGGGAGCATGTAATCGCAATGGCTCTCATGCGGTGCGTTTTGCGTCCACATCAGATCCGGGTGTCAATAACGCACCAATCAACAACGGCCCAGCCAGCAGTTCGACGATGCCGGTCCTATCTTACGCCGATGTCGTAAGTCGAGTTTCGCCGGCAGTAATCACCGTTCATTCAGAAATGCGTGTGCGTGCGCCGCAACAGTATCCGTTTATGGACGACCCGATGTTCCGGCAGTTCTTTGGTGACCGCCTACCGCAGCAAATGCCCGAGCAACGGAGAATGGGTCTCGGCTCCGGCGTCATCATCAGCACCGATGGTTACATTCTAACGAACCACCACGTGATTGATGGCGCTGAGCAAATCAAAGTGGATTTGAACGACAACCGTACTCTCGACGCTAAGGTAGTGGGTTTCGATCCACCGAGCGATTTAGCAGTCCTGAAGATCGATGCCACAATCCTGCCGGTGCTCGCCTTGGGTGACTCCGATAAAGTTCGTGTAGGTGATGTCGTGCTGGCGATTGGCAATCCGTTGGGCATTGGACAAACGGTAACTATGGGAATCATAAGCGCCAAGGGTCGCCAGACAGGCTTAAGCAGCGGCAGCTTCGAAGACTTTTTGCAAACCGATGCACCTATCAACCAGGGCAATTCTGGCGGTGCACTCGTCAGCACAAACAGCGAACTCATCGGGATCAACTCACAAATCCTGTCGCCTTCCGGAGGTAGCATCGGCATCGGCTTTGCGATTCCTTCGAACATGGCGCGCACAATCACCGATACACTCGTCAAGACCGGCAAGGTCCGCCGCGGACAACTCGGCATCATTGTGGTAAGAACGAATTCCGAGGCCGCTAAGGAACTCGGCGTTAAGGAGAGCAAAGGAGTAGTGGTGGCCGAGGTACAGCCCGGCAGCGGCGCCGACCGGGCGGGGTTAAAGAAGGGCGACGTAATCACGTCCTTTAATGGCGTGGAAGTAAACGATCCTAATGTTTTCCGAAACCAGGTCGCGAGTACTGCCCCCGGCTCCGAAATAACGCTCACCATTCTGCGCGATGGTCGCGAGCAGCAGGTCCGCGCTAGGCTTGGCGAATTTACCCCTCAACCGGAGCGAAATATGGAGCGACAAAGATGAGCAGCGCAACGACAGAAAGAGTCGACTGAAGAAAGGTGGAGGAAGTGTGCGGCCCGGCGGTGGTGGGCTAACCTACGATACTGAGTGGATGGATTATCGAACTTAACAGATTTTCCATAATTTTCCATTGTTATTTGCGAACATTTGTCATTTCAACCAGGGTATCGGCGCTTGAGTGACACCCTCAAATGACAGATATGGAAAATCGTGCTCGATCAGAACTGTACAATATTCACACGTTCTGAAATGTTCAAAGGCCCCGGCACATCTCTGTTCCCCAGGGTGTTGCGACCGCGCGCGCGTAACTTAGTCGCACCTCGCCGAAACTCCAGTCTTTCCGCTGCCAGATTGTTCCGTCCGCGAATTCCACCCGATTGATTACAACCTTCTCTTCGCCGGGGGTTGCGGACTTCCTGGCCAGAGTGTCCACGCTGACGACGTCGTGCGGGCCGGACAAGCTGAACGCCTGTAGTTGCTTGTCTTTCTCCGGCTTAATCGAGACACCACATAGAAATTGCCGTCGTGTCATAATCGTTGAATTCGGCGCTTCTTTGAATTGGTACTCCCAAAAGATAATTTCAATCAGTTTTGTGCTGGCATTGTGAACCTTAGCTCGGTATGCAAAGCCGTCCACGGGTTTTGGGGCGCGCGATTCCTGCACCGCTTTTTCCAGCGCAGCGCTGCGCCCGTCGATCGTATCGAGATTAGGATCTCGTTCTCCCGGCGACGTGTTGGCCCTGCGGTTTTTTTCGAAGTTCCGGTTAGCGGGGATCATGGCCGCAGCCGGAGTAATACCGTCCGGATTTTGTGAGATCGATTGCCGGTCCTTGAGCCACTTGGAACTTACAACGCTCACCGGATTGCCTTCGTGGGATATCGCTGGATTCTGTGGCTGCGGAAAGAGCGCGAGGATAAGCGGCAAGAGCAAAACAGTTTTCATGATTAGATCTCCATTGCTGGAGAGATAATATCACTACTCAAAAGCCTAGGCACCGCGACTGCACCGCGTTGGGCAAGTAGCCTTTCTTGAGTCTCTCGTAAAGGCAGGTCTCATGATATCGGGCATTCTTATCTGACCCGCTTATCCTGACCCGCGACTCGCCACATTTCGTTCCAAAGAGGAATCGCGTAGGTCTCATCATCAAATGTCTGCTCAAGATCGGGCTGCAACAGTGTGTGTGCTGTTGCCCATCTAAGTTAGCCCCATGCGTGTGAGCAATTCCGTAAACCGAGGCTCTGATCGAATAGGATCGAAAACTGGCGCCACCTTGAGCAGCTAGACGTGCCAATCTCGTTCACGATAAGCCTTCTCAAGCCATGCGAATGCGTGGTCTTTCTCGCCCAGGCCGGTATAGATATCAAGACAACGTCACGTCGCCCGGCCGGCACTGACCCGTTGTTTAGTCAGCGGCTCTAATTTTCCCGGAGGCGTCAACGCAGCCGACAACCGTCCCTGCCAAACCGATCTGCGCCCACGCAACCCGAGTGGCACCGAGCGAAAAGATAAAGATGCCGGGTGCAATCGCCGCCGTTCTGCTCCACCTCATCGTAGTTTCCTCCTTATGTGATTAGCCTTGACCTATTGACCCTTGCTTGACATCGAGCGCGGCGAGCGGCGCCACGTCCTTAGCTGTGTCGGGATAGTCAGGCCCCAGCAGCCGCTCTCGGTTTCGACCGAGCGACGAGCATCAGGCTCGCCTTCGGCGAAGCGCCCGCGCGCTAAGCCCCGAGACGTCATGGAACAGGCACGACGGTCCGTGGCCGGTGAATAACGTACTGAATACAGTCACCCTCATTGCTGAAGCTCCTAGGGTGAGTAAAGTTCATCCAGCCGTTGTCCCTGCATTCGCTGACACTTCGTGGAGGACCACATCGGCGTTCATTATTCGGGATATTCATTGTCGTCGGGTTTCCTTGCGGGACAATGAAGGTGTTGTACACTACGACATTCTCCGTGGTGCTGAGATTCTTCGCTCTATGCACGCGGCCATCTACCTCCTCGAAAGCGTCCCCTGGCATGAGCGTTTCCTCGCCGCCACATCCATCTTCCACGGTCAGTGCACCGCTTTTTACGACGTTGAAGGCATACCCGGGATGATAATGCCAGGCGAGCACCTCCCCGGGCGCTAAAGTGAGGGTTCGCACCGTCACTGTGGCCGGACCGTCGAAGAATTCCGAGTTGGGAATGGTGCCAACAGCAAGTATGAGAGGGGTTGCCGCATAGGCGATGACACCGAAAAGAATGACGATGCTGAGGCCGACTACCAGCGCCAGCTTGTTTCTCAGATGGTTCGTTTTCATGTTTGAACTCCTTTTTAGTAAGTTGGTGTAATCGGACTCCGGTCCCTAGAAGGGGCAGTTGCCGGGACTCAGCTCGCGGATGAGCCTCGGTGTGCCGGTCGGAATAAGCTGGACCACGACATTCACCAGGGGCTCGGTTGTGCTTTCGTTCCGGACGGTGTGCACGTCGCCGGCGGGTTCGAAGAGGCTCGACCCAGTCGGTAAAACGTGGGGCGTGCAAGTGGGGTCGTCACCCATATAGAACGTCGCGGTTCCGGACTTGACGATGACAAAGCTCGGCCCCAGGTGGCTGTGCCAGCCGAGCGTCCCGCCCGGTTGAATCGTGACCTCTACGACGTGGAGGTCCGATACTCCCTTCGTCTCGATCTCGGCCTCCCAGTCGCCGCTCTTGGCTTTGGATTTAATCTCGCCGAATTGCGCCAGCGGGGCGAGCGGGCTGACGGTCACCCCGGAGGCCTGCGTTGCCATCGCGGTGACGCCGTACGACGCCACACCTATGTATGCAGTGACCCCTAAGAGCACGGCGCCAAGGCTGATTGCTATCACCAGCCTTTTTCTCAGTGTTTTGACTTTCATGTTTACATCCCTCCTTTTCTACGTGTGAGTAATGTTCGTTTGCCGACTTAACTCGCAGCGGGGCTGCGAAGACTCAGTTCTCACTTCTGTTTGCCGGCCAGACGTTCTGTCCTACAATGTGTAGTACCTTCAGATCGGATGAAGCGCCTGTCGCCGACAGACGTTTACTCAAAGAGGGTTTGGAAGTCCTTAAAAAGCTCCAGTA
>WNGF01007648.1_pt1 | contig 19163 bp, 17 predicted proteins | sample 5400641 | NCBI WGS metagenome assembly WNGF01 (sample SAMN13153371, study PRJNA577476) | soil metagenome | isolation source: 80 cm soil or saprolite under grassland replicate 2 | place: USA:California | collected 2016-06-15
CGGGAGTCGGTCCAATCGGCCGATCCGGCGCTTGAGGCCCTGCAAAGACATCTCGTGGGCCCGCTCCGACCCGAGGACCTCCATCGAGGCCTCCTTGATCGTCGAGATCAGGTCCCGCCCCGCACGGCCCTTTGCGATCTCGTACAGGGTGTCGACCATCGGCGACGTCAGGTCCTGCAGGGCGACGATCAGGTCCTCCGGCGTGATCTCCCGCGGGTCGAGGACGAATGGCCTCGCCTCCTTGTTCTTCGGATCGAGGGAGAGGATCTCGACCTTTCCCGGGAAGAAGAACCTCAGCCCTTCCGTGTTGTCCGTCGCGCTGAAGACGCCGTATTCCCCGTGCATATCGAAGATCAGCACGGAACCGACGTCCCGTGACAGGATCCCCGCGCACACGAGCTTGTTCAGGATCGACTTGCCCGTCCCGGTCCGGCCGAAGATGGCGAAGGGTTTCTCGACGAGCTTCTTCATGTCCAGCTGCACAAAGAAGGGCTCCACGCCCGTGATCGTCCCGAGGGTCGCGGAGGTCTCCGTGACCTCGTAGATTCGCTCGACGTCCTCCCGGACGGCGTGGCGGCACGCGGAGAAATATGGCGGGATCGTCTGCGGCTCGCTGAGCTTCTTCGTCTCGCGGTCGACGAGCTGGATCATCCGGAGCTTCGCCTTGCTGTAGAAGATCGGCCCGCCATACCCTTCATGGGTCTCCGGTCGCGGCACGATCACGTCGCTGATCGTGGAGCCGGCGAGTTGGTCCGCGATGTCGCTCGGTTCGTTCAGGACGTCCTCGACGAGGCAGAAGAAGTCGTACCGAGCGCCCTCGACGATTACGGGGTACGCGATCCGGAGTTCCTCCGGATTATGCAGTTGGAGCTTCGCGACGAGGCCGTCAATCACGGACGCGGCGACGATCTCGCCGATCTTCATCGGAGGTCCCTCGCGACCTTGTCCAGGTATTCGTGGAACGCGCTTCGCTTGCGGCCCTCGACCTGCGTGAGCCCATCGAGGATCGTGCGCACGTCCAGGCCCATCCGGAGGGCCATCTTGATCACGGCCTCCTGGTAGACCGGCTTGAGCTGTCGCACCGTCACCGCCATGCGGTGCGCCTCGATGAGGGGCCACGGATAGCCAACGGAGACCAAGCTCTTCGCATACGCGGCGAGTTGGCCGAGCGCCTCCTCGGGTCGGTCGCGGAACGTGCCGAGGTCCACCCGGAACCACTTCCGGGCCCTCGGATGCAGCCGGGCGTAATAGATGTCCCCGTAGAGGAGGCCCTCCTTCAGCGCTTCCGCGGCCTTCGGGGCGCGGGCGTACGCGATCGCGTCGGGCGGCAAGCGGTCTTGGCAACGGGCCATGAGCTCCTCGTCCGTCAGCGTGTGGCCGAACGAATGCAACTGGCTGTCCTTCGAGATTCCGACGAGGACGTGTCCACGTTTCTCGCAGACCTGGACGAGCCGCTCCATGACGGAGAATTGCTTCGGGAACTCGGACAGGGTGCCGTCCACGGCGACGACGCACCCTTCGAGGTCGTCCGCGAAGTTGATTGCCGTCTGCCCTTCGATCAGCCTGCGGTACTCGTTCACCATGTCCCGCGGTTGCTCCTCCCTCCGCTCCTTCGTGAACTCGAAGAGGGAGCGATGCAGCTCGTCCTGTGTCGCGACGAACTCCGCGAACGTCGAGACGCCGACCATGCGCTGCACGAGACGCCAGTCCTTCCGCCGGAACGCATGCCCGTCGAACGCGTACCGGAGCAAGCCGACCGAGATGAGCGCGAGCCACCAACTTGAAAGGTTCAACAAGAAGGAGTACGAGCCATCGACCGCGATCATGTCCTTCGCGGGTTCGGCGCAGCGAAAGGTTCGGAAGTCCGGCACTTCCTCCGGCGGCAGCGGCACGTCCCGGTGGTGCTTCACGAGGAGCTCGAGCTCCCGGCGCATGTCGTCCACATAACTCATGCGAGGACTTCCGCCCGCGACTCCTGGTTCGGGGTCATCGTGACGCGGATCCGGCCGGGGAACCGGTCCGCGACCTCCGCGAGGTGCGTGATGAGGATGACCTTCTCAAAGACCTCCCCCATCCGCAGGAGCTTCTGGACGAACAGTTCCCGCGAGACCTCCGTGTCCAGGGATCCGAGGTCCCCTTCGTCGATGAACAGCGTCTTCATCCGACCGAACGTACGGCCGATCTGCGGCATCGAGGCGAGCTCCCGCGCGATTGCGAAGCGCAATGCTGCGTTGATCTGCGTCTTCTCGCCGCCGCTGAACTCAGCCACGTCGTGCCACTGCCCGTCGACACCCTGGACCAAGATGCGGATGCCGTGGCCGCGGCCCTCTTCGTACGTCTCGAGGCGGATGCGGCCGAACCGGCGGTCCGTGAGTTCGGAGAGGTTCTTTGAGGCCTCGATCTCCAGTTCCGGCAGAAGTTGGTCGACCGCGTACATCACGACGCCGCGTTTGTGGAAGACCCGGTTCACCAGGACGTCGTAGATCTCGAGTTCGCCGCGAAGCGATTCTCGCTGTCGCTGCGATTCCTTCAACTTCTTCGCGTCCGTCTCGAGGGCGACAATCTGTTCCTTCAAGGCGGTCGCCTGTCCCTCGAGCAGATGCCATGCCTTCCGTTCCGCGTCGAGTTCTCTCTGGAGAGCCTCGAGCTTTGCCTTCGTGGCGGCGAACGTCTCTTCCGACGGCCGCAGGTCGGCGAGTTGTGTTTCGAGGTTCGCCCGTTCCGTTTCGAGCGCCTTCCGCTGCACCTCGAGGTCCGTGAGCCGCGCGCCCACGTCGCCCACTTGCCGCAGGAGGATGGCGAGTTCATCGAGCCGCTTCCGCCATGCCGCCTTTTCCAGGACGGAGTGACTGACCAATTCGAGCCGCTTCTCGTCCCGCTCCGTGAACGGGACCGCGTCGAGCTGCCGCAACGCCTCGATCTTCGCATCATCGAGCGGATGGATGAGCCGATGGCTGTCGTCCGCCTCGTGCCGCAGGTCGTCCTTCAACTGCTCGAGCTGTCGCTTGTATTCCGTCAAGACGAATGAATCCTGGTCGATTGAAGCGACCTTCTCGTGCACTCGGGCGAGGGCCTTCTCCGCGCGGGCTTGCTCCTCGCTGAGCTCTCGCACCAGGTCGACGCGGTCCTCGAGCCATGCCAGCTCGCGGGCGATTCGCGTCACCCGTTCTTCCAGTCGTCCCTCGTCCCGGAGGGAGCTGAACGCGGTCTCCCGGTCGACGTCGGTCCGAAGGGAGGCGATCTTCCGATGCAGCTCGTCGATGCGGTTCTTGATCTCGTCCCGACGTTTCTCGTGCTCTCTCTTGGCGAGGTCGAATTCCCGCTCCGATGCGCGCGCCGCGGCCTCGCGTTGCGTGTGCGTCGCCTTCGTCTCTTTCAAGCGATCGAGTTCTTCGCGCAACCGCTCGAGGTCTTCGGTTTCCTTCTCCAAGAGAGCCCGCTCGGGCTCGAGCTTCGCGGCAATCTGTCCCTGGTCTCGGACTTCCGCCACGCGGGTTTCAAGGGATTTGAGACGCATCGCGCGGTCCTCGAGGGCCGCGGACGACCGAACCCACCGCTCGTGCTTCGCCTCGAGTGTCTTCATCTCCTTCGAACCGAGTTCGAAGTCCGTCTGGAGTTTCGCTACGCGCGCTCCGCGCTCTTTTCGTTCTTGGTCCAGGCCTCCCAGCTGTTCCTGCAGTCCGGGGAGGCGGGCGAGTGCCTCTTCGCGGGCGGCGATCTCCGCCTCCTTCGCCTGGATGTCGCCCCTCACGGACGCGAATCGGTCCTTCGCTCGCTCGAGGGCCTGCTCGAAGATCTCCAGGCGGAAGAGTTTCTGGAATACCGCGAGGCGCTCCGATCCGCTCGCGGCCCCGAGTTCCTTCATCTCCTCCTGCCGCACGAACGTCGAGTTCCGGAAGCCATCGTAGTCGAGGCCGACCACGTCGCGGATCGTCCGCTCCTTATCGGGGATCGTGCCCTGGACGGCCTCCCCGTCCCGCGTGACCTCGAGGTGCGACTCCTTCTTCGTCGTGAAGCCGCGGGTGACCTCCCACCGTTCGTCCCCTTGGCGGAACGCCACGCGGACGTACCCGTTCGGGCGACAGATGTCCGCGAGCCTGACGCTCTGGATGTCGGTCCGCGCCGTCTTCCCGTACAGGGCGAACGTGATCGCATCGAGGATCGACGACTTCCCCGCGCCGGTCCGGCCGGTGATGACCGTGTATTTCTCCGGAAACCGGAGCGGTGGGACCGTCTTCTCCAGGTATCGCATGAAGCCCCGCATCTCGATTTCCTCGAGGATGAATCCTTCGGGTCCCGCGGGCGGCTCGAGGTTCGGGACCGCGGCCGTCTCGACGTCCGCGTCGGCTCTCAGGTCAGCGCCTCCTTCAAGACTCGGCGGGCCTCCACTTTAATCGCCTCTCGCTTCGGGTGGTCTGCGAGGACTTTGTCCACATAATCGGACAGCAGGCGGCCGGGGTCCAACGTGAATTCTTCCGTGACCACTCGGGGTCGGCTCGACGAGACGAACTTGACCTCGTAGTGGAACGCATCGCGGAGGCGGTCGGCGACGCGCTTCTCATCCAGCCGGTTGCGAAGCTCATCCGGCAGCGTGATCTCGATTCGGACGAGGTGGCCGGCAACCTCCGGCGGGAGGGCCTCAAGGACCTTCTCCGTCACATCGTCCCCCATGCCGACGACGGCCTCGACCTTGTCCATCGGTCGCGCAGGGAGTTCGACGAAGGACCAGCTACCGTCCGGCCGGACAGCGAGGAATCCCTTCGGATCGAGCCGCTCTCCCCAGTCGATTCGTTCCGGCGCGCCGGCGTACACGATTTTCCGGTCGACCGTCTGGTGCATGTGGATGTGGCCGAACACGACGAGGTCGACCGCGTCCGGCACCATCTCCGGCGTGAAGGTGAAGTCGTTCGGAACGACTTCGGACGGCGCGGTGCTCGCGTACCGGACGCCCTGGAATTCGAAGTGGCCGAACAGGATCCGCAGGTCCACGCCGCTCAGGTCCGTCGCGCGATTGTGAATCCACTCTTTCCAGGTCTGCCGGGCCGCTTCGTAGGCCAACTCGCGGGGGACCTCTTTCCCCAAGGTCTCCCGCACCTGCTCAACGACTTGCTCCGGATGCATGTAGGGAATCAAGATGAAACCCAGACGGCGGCCTTCGATCTCCCGGATTTCCACCTTGGGGCTGCGGAACACCTTGACGTGGGCGTACCCGCGGTAGTCGTCCAACGACGTGGACCGCGCGGTCCTCCGGGGCTCGTCGTGGTTCCCGGCCAGGATCCACACCTCGATCCCCGCGGCGCCCAGGGGCTCGATCACATCCTTTCGGACCATCTCCCGGAAGACCGGCGCAACGTGCGCCCGGTCGAAAAGGTCCCCGAGGATGCAGAACAGGGCCGCCTGGTGGTCGATCGCCCACCGAGCCGCCTTGGCGAAGTTCCCGTGGAGGTCGAGCGCCCGCTCCGAGATGCCCGTCTCCGGATCGATCCGGAAATCGAAATTCAGGCCTTCGTGGACGTCGCCCACGCAGACAATCTCGTGCATCCGCGCGTGCAAGGGGGCCGCCCTACTTATAATCTCGACGAGATGGTTGGCGAAACTATCCGACGAACCGCCGCGGCGACGTTCAAGTTCCCCAGGCGGATATTCCCGACAGTGCTGACCCTCGTCCTGGCGGACAGCGAGCTGGAGCTCGTGCCCGCGTCACTCGCCGGCCATCCCGCCATTCGGACGTCCGCGAGGAAGCGCGGCCGTTCGCCGACCTCGATCCTGCTCGACAGCAGCCTTCACCATCCCGCGCTGAAGGGCGTCCCCGAGGGGGAACGGCGCGGCCGCCCAGACCTCGTCCATGGGTTCGTCCTTCTCTGCCTCGATTCGATCGTGAACCAGGAGGGTCGCCTGACGACGATCGTGCACACGCGCCACGACGATGTCCTGCGCTTCGCTCCCCAGACCCGGATCCCGCGGAACTACACGCGGTTCGTCGGCCTGATTGAGGAGCTGTTCGCGAAGGGCCGCGTGCCCGACGACGACCCGCTCATCACGCTCGAACGCGGCGTCGACCTGAAGGCGGTGCTCGCCTCCTGCGAAGGTCGTTCGTGGGCCTTCGCCGAGGACAGGGACCCGACCGACCTGAGGATCGCGATCCCCCGCCTCAAAGGCGAACTGACCGCCGTCATCGGGGGCTTCCCGCACGGCACCTTCCGGAGTCCGGTCGCGGAGCTCTGCGACCGCGTCGTGTCGCTTCACGCGACGCCGCTGAAGGCGTGGACCGTTGCGGCGGAGGTCCTCGTCGCATATCGCCTCTTCTCGAAGCCGCCGACGCCGACCAAAGGCTAGGGCAATCGGGCGCCGCGCCGGGCCGGGAACGGCGCATCCGCGCGGATCGGCGGCCGGTCGCGACGTACTCCCCGAGGAGCCGACCCAGCGCGGGCGAGAGCTTGAAGCCGTGGCCGCTCAACCCGGCCGCCACGTAGAGGCCCGGCGAACCCACGGCGTCGACGATCGGGTAGGCATCCGGCGTGACGTCGTAGACGCCCGACCAACCGCCGCGCGGTTGGGATCGCGCCATCGACGGGAACCGCTTCGCGAGGCGGGACCGCACGTCGCGGATCGTCGCGGCGGGCACGGAGTCGTCCGCGAGTTCGTGCCGCGGGATCGTCTTGCGGGGATTCGTGTCCATGTAGCCGGCGAGCGTGTCCTTGTCGCCGTCCGGGCGCGAGTACGTGTTCCCGTAGAAGTCGAAGTGGATTTTCGGCGGCGGTCCGAACCCGATCGGTCGACGGAGGACCGCGACATCCCCGCGCACGAAACGGATGGGCAAGCGGACTCCGAGCGGGCGCGCGAGGGACGCCGTCCAGTTGCCCGCGGCGAGCACGACGCGCTCCGTTTCAATCAGGCCGCCTCCGGAGATTCGGACGCCGGTGACGTTCTTGTCCTTGGTCACGATGGACCGGACCGCGCGTCCCTCGTGGACGGTCGCCCCACGACGCTCTGCGGCGCGCGCCATCCCGGTCGCCGTCGCGATCGGATCCGCGTAGCCTGCGTCCGGGTCGTAGACGAGAGCCGCGTAATCGGATGCATCGAGCGACGGCTCGACCGACTTCGCTTCCTCGGGCGTCAACCGGGCCGCCCGGACGCCCTCTTGCTGGAGCAGGCCGAGCAACGCGTCGAACGCCGGCAGATCCCTCGGCCGCGCCCCGGAGAGGAAGCCGGTGGTCCGGAAGTCGCACGAGAAACCCGTCTCGGCGGCGAATCGTTGGAAGAACTCGAGGCTCTCCCGGGCGAGTCGGATCCCGAGGCGCGCCTCGTAATGTTGCCGGACGAGGGCGCCGCTGTGCCCCGTCGCGCCGGAGGCGACGTGTCCCTTCTCCACGAGGACGACGCCGAGGCCTCGCCCGGCCAGGTGGAACGCGGTGCTCGCCCCGATGCACCCCCCGCCCACGACGACCACGTCGGTCCGTTTCGGCGCTCCGGAGGCCGCCATCGGTCCGACATCGAATCGCGCCTTATCGGGATTTCTATCGATTTACATTTGCACTTCAGAATATATATGGACGCTCGATTCGACAAATCCTTATCTCGGATGACCCCCGATGAGGCCGGCGTGCCGGACGCGTGGCAGATCGGCCTCGGCGAAGAGCGTGCCCGCGTCGCGATCGTGGGTTGCGGCGGGGCCGGCTGCAACACGCTGCGCCACGTCTTCGCGCCGCCGAATGCGGTCCGGATCGCAATGAACGACGCGCCGCATCCATCGATGGCGGAAGCGGCCGCCCGGATCCTGATTCCGGCGACGTCCCTCGAGGGATACGCGGCCATGGATGCGAAGGCCGTGCCCCAGATGGAAACGGACGAGGAGAAGGCGATCGCATCCGCCTTGTTGGATCGGGATTTCGCTTTGGTCATCGGAGGCCTGGGCGGACAGCTCGGCGGCTGGGGGATGAGCCTCGTCGGACGGGTCGCCCGGATCCTCGGCGATGCGAGCGTAGCGTTCGCCACCGTCCCGTTCACGATCGAGGGCCCCATTCGGCGGCAGCTGGCGGAGGCCCAACTCCGCCTCTTGCAGGCCCGCGCGGACGGCGTTGTGACGTTCAGCAACGACGGCCTCCTCCGGATCGCCCGCGACCTGCCGCTCGGAAAGGCCTTCGCCGCGCTCGGAGGGATCATGGCGAAACCCGCGGCGAGCCTCTCCCAGGTCCTCGCCCGGTCCGACGTCGCTCCGCTGCGCCGGATGCTCGCGGGGGTCCGCGACTGGCGGTTCGGGATGGGCACCGGGCGGGACCTCCATCGGTGTTTCCTTGCCGTCGAAGAGGCGTACGCCTCGCCGTGGTTCACGTCCCTGCCGGAGGAGATCAGCCACGCGATCGTTTTCGTGTCGGCGCCGGAGCCGGGTCGCGAGGTGCCGGAGGTCTTGCGGCAAATCCGCCTGCGGTCGCCGAACGCCGTCCTCGCCTGGGCTGATGTGTCGTCGCCGAGCGCCGACGAGCGGGCGTCCGTACAGATCTTGGCGGGCACGTAGTCGGCGTCTACGCGCTCTCAGAGGGCGGGCCCCGCACCCGGTCCGAGGAGGTGTTCGCGCGCGAGCCCGAGAGGCGGCGCGCCGTACGCCAGCAGGGAATCGTGGAACTCGCGCAGCGTGGCCCCCTTGTGCCTCGCGAACCAGTCCGCCCGCAGCTTCTTGATCATCAGCTTCCCCAGCGTGTAGTTCAGGTACCCGGGATCCCAAGTCCCGCGCTTCGCCTCCCGCTCCGCCGGCAGCCGATCGAGGTACGCGTTCTCCATGAAGAACCGGGTCGCGTCTTCCCACGACCATCCGCCCGTGTGCATCATGATCGAGGAGATGTAGCGGCACTCCCGCAGGAGCGCATCTTGGACTTGCGCGAGCCTCAGTCGAAGGTCGCCAAACCCTTGGTCGGGCATCATCTCCTCGCAGTAGTGCGCCCAGCCCTCGGTGAATGCGTATGAATAGTACGAGCGCAGCACCGCCGATTTCACGCGTCGTCGATGGAGGAAGTGAACGTAATGGCCCGGATAGCACTCGTGCACCGAAATGTTCCGCAAGCTCGTGTAGTTCAGGTGACGCAGCCACTCCTCCCTCTTCTCCGGAGACCAGTCGTCTTCGACGGGAGTGACATAGTAGAAGGCCTCTCTGGCGACCTTCTCGAAACTCCCCGGCGAGTTCATCGCGGCCGTTGCAAAGCGGTAGAAGCGGGGTGTCTCGATCGCCTGCGCCCGCTCCTCCGACGGGACGGCGATGATGTCGCGGTCCACCACGTACTGTCGGATTTCCTCCAGCATCCGGCGCGTGTCCTCGATCAGCGAGTCCGCAGTCGGATGGTCCCGCTCGATTCCCTCGAGGACTTCCGGGGGCGTCTTCGACGCGTCAATTCGCTTCGCGACCTCCTGGAGTCGGATACGGTTCTCTTTCAGGTCTGCGCGGCCCACCTCGAGCAAGCGCACAATCGGGATCTTCGCGAGGTGTTCCGCATAGATCATCCGCGAATACTTCGTCCGGCCGAGGGCAAAGTCCGCCTTGATGCGGGGCTTGAACTCTCCGTCGAGGATCTTCACGAACCGGTCGAGTTCCGACTTCGCCACATCGTTCGTCCGCTCGACGAGACGCTGCACATCGGGGGATGCATTCCCGAGGTGTTCGGGCAGCTCCCTCGAGTACGAATCGAGGATTCCCCGTGCGGCCATCTCGCCCACCTCGTAGAACGTGTCGGCGAGGCGGCGATCCAGGGTCGTTCGGAGATCCTTCAGAAACCGTGGGACATCCGCTTGCAGCTTTGCGACCGCCCGCATGCGTCGGTCGAACGGCGCGTAGTTCCGCAACAGGTAATTCACGATATTCATCCGATACAGGGAGTGGGTCGGGAGGGTCCACGGCCGTCGACGATCCTCGATGTCTGAAAGCTCGGTCAGGAGCATCCCTCGCAGGACGCCGAGCTCGAGCTTCGCGTTCGGGGAAAGGCCGTCCCGCCCGGCGAACCGATCGAGGGCTTTGAGGTGCTTCCGTATCGTCTGCGTAAAACGCCGCGCGGACGGAGTCGTGTAGACGGGCAACCGGCCATCGTACGCGTGCAGCCCGGACGAGGCCGCGAGCGTCGGGTGGAACGCTCGATAGTCGCTCAAGATTTGTCGGGCGAGCTTCGGGAACGAAGGGGCCGTTTTCGTATTCGCCATCCTCTCCCCCGGCCATGGAAGGACTTCATGCGGAAAAGGGCTTCGGGCCATCGGAGCGCATGCCGGCTCCCTTTCTCCTCGGCTACCGGGTCCCCGCGGCGAAAAACCCGCGGCTGCCCTGTCTGATCGAGACGTCGCGGAATCCGTGCACCTCGAGTTTCTGTGCGAGCTCGTCCGGGTTGGAGAACGAGAGGTGCTCCCCCCGCCGGGCCGCGAACCAGTGGAACAGAGTAGAGGGCGCTCTGGAAGGCGGGAGCTCCATGAGTACGAACCGGCCGCCGGCCCGAAGGACGCGGTGAACTTCGGTGAGGACCCGGTCGGGATCCTCCATGTGATGGAACGAGACGACCGCGGTGACGCGATCGAACGATCCATCGGGGTACGGAATCGCGTGTGCCCGGCCTTCGAGGAAGTGGATGCCGGGCCTTCGTCGACGGCCGTACGCCACCTTCTTCGCGCTCGGCTCGAGGATTACGATCTCCGCGCAACCGCGTGCGAAGCGCTCCGTTGCGGCGCCTGCGCCGCCGCCGAGATCAAGGAGGCGGATTCCAGGCCCAGGAGCAACGATTCCCCGGAGAGCCGCAAGGTCTGCCCGTCGTCTTCGAACGCTCCACCACTCGACGGTCCGGATGCCCAGGGCCATCGTCACCCGCTCGGAATCCGACGCCTAGAGGCCTTGCTCCTCGAGGCAGCAGTTGGTGACGGCGAGTCCCTTCGACGTCTTCCGGACCGTGATTGCGTTCGCCGTGCGGTTCGTGACGTCGATCCCCGCAATCGTCACGGTCTGCTTCGCCGGAACCCGTACTTCGGACACACGACCTGTCGCCATCGGTTCCGGGACGCACGAGCCCGGTCAAAAGAGCTTGGGTCCGGCGAGCCGCTCCGCTATCCCGAAAATCAGTACGGCTTGGCGCCGGGTTCAATGCGTGTGGGCGTGGGCGTGCTGGTGGGCGTCGGCCTCGTCGGGCGCCGCTTCGCCTTTCGGGTTGAAGCTCTGGCCGCAGCCGCACGTGGACCAGTTGTTCGGGTTGCTCACGACGAACCCGCTTCCCGCGACGCTCTCCGTGTAGTCGACGCTCGAGCCGTCGAGGTACTGCACGCTGTTCGGGTCGACGACGACCTTGATCCCGTTTGCGTCGAGGACCTCGTCGCCTTCATGGAGCTTGTTGTCGAGCGCCATCCCGTATCGGAAGCCGGAACACCCGCCACCGGCCACGTACATCCGAAGGTACGTGGTGTCGGAGGTCCCGTGCTGGCCGATCAGGTCGCGGAGCTTGTGCACGGCGTTGTCGGATAGGGTGACGTTGAACATGTTCGGCCCTGTCGCCCGTACGAGTATGGGCGCGTTATATAATCCTTTGTCCCCCAATTCGATCCGGGCGGAACGACCCCCTCGCCCTAGTCGAGGATTCTCCCCATGTACCGGCGCTCGGCGCGGAAGCCGAGGCTCTCGTAGACGTGCCGCGCCCGGGCGTTCGTCTCGGCGACCTCGAGCTTGATCTTCCGATGACCGCGCTTCCGTGCCCACTCGCCGGCCCATTCGACCAGCGATTTCCCGACCCCCTTGCCGCGATGTTCCGGGACGACCCAGATGTCGTAGATGAACGCGTGCGTCTCCGGCGTCAGGAAGCCGCTTTCGCCGAGGACTAGGTATCCGAGGAACTCTCCGGACGGCCCTTCCGCCATGTACTTCTCGGTCCGGTTTCCTTCGAAGTACGGCTCGATCTTCTTGCGGAAATGGGCCTCCCACCGTCGGCGATCGAGGCGCTTCCGCTCGTCCTCCGGGATGTCGTCCCAGGCCGTCTGCAGCGTCGCGCCCCAGAGGATTGGGTACTCCGACGCCCGGGCTCGTCGCATGCGAAGCTCCACGGTCGCACCGGTCCGCTCAACCGTCTCGCCGGCGATTAAGGTGTCGGCATGCGAGCGGCGTTTTCGCCCGCCTTCGACAATGGTTGCCGGGCGTTGTCATTCGCCCGCCAGACTTTATATGACCCTCCTTCCTTTTTGCGCGCGTGCTCCCCTCGCGCTGCGTTCGATGCGGCGCCTCGAGTCGTGACTTCGTGTGCGGCGCGTGCACCGACTACCTCGTCGCCTATTGTCCTTTGTGGCTGAACCCCGCTCTCCTCCCCGGCCCATCGCTGATCGATCTCGTGGACCCCCGGGAGGTCGCGCTCGTCGCGGCGGATATGGACCAGGTCGAGTGGCACACGCCGCGATCCGAGACGGCCTCCGCCGATGCGGTCCGTCTGGTTCACCTCCTTCGGCTCGATGCCGACGCACATCCCGTGCTCAGCGTCGGCGATGCGGAGGTCCTCCATGCCTTCCTCCAAGCCGGGCGGCGGGAGCCGCCGACGAGTCGGGGGGAGCGTGCGGCCCTCGCGGCGGTTTGCCGTTACCTCTCCTCGTCCGGATGGATGCCCTCGCACCTCGCCTCCGAGTATCGGCTCCGCGCGGATGTGCTCGAACGCGCCGAGGCGTACGACGAAGACGAGGGGGAACGTCCGATGAGCACCGAGCCCACCGGGCCCGTAGAGGCGAGAGTCGTCGAGGCCGCGGTAGAGCTTTCACCGCCGCCACCGATCCTTGAGGTCGAGGAGGAAGAGTTCGCGCCCTTGGCGCCGGCGCCCGAAGCCGCGACGCCAGACATCGAGCCCGAGCCTCCGGAAGACGATACGTCGCCCACTCCACAACCTCCGCCGCCGAATCCGGTTCCGCGTCCGGAACCCCCCTTGCCGCTTCCGGAGCCTCCCGGCCCCGGGCCGGAACCCGAACCGGAGCCGGAGCCCGAGGAAGCCCCAGCCGAGGGCGAAGCGCTCGCCGAGATCGAAGCGATGAAGGGCGTCCTCGAGAAGGAACGCGCGGACGTCGAATCATGGGCACGTTCCCGGTCCGAGGAGCTCCTGGCGAAGGAAGAGTTCCTGGTGGGCCGCGAAAAGGAGCTGGCCTCGAAGGAGCATCAGGTCGAGGCGGAGGCTCGTGTGGCGACGGAGCGACTCGTCGCGCTCGAGAAGGACGTGGCGCGTCGCGAGGTCCTCCGATTCCTCGGGACGGTCCCCGGCATGTCCGAGTCCGCGGCGGACGTCATCGCGACCGCGTTTCCCGACATGGACGCGTTGCGCGGCGCCGATGGGATGGCGCTGACGCAATGCAAAGGGGTCTCCGCCGGACTCGCCCGGGCGATCCGCTACGAATTGGTCCCCGGGGAGGTCGAGGAGGAGCAGCGAGCGTCGCGGCTGCGCGAGGAGGCTCACGCCTTCCAGGAGGAAGGCGACTACGCCGCCGCCCTCACCTGCTACGACCGGCTCTCCCGAGCGCACCCCCAAGACATCGCCGTGTGGTTCGACCGCGCGCAGCTGCTCGTCCTCTTGAATCGGCCTGCGGAAGCCTTGCAGTGTTACGCGCGCGTCATCAATCTCGACCGGAAGAACCGGCAGGCCTGGCTCGAGCGCGCAAACCTCCTGTTCGGAAGCGGCCGTCTCGCCGACGCCGTGGACGCCCTCCGCGAGGCGCTCAAGATCGATCCCTCGAAGGGAGCGGACATCGCCCTCCGGGCGGAGCAGCTGCGGCGGGATGGCCATCCGAACGAAGCCGTCCTCCTGTTTCAGGCGGTCCTCGACGCGGATCCGGGCGAGGCGCGCGCGGCGCTCGGCCTCGGCGATTCCCTCCTGGATCTCGGCGACACGGAGGCCGCGGAGGCGCTGTTCACGCGAGCCCTCGGCAAGAATCCGCAGAACGCGCCCATCGTCTTCCGCAAGGGCGAGCTCTTGGAACGCAAGGGCCGATGGGGCGCCGCGATCCAGTACTACAATCGCGCGATCGCCCTCCGCTGGAACCTCGCCGGTCCCTGGTTCGCGAAGGGCCGGATCTTGCTCGACCACGACCGCGCGAAGGAGGCGCTCGAGTGCTTCGACAAGGTCGTCTCGTTCGAGCCGGACCACGTGGGCGCGTGGGCGGGCAAAGCCCGGGCCCTTGCGGCCCTCGGGGATCGGGAGGCCGCGACGGCGGCGCTCGACCGAGCTTCCACAATCGGTCCGGAGGATCCGGCGGTGCGTGCCGCTCGGGAGGCGATTGGGGTGTCCGCCCTTCCCGAGGCGAAACCCGCGGCCGCGATGATGGACCTGCCGTCCCTCGCGAAGGCCTTCGAGGAAATCGAGGACGAGCCGGAACCCGAGCCTCCCAGGGCGTCCGTTCCCGCGGACTTCCAAGCGTTTGTCGAGTCGATCGAACCGGAGACGGAGGAGACGCAGGTGCTCTTGCAGCTCGCGGAGCTCGCGCTCGAAGGCGGGGATTCACAGATGGCGTTGCTGCGATACGAGCAAGCGATTGCGCAGGAGGCCCGCAACGCCGATGCGTGGACGGGCAAAGGGATTGCCCTCCAACAACTCGAGCGGTATCGGGAAGCCCTCGAGGCGTACGACCGCGCCCTCGCCGTCAAGCCCGATCATGAACTCGCTCTCAAGTGGCGGACGACATGCCTCCGTCACGTGGAGCGGGAGGCGGACGGGTGACGGTCCCGCCCGCCGTCGAGGAGCGCTTCCTCCCCAGCGTCGACTCGTTGGAGGCGGCGATGCGAGCGGCACGCCGGGCGGCGGACCAGGGCGACGTCGACGACGCCTTGCGTCAGCTTGGGATCGCCCTCCGCCTGAAACCGGAGTACGATGCGGCCTGGCTTCTGCGCGGGCACGTCCTCCGCCGGGCGAACGACCTGGAGGGCGCGCTCGAATCGTTCGCCCAGGCGCTGAAGATCAACGGAGAATCCGAGGAATCCTGGATGGGCCTCGCCTCGGCGCTCCACGGACTCGGGCGTCTCCCGGAGGAGGTCGAAGCGTACGATCGGATCGTCACGATCCACCCCCGCTCGACCGAGGCGTGGATCGACAAGGGCGCCGTGCTCCATGAACTCGGAGACTACGCGGGCGCCATCGCTTGCTACGACAAGGTCCTCGCCTGGCGTCCGGAGCATGTGGCCGCATGGAACAACAAGGGTGCGGCGATGCTCCGCCTCGGCGACGAAGCCGCGGCCACGCGATGCATCGACGAGGCGCTCCAACTGGATCCCGATTTCTTCGACGCGGTCGCGAACCGCGTCCTCCTGTGCCAGAGACAGGGCCGGCACGGCGAGACGGTCCTCTGGGTCGACCGCGCGCTGCGGATCCGCGACGCCCCGTGGCTGTGGTACGTCAAAGGGCTCGCGCACCTGGGTCTCTCGGAATCGACCTTGGCGATGAAGGCGTTCGAGCGGACGCTCGCCTCGGATCCTTCCCTCAAGGAGGCACGCGCGGGACTTCGGAAGGCGAAGGCGCTTCGGGAGAAGGTGGACTTCTACCGCGGCGCCTACGAGTGCTTCGGGACGCACCTCCCCGGGGATCCCGGATGTGCGGAATGCGAGATCTCCACCCGGTGCCGAGAGGTGACGCCGTGAGCCTGCCCTCCCTCGCGGAGGTGGAGCACGCCGACTGGCCCTCGCTCCAGCGGATGTGCGGAACCCTCGGACTGAATCCGAAAGGTCGCAGCGCCGTCGTTCGGATGCGGGTCCTCAATCACATCCGTCGCAGGAGCCGTCCGGAAGGCTGGCGCGCAGGACCCGCGCAACTCGCCCCGCTGCTCACCCGACTCGGATTCCCCGATCTCGCGGCGCGGTTGTGGGAGTCCACCATCCAACTGGACGCGCCCGCTCCGTGGGTCGGGCTGGGCGAGGCGGACCTCGCGCGGGGGCGGTTCACGGAAGCCTCCAAGGCGTTCGGACGAGCCGCTCAAATGGGCGATCCGTCCGCGGACCTGCATCGGGCCGAAGCGCTCGCCGTCAACGGCGACTTCGAAGGCGCGGCGCGCCTGTGCGACGCGTACCTGGCCTCCCGACCGGCGGACGTGCGTGCGCTCGCGACGAAGGCCGGATTCCTGGCTCGCGCCGGTTTTGTGGACGAGGCGACCCGCGTGCTCCTCACGGCGATGGAAGCTCACCCGGAGATCCCGAGCCTCGCCCGCGCGTGGGGGATCGCGCTCCTCCGGGCCGGCCATCCGGGGGACGCAGCGAGCGCGTTCCAAGAAGCCGTTCGGCGAGATGCGCGGGACGCGAGCGCATGGATCAATCGAGGCGCTGCGTTGCTCTTGGCGGGTCGAACACGCGAAGCCATCGGCGGGCTCCGGGAATTCCTCGAACTCGATCCCAGGCGGGCGGAAGCGCTGAACAACCTCGGCGTCGCGTTCGTGCACTCGGGCCGGGCGGGATCCGGAGTCACGACCCTCGAGCGGGCCGCGAAGCAGGTCGAGCTACCTCGGATCGTGTTGAACCTCGGGAAGGCGCACGAGGAGGCGCGCCGGACCGCCGACGCGACGCGCGCCTATGCCCAAGTGCTGCGAATGCGCCCGGAAGACGCGGAGGCGCTCGCGGGACGGAAGCGTCTCGCCGCGGGGACGGCGAAGAATCCGCTCGCGACTGAGCCGTCGCCCGAGACCCAAACCGGACCGGGGACGTCACCGAAGGCGCGTCGGACTCCCGCTAAGAAATCGCGCAAACGACGCGGGACATAGAGCGTCCGTTTGCCGGGTCGCGGAAGCCTCATTACAACCCCTCCCTTGGCCGGTGCGATGGCGATTCGTCCGACGACGTGGGACGGCGTCTACGCGGAGGGAGCGTGGCTCCTGACGCGCAACCTCGTCCCCGGCGTCTCCGTGTACGGCGAGAGCCTCCCCGTGGAGGCCGCCGTCGAGTACCGACGCTGGGACGCGAACCGGAGCAAGCTCGCCGCGTACCTGAAATGCGGCGGGCGTCGCTGGCCGTTCGGAGAGCAAGCCTCCGTCCTGTACCTCGGCGCAGGGAGCGGTACCACCGTGAGCCACATCTCGGACGTCTGTGCCCGCGGGCTCATCACGGCCGTCGAGGTGTCGTCCCGTTCGTTTCGGAACCTGCTGACCCTGGCGGAGCGCCGTGCAAATCTCGTGCCCGTCCTCGGCGACGCGTCGAAGCCGCAAACGTACGCGGGAACGGTCGGGACCGTCGACGTCGTGTACCAGGACGTCGCCCAGCGCGATCAGGACTCGATCTTCCTCAAGAACTTGGGGATGCTGAAGCGCTCGGGCACCGGTTTCCTCATCGTCAAGGCCCGCTCCGCCGACGTGACCGCCCCGCCGACCCGCGTGTTCGCGGCGGCCAAGCAGGCACTGATGTCGTCGGGCTTCTCGGTGGTGGACGTCCGCTCTCTTGCGCCGTTCCAGACGGACCATGCCGCGGTGGTCGTGACGAAGCCATAGCATCATCCCCTCGAAGGGACTTCATGCCGCGAATGGCACCGCCTTCACACGCTTCGTACGGCCGTTTCGCCCGTTACTACGATCGGATCTACGATGGCATCGTGGACTACGAGGGAGACGTCGATTTCCTGGAGAGGGTGTTCCGCCGTTTCCGACGGAGACCGCGGACCATCTTGGACCTCGGGTGCGGGACGGGCAATCACGATCTCCCGCTCGCGCGACGCGGGTACCAGGTGACGGGCGTCGATCGGTCCCCGGCGATGCTCGTTCGCGCGCGAGAGAAGTCGGTCGCCGCGGGGATCCAGGTCCGATTCGTCCGAGGCGACATGCGCTCGTTCGACTTAGGAAGGACCTTCGACGCGGCCGTGTGCATGTTCGGCGCGTTCGGATATCTCCTCACGCCGCGCGACATTGAGCGATGCTTGCGCTCCGTGCGGCGGCATCTGTCATCCGCGGGCCTATTCGTCTTCGAGTTTTGGCAAGGGTCCGCCGCTCGACCCTCCCCGTACCCGTCTTGGACGCACAAGCGGGACCCCGATCTGGAGATCGTCCGGCTGGAGGTGAGCCGGTTCGATCCGCGCACCGGGCGGCTCCCCATCGAGTTCCGCTTTTTCGTGTTGCGCCACGGCCGGGTCTTGGATCGGTTCGACGAAGTCCACGTCGTCCAGACGCACGATCGCGACGAGATGCGGACCCTCCTCCGCCGATCCGGCTTCGATCTGGCGGGAGCGTTCGCGGCGACGAACACGAGGAAGGGATTCGAGCCCGCGACGGACGAAACGTTCCGCGCGATGGCGGTCGCGCGACTGCGGGCTCAATCTTAAATACGTGCCCGCGGTATGCGACGGCCTCCGAGGAAACCAATGGCCCGCCTCCATGCGCACCGCAAGGGCAAGAGCGGTTCGACCCGCCCGTTTCTGAAGGCGAATCCCGAATGGGTCGGGATGGAAAAGGCCGAGGTGGAGGAGACGATCCTGCGCCTGCACCAGGAAGGCTTGTCCGCCGCGTTGATCGGCGTGCGGCTGCGCGACGCGTACGGCGTCCCGAGCGTCCGCCTCGCCACGGGACGAAGCGTCCTGGAAATCCTGCGGTCGAAGGGCGCGAAGTTCGCGCTGCCTCAGGATCTCGCGAGCCTGATCAAGCGCGCCGGGAGCTTGCAGACCCACCTGAAAGAGCACGGCAAGGACCTGAGCAACAAGCGCGGACTGCAGCTCATCGAGTCGAAGATCCGACGGCTGTCCCGCTACTACAAGGATCGCGGGGTTCTGCCGTCGGATTGGGATTACTCCCTCAAGTTGGCGGAACTTCAAGTGAAGTAGGTGACCGATGGCGAAGCGCCTGGACGACCTGGCGCCTCAAGGTCTTCTCGATCGTGCGCGGAAGGCCGTCGACCTCGTCGATGCGGCCTCCCGCATCCGCGTGTTCTGCCACTACGACCCGGACGGCACGACGTCTGCGTCGATCCTCGCGCGAGCCTTCATGCGTCGTGGGAAGCGGATCCACGCGTCGATGGCACACGCCCTCGACCGCGCGTCCGCGGACCGCCTCCAGGCGGAATCCAACGAGCTCCTCGTCGTGAGCGACATGGGCTCGGCCCAGCTCGGCCTCCTGGAGCGCCTGCCCTATCCCGTTGTGGTGCTGGACCATCATAAGCCGATCCGCGACTCCGATACGGTCGTGCACGTGAATCCGCATCTGGACGGCGTCGACGGCGCAAGGGAGATGTGCGG
>WNGF01004637.1_pt1 | contig 19149 bp, 18 predicted proteins | sample 5400641 | NCBI WGS metagenome assembly WNGF01 (sample SAMN13153371, study PRJNA577476) | soil metagenome | isolation source: 80 cm soil or saprolite under grassland replicate 2 | place: USA:California | collected 2016-06-15
CGAGCAGGCGCGCGACGGTGCTCTTACCGCTTCCGCTCTCGCCGACGAGCGCGGTGATCTTCCCTGAGCGCAGCTCGAATGACACGTCGTCGACGGCGTGCACGTGCGAGCGCCGGAAGGCGTTGCCGATCGCGAAGCGCTTCGACAGGCTCCGTACCTCGAGCGGAGCGGCGGCGGTCACAGCGGGCCTCCCGCAACGAGATGGCATGCGACCTCGTGGCCCGGCTCGATCGCTCGCAGCAGCGGCCGCTCGGTCGTCTGCCGCACATAGAGCGCCGGCTCCTCGGACAGGCAGTGAGGACAGCGGGGATGGAAGCGGCAGCCGCTCGGCGGGTCGCGGAGGTCCGGGGGCGCGCCGGGAATCCCCGTCAGCCGTGTCAGCGGGCCGCTCAGCGGCGGGAACGATTGCAGGAGCCCCTGGGTGTACGGGTGTTGCGGGTTCGTGGCGAGCCGCAAGGCCGGGGCGGCCTCGACGATCTCCCCCGCGTACATGATCGCGATCCGGTCTGCGAACTCGAGCAGCAGCGAGAGGTCGTGCGTGATGAAGAGCACTGCGAAGCCGAAGTCCCGCTTGAGCGCTTCGACCTGTTGCAGGATCTCGCGTTGGACCACGACGTCGAGCGCGGTCGTCGGCTCGTCCATGATGATCAGCTCCGGCTTGAGCGCCAGCGCCATCGCGATGATCACGCGCTGGCGCATGCCGCCCGAGAGCTCGTGCGGGTACGCGCGGGCGCGTCTGCGGTCGATGCCGACGAGCTCGAGCAGCTCGCCCGCACGCGCGAGCGCGCGCCGCCGGTCGATCCGCTCGTGCGCGCGCATCGCGTCGACGAACTGATCCCCGACGCGCATCACCGGATTGAGGGCGTTCATCGCGCTCTGCAAGACCATGGACACGTTGCGCCAACGGAAGCGGCGCAGCTCCTCGGCGCTCTTGCCGACGAGGTCCTCGCCCTCGAACAGGATGCTCCCGCCCACGATCCGCGCAGGCGGGCGGAGGATCTGCATCACCGCGTTCGCGATCGTCGTCTTGCCGCAACCGGACTCGCCGGCGAGGCCGACGATCTCGCCCTCGTGAATCGCGAGGTCGACGCCGTCCACGGCCCGTGCCGGCTTTGCGCCGACGCCGTACTCGACCGCGAGCTCCCGCAGCTCGAGCAGGGTCGCCCCGCGGGTCCGCGTCACGGACGGCTCTTCCACGAGGCTCGTCACGAGGAGGCCTCCGCCCGCGCGACGAGGCGCCCGCCGAAGAGCGTTGCGAGCAGTCGCCGGCGCCGCGTCCGCTCGGCCCGCAGACGCGGGTTGCTGAACTCGTCGATTCCGAGAAGAACGGCCACCACTCGCCCTGGAGCACGGTGGAGTTCGTCTGCGCCCAGTAGAGCGTGACGCCCCAACTCGTCTTCGACTGGTCGCCGAGGCCGAGGAACTCGAGACCCGCGTCGGTGAGGAGCGCGATGTAGAAGACGAGCACAAACCCCGCCGCGATCCGGCTGATCATGTTCGGCACCAGCTCGCCGAACACGATTCGCCGCGTCGACTCGCCCGACGCCTTCGCCGCCAGGATGAAGTCCCGGCTCTTCAGCGACAAGGCCTGCCCGCGCAAGATTCGGGCCTCGAACGCCCACAGCACGACCGCAAGGACGACGATCATCGTCCCCATCCCGCGGTTCTTCAGATAGCCGGAGACGACGACGAGCAGCGGGATCGGCGGGATCGTGAGGAACACGTTGATCAGGAAGTTCACGACGTCGTCGACGATTCCGCCCGAGTACGCGGCGGTGATTCCGAGGAATGCGGCGATGCAGGTCGCAAGGGCGCCGGCCGCGGCGCCGAGCAGCAACGAGCGGCGGGCGCCGACGACGACCTGCGAGAAGATGTCGCTGCCCTGATCCGTGGTGCCGAAGAGGTGGTGCCACGACGGGGCCTGGCGTGTGGCGAGCAAGTTGAAATCGTTCGGGTGAGCGACCGAGATGAACGGCGCGATCAGCGCGATGATCACCACGAACCCGACCATCGCGACCCCTGTTCGCGACTTCGGGTTGGCGAGCAGGAGTGTGACCCAGCCGGGGATCCGGAATCGCCCGCGGGCTCGACGCGGCGGCGCCCCGAGCGAGAGCTCGAGCGCCGGGTCGAGTGTGGGATCGAGCTGCGACATCAGCCGGTGCGTAGACGCGGATCGAGGACGAGGTTGAGCAGGTCCATGATCAGGTTCGCAACGATCACGCAGACCGAGAGCACGACCAGGATCGCCTGCGCGAGCGCGTAGTCGTTGCCGAGCACGGCCTGCTGGAGCGTGAAGCCTGCGCCGGGGTAGCTGAAGATGTACTCGACGAAGACGAGCCCGCCGACCGCGCTCGCGAAGAGCGCAGCGAAGCCGTTGAGCGGGGGCAGGATCGCGTTGCGCCCCGCGTAGCGCGTCATCACGCGACGATCCCGCAGCCCTTTGGCGTGCGCCATCGTCACGTAGTCCTCGCCGATCGTGTTGATCATGACCGTGCGCATGTTGAGGACCCAGCCGCCTGCGTACGCGGCGATGACGACGAGCATCGGCAGCTCGGCGTGACGCAGCGCGCTCGAGAGAAACGTCCAGTTGAAACCGGGACTGATGCCGTTGTCGTACGCGTGCTGAATCGGGAACCAGTGCAGCTTGAGCCCGAAGAAATACAGTCCGAGCAGGGCCGTGAAGAAGGCCGGGAACGCGCTCAGCACCATGAAGGTCGGCACGAGCACGCTGTCGACGACCTTGCCGCGGCGCCAGGCGGCGACCATCCCGATCGCCGTGCCGATGACGAAGGCGAGCAAGAACGCGACGCCGACGAGGAAGATCGAGTAGGGCAGCGTCCGGCTGACGACATCCGACACCGGGGCCGGGTAGTTGGAGGTCGAGATGCCGAAGTTGAAATGCGCGATCCGGTGCAGGTACGTGACGTAGTCCTGCCAGATCGAGTGATTGCCGCCGCCGAGCAGCGTCTTGTAGGTCTGGATGATCCCGGGATTCGCTTGAATCTGCGACGGGCTCAGGTGCTGCAGGATGCCGGCGAGCGGGTCGCCCGGCATCAGGCGCGGGAGCAGGAAGTTGATCGTCAGCGCGACCCAGAGCGCGAAGACGTAGAAAGCGAGCCGACGGGCGAACCAGCGCATGGTCGAGTACCTCTGAGGGTAAACGGCGGGCGGTGAGGAGGGGGACCGCCCGCCGCTAGAGGGTCTTTACGAGGCGCTCACGCGCCGCTCTTGCCGCCCGGACAGATCCGGGTGAACGAGAGGATGTTGTCGGGGAAGGTCGTGAAGATCGGGTCGCCGTAGAAGTTCTTCTTCGTGCTGAAGCAGTGGAAGTACTTCGTGCTGTACGTCGACCACCGCGGCCCGATGAAGAGCGGCACGATCGGCAGATGGTCCAGCCAGACCTTCTCCAGCTGCGTCGCGATTCGCTGCTGCTTCGCCGGGTTGAGGGTCACCTTCCACTGGTTGAGCAGGCTGGTTGCCTTGTCGTCGGCGAAGTGCTCCCAGTTGCCCGTCGCCGTCGCATCCTGGCCCGACGGGATGTACGCGTTCCGGGAGAGGTTCGCGTAGAAGTACCCGTACGGAGAGCCCTGCGACCCGCCCTGCCAGAGCAGCGTCGGGAACTTGCCGGAGCTCGCGTTCGGCCACCAGGCGCCCCAGTCGGGCTCGAGCGCGACGTCGGAGTCGATCCCGATGTCGCGCAGGTTCCTGGTGATGATCTGGTTCGACGCGACCCAGTCGGACCAGCCGGAGATCACGTGGATGTCGAGCTTGACGCCGTCCCCCTTCGGATCGATCAGCTTGCTGCCCCGGTACTTGAAACCGGCATCCGTCAGCGCCTTCTTCGCCGCCGAGGGGCTGTAGGTCGCCATCTGCTTTGCCTGCTTCTTCACCGCGGGATCTCTCACCCACTTCGGGAAGAGGCCGCCGAGGCCGATCGCGTCGACCGGCGGCGCGTAGCCGTACTCGCCGAGCTTCGACACCGTCTTGCGATCGATCGCGAGGCTGAGCGCCTTGCGGAACGCAACCAGGCTGTAGGGGTACTTCGTCGTATCGAGGACGAGCGAGATCGGGTAAGCCGTGGTCGCGTAGAACGCGTGGTAGTACTTCGGGTTCTTCGCAACGTACGCCTTCTCCACGTTCGGGACGAAGTTGTGCGTCCAGTCGACCTGACCGCTCTGGATCAGCGCGAGCGCCGCGTCGTTCGACGACGCCTGCACGTATTCGAGGCACCGGATCTTCGGCTTCCCCTTCTGCCAGTAGTTCGGGTTCTTGCCGAAGACGTAGTCCTGCGAGGTGAAGCGCGTGATGCGGTTGAACGGGCCCGAGCTGACCGGCTTCGAGTTCGTGAAGTTCGCAACGTCGCCGACCTTGGACCAGATGTGCTTCGGAACGACGAACTGCCGGTTGACCGTCGCGGCGATGAACTGCGAATCGGGAGTCTTGAGGCTGATGACGACCTTGTACGCGCCCCTGGCTTTGACCGAGACGATGCTGTTGCCGGCGCCGACCAGCCCGACACGGTCCATGAGCTTGTCCTGCCGTCCGGCCGTGATGCTGTAGACGACGTCGGCCGCAGTGAGCGGCTTGCCGTCCGACCACTTGACGCCCCGGGCGATGTTGAGCGTCAGCGTCTTGTTGCCGTTGCTCCATTTCCAACTGCGTGCGAGCCAGGGAACCGGCTTGAGGCCGCCCTCGCCGGTGATGATCAGCGGCTCGTAGAACGCGCCCTGGACGAAGGAGCCGCTGGGCTGGCCCGTCGCGGTGTACGGGTTGAAGTTCTTGACGAAGGCCGGGTCCCCCGAGCCAGTCATGACGAGGCAGCTATGCGCCGCGGGGGCGGCAGCCTTGTCGACGGCGGCGGGGGTTGCTGCGGTGAGGACCGCCGCCAGTGCGGCGCAACCCGCGGCGACGGCGACTGCGACCCAACGGGTGGTACGGAGGCTGCGTCGCATCTGCAGTCCTTTCTCGCCCAGAAGGGGCGCTTGCACCAGATTTTCCGAAAACGTTTCCGGAACCGTTACCACGTCTCTGCGGCCAAAGTCAAGCCCTCGTCCGCAAAATGCGCGCAAATTCGGCCCTCGGGGTTTCGGAACGTTCCGGAACATGCTTCAATGACCTCGATGTCCCAGGTCGCTCCACAGCGCCTCACCATGCGCCAGATCGCCGACCTCGCGGGCGTGTCGATCGCGACCGTCTCGAGAGTCCTCAACGGCCGGGGCGACGTCTCCGACGAGACGCGCGATCTCGTCAGCCGGGTCATCCGCGAGAACGGCTACACCGCCAACCGGAGCGCCAGGGGCCTCTCGGCCCGCCGCACTGGGCTGGTCGGCATCCTCGTCCCGCTCGTCTATCCGGCGTACTTCTCGGGAATCCTGGCGGGGGCAGCAGAGGCGCTTTCCGAGCGGGACCTCCAGATCGTGCTCTCGCCCACCGGCGGCGAGCACGACCGCGAGGTCTCGGTGCTCGACCGGCTGCACGGCCTGAGCGACGGCGCGTTGATCATCCTGCCCGAGGAGTCGAGCGAGGAGCTCGAGCGGCTCCTCGACGGCGGCTACCGGTTCGTCGTCATCGACCCGCTGATGCCGCTCGACGAGCGGATCCCGTCGGTGTCGGCAGCGCATACGTCAGGCGCCGACCAGGCGATGCGGCACCTGCTCGAGCTCGGGCACCGGCGGATCGCGCAGATCACGGGCCCGCGCGGCTGGTTGGCGACCGAGGATCGTCGCCGCGGCTACCGCGCCGCGCTTGCCGCCGCGGGGATCCTGCCGGACCCCGCACTGGAGGTGGAGGCCGTGCCCGAGATCGTGCCGGGGAGAGACGCCGCCGAGTCTCTCCTCGACCTTCCCGACCCACCGACGGCGATCTTCGCGTTCAACGACAACATCGCCATCGGCGCGATCCAAGCGGCGCGGGCGCGCGGCATGCGCGTGCCGGAGGACTTGTCGGTCGTCGGCTTCGACGACGTCGAACATGCCACGATCGTGACGCCGGCGCTGACGACGGTGCGTCAGCCGCTCGCAGAGATGGGACGAACCGCGGTCAGCCTCCTGAGCCGGCTCTTGGAGGGGCACCGCTTCGAGACGCTGCACGTCGAACTTGCGACGCGTCTCGTCGTCCGCGACTCGACCGCCCCGCCGGGGGCGGGCTAGCGCCCTCCCCTCTCTGCAGACTCGAACAGGCGCGCGGGGTCACGCGCTTGAATGACTGCCGTCCTGGAGTGCCGCGAGGTTCGGTGAGGCCTTATAGAGTCCCCGGTTGCACACGTCTCACGACCAGGGGAGGGCTTGATGAGACGAATGATTCTCTTCGTGCTCGCACTCGCGGCTGCGCTCGTGCTCATGCCGAGCGCCGCGGTTGCCGACCCGAACAACGAGTCTGCAACGTTCATGCTCATCGTCGAGGTGCCGAACGTCTCGCAGGCGCCGAACGGCGATCGGGTGGCGGTCACCGGCGAGGGCGAGTTCTCAGTGCATCCGAAGTCGGTCGATGCGGCCGGCCGCTTCACGCACAGCGACAGCAACGGAAACATCCTCGCCGCCGGGACCTGGGAGGCGACGCAGCTGCTCTCGTTCGAGTTTTACGGGTGCCGCTTCATCCCGGCGATCGGCGTCGATCTCGGCGACGACAACCTGTGCGGCGGCGTGCTCAAGCTCGCCGTGAACCTCACACCGGACGGAACGACTCTGCAGCTCAAGGGTGTGCTGACGATCTTCTGCATCATCGGTCCGCAGGCGCCCCCACCCCACGACGATCCGACTGGAGAGGGAGTCCACCTCGTCGTTCCGGGCCACGTGAACTTCAACCAAATCGTCAGCGGCATGAACGTCTACATCCGGATGCCGTAGGCATGAGAAAGCTCGGTCTTCTCATCGCGCCGCTCGAGCATGTCCTTGCCGGACAGATCTCGATCCGTTGACGGATCGGCTCGACGAAGTCTGCCTCGCCCGGCTCGAGCGGCCGGGCGAGGCTTGACTTCTCGATTGATACGCCTCAGTTCCCTGCGCTAGGACGGGGCTTGGCGCTCTATCGGCGGTTGGCTCTGATCAGGCGCTGCGCCAGCCGTTTCGCTGGCAGCGTGTTCGTCTATCCAGGCATCGATGGTTTCCCACCAATCGAAGAGCCACGCGATCAACGTTTCGCGCTCGTGGGGGACCTCGCGAGCGGGAACGCGCCAGTAGCGCGCGTGGATATGCCGGGTGAGCGGGAGTCGCCGATGGAGCTGTCGAAACGGTCCGAGTTCCTCGAGCGCGGTGTGCGCAAACAGGACGACGTCCGCCTCCGGCGCCGCGAGGATCGCCGCCAGCGGGCCACGGTGACGCGGTGGCAGAACACGATCCATGGCCTCAGCTCGCTCCGCAGCTGCGACATGGCCTTTCTTTCGAAGGTGCGCGATCGCCCGCAGCCGCAGCCGCTCGGTGAAATCGTGACCTTCGGGGTACAGAACGAACGCGTCGTTCTCGCCCATGTCCTTTGCCAGCCCCGCGATGGCGCGCTGGAAGTCTTCGCTGCGTTCGGGAGCATGGTCGATGAAGAGGCTCGGCAGCCGGTTGCCGATGATGTCGATGACCGGGTCCCACTGGAGGAGCGCCAGCATGACCACGCGGGGGCGGCGGCCGTACTTGAGCATCAGCGTGCGAGCCATCATCAGCGAGTTGCCGGCCCCGGCGTGACGGCCGAAGACGAGTATCGGCCCGGGCTGAGGCTGCGGAGAATCGACGATTACGATTCGGAGCCCGAGCAGCGAAACTGCCGCCCGCGAGAGGCACCACAGCCACGCACGCATAAGCGCGTAGTGCCCGGATTGGATAGCCCGTCCTCGCATGAACAAACCGAACCCTGAGACGACCCACAGCAGCAGGAGCGCCAGGATCATCGCCGCCTCGCTCGCGAAGTAGACGATCGCAAAGGCGACGAACCGGGTCGTCCCCCAGCCGTCGCGGCGCACGGCGTCCACTACGAGCGCAGCCGCGAGCAGGAGGGGCGACAACGCTGTCGCAACGAGAGATACCACGGCAACGACCGGTGCGAGGAAAAGGCGGCGCAGAATGCGAGGAGGCGGTTGCTTCACTCGTGTGCCCCGAGGTACTCGGAGGTCGCCGCGTAGGCGTAGGCGATGCGGCGCTCGCCGCCGCGGAAGTCGCGGTAACGAATCTGTGAGAGATCGTTGTAGCGCGGCGGATCCGGGTCCCCGGTCGGGAGAACGTGCACGATCACGTCGGGGGGCACATTCGCAAGCTCTCGCACGAATCGGTGCCGGCGCGCGATCTCGAACGCGACCAGTGCGACGTCGCGGAGGCGCGTGGGAACGTCGAGTGGCCGGTCGATGCGCCCCACATGCAGCACGTAGATTTCCTTGGCGCCGAGGAAAGCTGCGCGATCGACCGGAATACTGTTCACGATTCCTCCCTCGATGAAATGCTCGCCGCCGATCTCCACCGGGGGCAGGATTCCCGGCACCGCAGAGGAGGCGAGGATCGCATCCACGAGCGGCCCGCTCGTGAACCAGTGCTCTGCAGCGCGCTCGATACACGCCGCGACGCACTGAAACGGAACCGCGAGCTCTTCGAAGGTCTCGACCCCGAGCATCCGGGTCGCAAGGGCACGCAGGGGGTCGTGCGAGCGGACGTGCGTACGAGTACGCAGGAGGCTAGCCGCATCGGTCAGCCAGGAGCGGCCGAGCACACCCAGCTCGGCGAGCTCAGCCCACGCAGCCTCGAGTTTTTCGACGGACGCGATCGTCGGCTCCGCGGCGACCATCGCCCCGTGGAACGCGCCCACCGAGGTGCCGACGATGAGATCCGGAACGACGTCGCGCTCGAGGAGAGCCCGCAGCATCCCGACCTCGGCAGCGCCCAGATGCCCTCCACCCCCGAGTACAAACGCAACTCGGCGCTTCAAATCCGCTACGTACGACCGTCGGCATACAGGGCCTCGATTTCGTCTGCGAAGTGTTGCTCGCAGATACGGCGCTTGAGCTTCAGCGTCGGCGTGATCTCCCCCTCGTCGGCCGTGAAGTCACGCGGCAGCACCGCGAAGCGCTTGATCTGTTCCGGCCGCGCGAGCTCGCGGTTCGCCTCGTCGACGACACGATCGACGAGCTCCCGAACCCGAGGACTTTGCGTCAGCGCCGCGAGGTCGCCGTCGAGGGCGTCCTCCCGCGCCCACGATTCGAGCTCCTCCTCGTTCAGGGTGATGAGCGCCGTGATGTATGGCCGACGATCGCCGACGATGAGCGCGTGCGAAACGAGTGCATCTCGCTGCAACAGCTGCACGATGTTCTGGGGCGCGATCTTCTTGCCGCCGGAAGTGGCAATCAGATCCTTCTTGCGGTCGGTGATCCTGAGGAAGCCGACGCCGTCGAGCTCGCCGATGTCGCCCGTTCGCAGCCAGCCGTCATCGCCGAGCGCCTCCCGCGTAGCTTCCTCGTTGCGGTAGTAGCCCGAGAAGACGTTCTCTCCGTGAAGCAGGATCTCGCCGTCGTCGGCGATGCGAACGTCGCAGCCGGGCAGCGGGATGCCGACGGTTCCGAAGCGAAAGCGGTCGAGGCGGTTGATCGCGGCCGAGGTGCACTCAGTGAGACCGTATCCCTCGAGGATGATGATCCCGAAGGCGTGAAAGAACTCGAGAATCTCGCGCGCGACCGGCGCGCCACCCGAGATCCCGAAGCGGAGCTCGCCGCCGAGCCGGGCCCGAACCTTGGCGTAGACCAGCCGGTCGGCGACGCGCCGCTGCAGCTCGAGTAGCGGCGGCACGCGCCGGCCTTCGCGCTGAACGGCGCTCGAGCGCTGCCCGACGGCGAGTGCCCAGCCGGCGATTCGCTTCCGTAGGCCGGTCGCCGCGTCGAGCTCCGCGCGGACGGCGGCGTGCAGCTTCTCGTAAACGCGAGGGACGCTTGGCAGGAAGTGCGGCTTCACCGTCAAGAGCGCATCCGCGAGCTCCGAGACGTCGGGACAGAAGGCGATCGTGTAGCCGACGCGTGCCGCCGTGAAGTGGACGAGCCGCCCGAAATTGTGCGCCAGCGGCAGAAACAGCACCGCCCGGTCGCCCGGGCGAACGAAGTTCGGTAAGCCGGCGAGCATCTCGACCATTGCGAAGTAACAACGATTTGTGAGCAGGCATCCCTTCGGCGGGCCGGTGGTGCCCGACGTGTAGATGCAGGTGAGCAGGTCGTCCGGCCTTACAGCGGAGGCTGCTTCGGCCACGGCCTGCGGATGCTCGCCAGCGTGCTGTCGGCCCAGCGAGGCGATCCGGTCGAGCTCGCCGAAGCTCAGGACGTGCGCCAGTTGCGGTAGCTGCTCTCGCAGCGGCCGGATCTCGTCCAGCCGGCTGTCGCCGCAGGCGATGCCACGGACCTCGGCGTTCTCGAGGATGTAGGCGCACTCCGAGGCCGAGCTGGTCGGATAGATCGGGACGACGGCGGCGCCGATCGAAAGCAGGGCGAAGTCGAGCAGAGCCCAGTCGACGGTGCTCGGCGCGAGGATGGCGAAGCGATCGCCTTTCCCGATCCCGTGTGCGAGCAGGCCGTGCGCGAGCTCCTCGACACGCCTCGCCGCCGTATCCCACGACACCGGCTTCCAGGCGTCGCCTTCGTGAATCAAGTAGGCAGGCGTGTCGCGCGTCTCGGCGACGGCGGCACGCCAAAGAGCGGCGAGCGTGCGCTTGTCCTCGGTCATCACCGACTCTGCCGCCGTCCGCGTGTCCTATCGCGATCTACGGAGTCTCGTCGAATTCGAACACACCCTCGCTGTCGGGCTCGTCGATACTGATCGCTTCCCCGTAGCCGCCGAAGACCTGTATGAGCTCGAGGCTCCCTTCTCGAGCGGGAAGACCCCTGTCGGCGCGATACAGCTCGACTTCAACCTTGCGGCGATGCTCTTCGAATCCGACGAGCCTGAACTGGAAGAGCTCTTCAGACGTCGAGAGGGCCTCGACCGGAAATGTGGTCTCGGCGCGGACGAGCTCCGCGGTTTCGGCATCCAGCCACAACCGAGTCTTCACGACATCGGTGGTGCGATTCTCGTGCCGCCCAAGCCAACGAAGCACGATATCCGACGAGCGATCGTACTCGTGAACGACGTATCGCCTTGCTCCGATGACTGCGGCGGAACTCCGCGCCGGCGACTCGTCGAGAAGCTCAGACAAGCCGACGGCGAGAACGGCGTCGTTGACATCGTCGTGCCGGACTCCCTGTGCGATTGCAATCAAACCCTCCTCGGGACCAGCGGCCGACGGGATGATCTGGTACTCGCGATCTGGGGTCGTGATCCAGGTTTGGCGCAGTTCTTCGGCTCCATCTTCATAGAGCAGCTGGGTCGCCTCGATCACGTCCGCAGAGCGAGCGGCCTGCCACTCGAACCACTCGGGCACCCCTCCACCGAGCGGCTGCAGACGCGTGATCGAGCGATACGACGGCGACTTCGCCAGCAGAGCGGCACACCGTCCGCGCACCTCTTGAGCCTCCGTGTCGGGAATAGCTCCGTCGGTCACCCACTGCACGGACAGCAGTTGCAAGAGCGGAGCCTGCGAAAGCTCTTGCTCGGCCGTCACGAGGGTCTGTCGCATCTTCTCGGTGTGCGGATGGGCTTCGCCGAGCACGTGCTTACACTCGGTGGCGAGGGAAGCGGCAAGAGTCCGCGCCTTCTCGTGATCCCCGCCGAGCCCGTAGATCCCCGGCAGGTGGCAGCGAAGTGTGAGCACCTCCATGCTGTCGCGGCCGAACACGCGCTCGTAATCCGGCAAGAGCTTTTCGAGGAGCTCGCGCGCGCGTTGTGGATCGTCGTCGGCGTAGGTCAGCGCCAGCTCTTCACGCGCGAATAGGGTGATTCGGTCATCCGGGCCGAGCTGCGTCTCAGCGTCCCTCAGCACCTGTTCACCCGCGACACGTGCCTCCTCGGTCCGCCCATCCGTCCGGAGCTCGAGGACTGTGGTTAACCGTGAGTCGAGTTGTCGCTTCTTACGCGAATCACCGAAGGCCATGTTCCTCTCGACGATACGCTCCAAGCGGACCGGGTTCAATGAGCAGGCCCGTCTCCGAGCACGGCGGCGAGCGCGAGGATGACCATGCTCTTCCGAACTCCGATCTAACCGGTACGGGCGAGGCACGTCTGAGCCGGTATGCGGAGCGTCGTTCTCCTTCTCGTCGTTACGCGCGTAGCTGCGGTCGGGACAGGCGCGGACGCGTCCGACCTGCCGGCGCTGAGCGATGAGTTCGACTCCGCTGCGACGCTGGCGAACTGGCAGGTTGGCTCGAACTGCGCCAGGTGAGGATCGGCAACAGTTTCTATCTCTTGCGTCGCGCCGAAGGCGGCAGGTGGGTCGTCCACTGGACGTACGTGCGGCAGGACCTGCCGGCATCGCTACAGGTCGGTTTCGACGCACAGAGCGGTTCAGGCGACGACCACGCCGACCTGCTCGCGCACGTCGACTACGTGCACTACGCCCCGACGAATGTGCGGCGCGTTTACGGGCGCGTGTGCTCCGCGGCTGCGCGCCGCTAAAGGCCTTGCGGCCGTATCTCACGCGCTGACGGCCGCCTGACCCTTCTTTGACGCTAGTTTCCGGCGGACGAACCGCCGTTCGCACGAAGTCACGCACGGTCGTGCGTTCTCGACCTCCGGACAGCGTGCCCCACACGAAAGGGCGGCGCGCTGACCAGGTCTTCGGGTGACGCTGACTGAAGGAATGGCCGAGCCTGCAGACCAGCGACAGCCCATAGCAGCCAAAGTGAACCTACTGAGTTGCGTTCAGTGTGGATCAGTCAGCGGCCTGCGCGCAAGCGGCTGGCGCGGCTACCGAACCGATGATCCAGACGTTGATGAGGAGCCAGCGTTGGCGTTCTTCTGCCCGGCCTGTTCGGCGCGCGAGTTCGACGTCAGATAGCTCACGTCGTCACCGCGAGACTCGTAAGCCCAACGCTGCCGACACGCTGTCGCTTCGGCCCGTTGAGCCATCAGGCCTCCTCTTCGTTGCTCCCCTCGGGGTCTACCCAGCTCTTCCGTCGCTCGATCGCCTCACGCGGCTGATCGGCATCACGAGCGGGCTCGAATCCAGCCGAGAATCAAGGCGCGCGTCGTGGCGGCGAAGGAAGCGTCCTGGACCAGCTCCCACCCGTGCAGCGATCCACGGTAGAACGCGGTTCGTTTGTCGCGCGAGCCGACCCGGTGGAAGATCGTGAGCGCTTCCTTCAGCGGTGCGAGCGAGTCGCTCCTGCTGCCGATGTAGAGAAACGGAGCCCGCAGCGCGCGCGGGCCCGGTTTGTTGATTCCGTAGCCGGCCCAAAGTCGCGTCCCCGACAGGCTGACCAGACCTTCGACCGGCAGCCCGGCGCCGTTCTGCACGACAGCGGCGCCCCCCATCGAGGCGCCAATCAGGAAGACGCGCTCCGCGCCGTCCTTGTGCACGCGCGTTACCGCAGCCGCCAGGTCGCGGCCGAGCGCGAGCGGGTTCTTGTCCGGGCGCTCCGAGCGCCCGTTGCCGCGAAAGTCGAACGCGAGCACCCGCAGCCCGCCGGCAAGCAGCGTCTTCGCGTACGGGAGCTCCTCACACAGGTCGCTCCGACCCTGGTGGGCGAGCACGACCGCCGTGGGACCGCGTCCCGCCTCGATCGCATAAAGGCGAACGCCGTCCGATGCCGTAAGCCAGAGTGCCCGCGCGTTGATCCCGGATGCGCCGCCGCATGCATGGACGAGAGCAGGCGGCGCGTTACCTGCCCGCCCTACCGGCACGGCCATGGCGAGCACTGCAAGCGCAACGGCAAGACCACGCACCATGATGACGCTACCTATTATTAGCGATAATAACCTCATGGAGACTAACCTGTCGACGACGGAAGGGGCCGTGCTCGGACTGATCGCGTTCGGAGAGCGGTCCGGCTATGACCTTGCCCGGCTAGCCGAGCACAGCGTCGAGCACCTCTGGACACCCTCTCAAAGCCAGATCTACAAGACCCTCCCCCGACTTGTCGCCTGGGGCCTGACCCGCAGAACGGAGATCGAGCAGCACGGACGGCCTGACAAGGCGCTCTACAGGATCACCCCCCAAGGCCGGAAGACTCTTCGCCGCTGGCTCGACGAGGTCGAGGAAGAGCCGGCCGGGGGCAGATTCGTCTTCGCCCTCAAGCTCTTCTTCTGCGAGTTCGCCTCACCAGGCACGGCTCAAGCCCAGCTCGCCGCCTACCGCCGCTTTCTCACGCGCCGGCTCGAGCGCTACGAAGCGCTCTGCAACGGTCCCCGCTTCAACAGCATCTACCCCCAGCACGTTCTCCAGCACGGCATCACGCGCGCACACGCGACGCTCGCCTGGATCGATGAGACCACCGCCGCGATCGAATCCAACGCGGCCGCCCTCCTTCCAGCTCCCTCGACCACAACAGGTCGACATCGAACTCCAAGAGCGTGAGTAATCCCCGATGGCAGCGGCGAGTTCACTCACGCACTAAGGTGTGCGCTGCCATCCGGGCGCGGCCTCGGTGATGCCATACGTGTTCGTCAGCTGCACCATTCCACGGCCGTCTGCCCGGACCTTGTACAGCTCCTGGTTGCCGTCGCGGTCCCAGACGAAGGCGACCCACCGGCCATCCGATGAGAACACTGGTGCGCTACCGCGCGCGACGACGCGACGCAGGCTGCGGCCGTCGGGTCGGATCGTCCAGATCCCGAGCGGCTCCCACGACGGTCCGGGCATGCCGCGGCCGCATGCGATCATTCGCCCGTCCGGCGACCACGCCGGTTTCGTCTCGATCGTGTTCGTACGGCGAAGGAGGATGCGGACGTGCGTTCCGTCCGGACGCATGAGGGCGACCTTCTCGCTGGCCATTGCGCAGTGAAACGCGATCAAGCCTCCCCGCGGTGACCAGGCGGGCGAGTCGCAGTTGCCGAATGCGTTCGTCAACCGCCGCTGGGCAGTGCCGTCGGAGCGCATCCGATAGATCTGGGACAGCCCCGTGCGGATGCTCGTGAACGCGATCCAGCGGCCGTCGGGCGACCAGCTCGGCTGAAAGTCGGCGAGGTAGTTGTCGGTCAGGCGCCGGACGTCTCCACCGCCGACGTTCAAGACGAAGAGCTCGGGGTCATGGTCGCCGTCTCGGATCGCCGAGAAGGCAATCCGACGGCCGTCGGGCGACCACGCGAAGCTACGGACGTCGGTGTACCCGGATGGCGTGAGGTCGACGGCGCCGCTGCCATCGGGGTTGATCGCGAACAAGCGGCTGTACGGCGGCTCGTTGCCGCCGAGCGGGCGCAGGTAGCCGATACGGCCGTTCGCCGCGAAGCCGTGCGCCTCCGCGCCGGCGGCCACCAGGAGCGCCGTCGCAGTGATGCACACGCCGAGCCCGCGGTGCACGCCGCGGGGATACCCGCACACGCGGCGCCGAAACAAAAGGCTCGCATTTGCGGGCCTTTTCAGTAGCGGAGCGGGATTTGGACAGATTTCCCCGACCCTCACGTACCGGTCACCGACGTTCGGCGCCTGCGGCAGTAGTCAGCTCGAGGTGGCCCTGGTTGTCGTATCTTTCCGTCCCGTGACGGCGCACGCGGCTTCGCCGCCGTCAGGGCGGGCCAATCACATCACGGTGGCGACCGTACTCATTGGCGGCGCGCTCGTGGCGTGGATCGTCACGGTCGCACGCATGCGCGGCATGGACGACGGGCCCGGCACCGACCTCGGCGGGCTCGGCTGGTATGTGGGCATCTGGGTGACGATGATGGCGGCGATGATGCTCCCGTCGGTCGCGCCGATGGTGATGCTCTTCGCACGAGTGAGCGGCGGGCGCGCACAGCGAGGCGCTGCGTTCGTGCCGACATGGATCTTCGTGGCCGCCTACTTCGTCGTGTGGACAGCGTATGGCCTCGCCGGATACGGGATCTACCGGCTCGCAACCGGCTTCGACACCGGTGCGCTCTCGTGGCAGCGCGCGGGTCCGTATGTCGCTGGCGGGGCGATCGCCGCCGCCGGCGTCTACGAGCTCACACCACTGAAGCGAGTCTGTCTCCGTCACTGCCGCTCGCCGCTGCACCTCGTCCTGACGGACTGGCGCAGCGGGCGCGTCGGCGCGGTTCGCATGGGGCTCGAGCACGGCGCCTACTGCGTCGGCTGTTGCTGGGGCCTGATGGTCATCCTCTTCGCGCTCGGCGTCATGAGCCTGCTGTGGATGGCCGCGGTCGCGTCAGTCATCTTCATCCAGAAGGTTCTGCCGGGCGCAGACAAGCTCTCGGTGCCATTCGCAATCGCGTTCGTGGCGTTCGGCATCTGGCTCGCCGCGGCGCCCGAGCACGTGCCCGGCCTCACGCGCCCGGGAAGCGCCCCGGCGATGCACATGGCCCCCATGCACTAAAGCGAGAAAGGAGCTCTCATGGCCTACCTACTCAGAGGAACCTACGCAGGGATCTGCAACTGCAAGCTGGTGTGTCCGTGCAATGTCGACGGCGTCCCAACCGGCGAGGGCGATCAGTGCCACGGCTTCATCGTCTACAACGTGCGCCAGGGGAACCTCGACGATACCGACCTGTCCGGCGTTTCGTTCGCGCTCGCCTACTTTCTCCCGTCCAACGCCTCCTCCGGCAATTGGAAGATCGCAGCGACGATCGACGATGCGGCGTCGGATGAACAGGCGCAGGCGATCGACCGCATCGTCTCGGGTCAGGCCGGTGGTCCCTTCGGCGACTTCGCTCCGCTGATCGGCGAGTATGCGGGGATGGAGCGGGGCAAGATCAGCCTTTCGGACGGGGACGCCCCTTCTGGGTCCATCTCGGGCATCGGCGACTTCAGCGCCGAATTGTTCAAGGACGCAGAAGGCAAGCCGACCACCCTCAACAACGCGATGTTCGGCTTCGCGCCCATCATCAGGCTCGGAAGGGGCTCCGGCCGATTCAACGTCTTCGGCTCGAGCCACGAAGCAAGCTACGCCGAGAGCGCCGAATTCGAATACTCGACCTAAGGAGGTACGCGCGGCCAAGATACGCGTCGACTCGACCCCCGCCCCGCGCCCGAGCTCAAGGACATCCGGTCTTGGCGGCAGCAGAGCGAGGAGCTCGTCGAGGTAGCGGATCCGCGGGGATCCGATGACCTCCTTGCGGCGTGAGCGCCGGATTTCCCGCACCCCACAGGCGATACTCTCGGCCGCGTGGACGAAGAGCGCTTCCGTGCGGCCGTCAAGGGTGCCGAGCGGTTCCTCAACGCTTGGCACGGCCGTCCGTCCGTCCGCGATCGGCTCGCGGCGCTCGCCGAGGCGACCGGCGAGGACGAGCGGGCGGACATGTACGGCTCCGGCGAGCGCATCGAGCGCATCGAGCAGCAGAGCGCCGAGCTGCTCGGCAAGGAGGCCGCGGTTTTCATGCCGACCGGGACGATGGCGCAGCAGATCGCGTTGCGCATCTGGTGCGAGCGCCGCGGTATCCGCACCATCGCGTTCCACCCCACCTGCCACCTCGAGCTGCACGAGCAGAAGGGCTACCAGCTGCTCCACGGCCTGCACGGCCGGCTCGTCGGCGATCCCAACCGGCTGATCGCGCTCGCGGATCTGGAGTCGATCCACGAGCCGCTCGCAGCGCTGCTGCTCGAGCTTCCCCAGCGCGAGATCGGTGGGCTGCTGCCCGGCTGGGACGACCTCGTCGCGCAGACGGCGTGGGCCCGCGAGCGCGAGATCGCGCTGCACCTGGACGGTGCACGCCTTTGGGAGGCCGCGCCGTTCTACGAGCGTTCGTACGCCGAGATCGCCGGCCTGTTCGACAGCGTCTACGTCTCGTTCTACAAGGGTCTCGGAGCGCTCGCGGGCGCCGCGCTCGCCGGCGACGCCGAGCTGATCGCCGAGGCACGCGTCTGGCAACGCCGCCACGGCGGCAACCTGGTGACGATGCATCCGTTCGTGGTCTCCGCCGAGCTGGCGCTCGCCGCCGAGCGCCTGAGCCGAATCCCGGCCTATCTCGACCATGCCCGCGCGCTCGCGGAGGCGCTGGCGACGGTCGACGGGATCGAGATCGTTCCGGACCCGCCGCAGACGCCGCTCTTCCACATCCTGCTTCGCGGCGACCGCCAGCCGCTCGCCGATGCCGCCCTCTCCCTCGCCGAGGAACGGAAGGTCTTCCTCTTCGCGGATCCGAGTTCGACCACGTCGCCGCGCTGGCAGCGCCACGAAGTGATGGTCGGCGAGGTCACCCTCCTGCTCCAGCCAGGCGAGGTTCGCGATCTCTACGCAGAGATCCTGGCGCGAGCCGCCGGAGAGGGGTAGTCAGATCGTCACGGCGAAGCCGCGCGGACGAAATCCCCTGAACTCGAAACAGGCGAGCCTCAACCAGCGCCGGGGGCGACGAGGCCGCTCTCGTAGGCGTAGATCACCGCTTGCACGCGGTCGCGGAGGTCGAGTTTCTGGAGGATGCGGGCGACGTGCGTCTTCGCAGTCGCCTCGCTGATGACGAGCCGCTCGCAGATCTCCGAATTGGACAGCCCGCGGGCGAGCAGGTCGAGCACCTCTCGCTCGCGTGGCGTCAGCTCGGCGACGGCAGGCGGCGGCGCGGGCGCGACCGAGGCGGGTGCTCGGCGTGCGAACTCCTCGATCACCGCGCGCGTGACCGCCGGGGCGAGCAGCGCCTCGCCGCTCGCAACGATGCGGACGGCGGCGACGATCTCCTCGGGCGGCGCGTCCTTGAGCATGAAACCGCTCGCGCCGGCACGCAGCGCGTCGTAGACGTAGCCGTCAAGCCCGAAGGTCGTCAGGATCAGCACGCGCGCGCCCGGCTGCGCGCGAACAATCCGGCGGGTCGCCTCGATCCCGTCAAGCACAGGCATGCGGATGTCCATCAGCACAACGTCCGGCCGCAACCGTCGCGCTGCAGCGACGGCGTCCTCGCCGTCACCGACCTCGCCGACGACCGCCAGCTCCGGCTCGCTCTCGAGGATCTTGCGCAGCCCGACTCGGACGAGTGCCTGGTCGTCGGCGATCAGGACGTTCGTCATCGGATCGGCAGCAGCACGCGCACGGCAAAGCCGCCGCTCGGGCTGCGGCCGGCGTCGAGGCGGCCACCGTAGAGCGCCACCCGCTCGCGCATCCCGACCAAGCCGTGTCCACCGCTCGACACGGGCGACGGCGCTCCCCTGCCGTCGTCGACGATCTCGAGCTCGAGCGAATCGACGCCGTAACGGACGTATACGGCCGCG
>WNGF01004141.1_pt1 | contig 19138 bp, 13 predicted proteins | sample 5400641 | NCBI WGS metagenome assembly WNGF01 (sample SAMN13153371, study PRJNA577476) | soil metagenome | isolation source: 80 cm soil or saprolite under grassland replicate 2 | place: USA:California | collected 2016-06-15
TGGATGCCGGGGTGCCGCTACGCGACGTCCAGGAAGCGGCCTCTCACGCCGACCCGCGCACCACGATGCGCTATGACCGAGCCAGGACCTCCCTGGACCGGCACGCCACCTACATCGTCGCCGCCTACGTCGCCGGAGCCGCCCGGTAGGACGTCGTCTACCTGGCATGCATGCATCCGTCTGGCCGGGACTCGGTCAGGCGGATGATCCGCATGGACGCCGTCAGATCACGGATCGTGATATCAAAGCCGCCCGCGAGCCGCCGATATGGGCGCCGACCTGGTCGCCAGCGTGGTCGCGCGTGCCGTGCCCGAACGGGGTGATCTGTGCGGCCACGCGCATAGCCGACAGGGCTGACCGAGGTCCGCCTCTGCATGATATGACAGCGCGTTCTTGACCTTCGCGATGGGCCTCGCTGTGGCTAGGGGTAGGTGCGGTTGGTCTGGTCGTACTCGCTTGCCGGGGACCAGCGATGGACCGTCATCAAGCCATGTTCGGTGTCCCATTCGATGAACGCTGCTTGCTCGATGCGCAGCGAGAACACGATGGCCTTGTTGGGAGGCCAGGCCGACCACCACGCATCGGCCGTTGCGCCGCGAAGGTCTTGGCCAACCTCAACGGCCGATCCATACAGCTTGAGTTCCCCCTCGCCGGAGTCCGGCCCGGTCACGGCGCTGTGCAGGACGTACCGTGGGTCCCTTCGCAGGTCGGCTGCCTTCTTCGACCATGTCATTGCGCCTACGAGCAGCTGGCCCGCTACGAAGTACGGCTCGACTGGGCTGATGCGAGGAGATGCATCAGAGCGCAACGTGCCCAGCAGCGCGACGCGGGCAGTGTTGATACGGTCCATGCCCAGCCGCGCAATCTCTGGTGCCCCGAGCTCCAGGTCCTGCCAGATTCCCAGCACATGAGTCAAGATAGCTGCGCCTCAACTCCTGGACACAACACGCATCTGCCGTCGGCCGCGCGGTTTCGGATCAGGATCATTGGGCCTGTCAGGCGAGTCAAGCCGACGGGTCCGCCGCCTGTGTGTTCGTCCTGATCAGTCACGCCCGGGCGGCCTTTTCAGCCGGCGTCTTGCATCGATGATCGTCCGCCGGCTGGTCTTCTTGATTAGGGGCTTGCGGCCAGGAGGTGCCGGCGAACCGACGGTGTGTGGGGGAGACGGCTTCGCCCGTCGTCGGCGAGCAGTCGAGGCGCGGGCTCCGCCTTCTCGTTGTCCTCGGCGATCACTTCCGGGCACGCCATCATCACCTTCGCGATCGCCGGGTTGCTGGTGCTGGTGCTGCCCAGCTGGTGGGGGGTCCTCGCGTTCGTGCTGGCAACCTGCAACGCGGTGGCGCGGGTGTACCTGGGGGCGCACAACCTGCTGGATGTGGTCGGCGGGGCGGCGATCGGCCTGATGATCGCCGCCGTGCTGGACATGATCCTTGACGTCGCCCGTCACCGGGAGCGCGGCCCGCCCGGGCAGAGCGCCCCGGCGCGGGAGGATCGGGCCACCTGAGGAGCCGGTGGACAGGCAACCCGCTCAGGTCGGCACCGCCCCGCAGGTCCTCGCGAGTGTCCGATATGGTCGGCAACCTGCCGTCAGCGTGACCGCCTCAACTGCGCCCCGAACTGGCAGATCTGCGCCCGCATGGCGCCGAGCACCCGGCAGCCGGGCTGGGAATGCCGCACTCCAGTGAGACGGTCGGGTTCATGGCAGCACATCGAGGGCTCGGTCGGCCGAGGGGCCGGAAGATGTCAGTGACCTGTTCCTCAAGCGGGCCAACGCCGGGGATGGGGACGGGTGGTCGCGCTGTATGAGCCGGATACGGTCCCGGCCTTCCTGCGGGGTCGGCTCGCGGTCGGCCATGAGCAGATCTGCGCGATCCATACGTAGTTCCTGGCGAGCAGGCCGGCGCTCGGGTCGGCAGGACAGCAGCCGACGATCGTGAACGGCGACGTCGCCCTCACGGCGACGCTCTTGCCAGTGGCGGGGCAACCGTTGAGGTAGCCCGCAGGCAGCCGGACGGCACCAGGAGGGTGATCGATCAGCCGTTAATTTTGGCCTGCCCGCGGCATGGCGTGCCCGCCACGCCGCGGGGGCGGATCCGCCAGGTAGGGTCGGCTCGCTTGCGGGCTGGCCGCGCCAAGCGGGGCAGCGGTCAGCTCCTGGTACCCGCTTGCTGCCCGTGGTGAGCGTCAGCCGCGCTTTCAGTGTCCATCGCGTATCGGGTGGCCTTGGCCGCCGGCATGCGGTAGCCCTTTGCGAACAACCTGGCGTACCGGGCTTCTCCCAGTGCTTGCTTGGCTTGGCTCTCGGCGTCGTGGTGCGGGGCCAAGTTGGATAGGTCGCTGTTGTCGTGCGCGGAATCGAGCAGTGATGCCGCTGCGCCGAAGAGCGTTACGGTTCGTTCCGGCTGGCCGACGGCGGCTGCGGCCCAGCCCAGCACCTGCAGTGCCCGGGCGAGATTCCACTGGTCGCCGGCGCTGCCCGCGGCCGTGACGCTTTTGGCTGCCAGCGAGGCGGCGGCTGTGACATCGCCATCCAGCCAGGCAAAGGCCGCGAGCAGGATCGCGATGGCCATGCCGATCTTCTGGTTGCCGACCGTCTCGCATAGCCGCAGGGCTTCTTCAGCGTACTTCCGGCCTTGCGGGCCGTCGCCCAAGACGAGGTGGGCATACGCCAGGTGGTGCAGCGCGGCGGCGGCGCCGAACTCGTTATGCACCGAACGGTGCAAGTTCACCGCCTGCTGTGCCAGATCGATCGCGGCCGCGGCCTGCTGGCCGCATAGGTGGGCGAAGGCCAGGTTCTGCAGCACGTATCCCAGCAATGCATTGTCGCCGGTCTTGCGTGCGATGCGTTCTGCCTCATGCCCGGCGCGAATCGCGCCCGGAAAATCGCCAGCCAGAGCCCGCATCCACACCGCCCAGCACAAGGCCAAGGCGCGAATGTCGTCCTGCGGGCCATCGAGAGCCATGAGAACGTCGAACCAGCGGAGCCCCTCGCCGACGCCGGCCCGTGTCTGCCACAGGCCATACAGCCCGGTGAAAATCGCCAGACCAGCTCGTGCATCACCGGCGCCGACGCAAGCGTCTAGGGCAGCGCGCAGATTGGCTTGCTCGGCCTCGAAACGATCGCGCCACGCCGCTTCCTCGCGGCCCCAGAAGATCTCCGGCCGGGGCCATGCAAGCGCCGTGGCCCAGTCGCGGTGCCGCCGCACCAGATCCGCCTCTTCGCCTGCGGCCGACAACTGCCGCCGGCCGAACTGGCGCACCACCTCCAGCATCTGGAAGCGGCCTCGTTCGTCCCGCTGAATGACCGACTTCTCGGCGAGCCTGGCCAAGATGGCCGGCACCCGGGCGGCAGGTAGCCGGGGCGAGGAGCAGACATCGCAGGCAGCGGCAAGCTCGAAACCACCCACGAACATGCTGAGCGCCCGCCAGAGCCGCCGCTCGTCCGGTGCCAGCAGGTCATAGCTCCAGCCGATCGCCGAATCCAGGCTTTGGTGCCGGGATGCTGCGACGCGGCTGCCCAGGCTGAGCTCGCCGAAGCTGCGGTCGAGCTGGCCCAAGATCTGTTCGGGGGTGAAGACCCGAAGGGCTGCGGCGGCCAGTTCGACCGCCAGTGGGATGCCATCAAGCCTGGCGAGCAAGTCCTGAACAGTCTTCAGGTGGGGCCCGCTGAGCCAGGTGCTGCTCGCGCCGCCCGCCCGGGCCCGCAACATCGCTGCCGATTCGCCCGCCGACAGCGGCCCTACCTGGACCACGACCTCGCCGGGCACGCGCAGCGGTTCTCGGCCGGTCGCGACAATCACCAGCCGTGGGCAGCTCCTCAGCAGGCAGGCGGCCGCTTCGGCGGCCGCCTGCACGAGGTGCTCGCAATTGTCGAGCACCAGCAACAGACACGCGTCGCCTATGTGGGCTGCGGTTACTGCGAGCGGTGAGCCCGGGGAGCGGGGCGCAAGGCCTAGCGAGTGCGCGATCGCGTAGGACACCAGGTCGCCGTCCAGCACTGGTCCGAGATCCGCCAGGCGGACCCCGGCCGGAAACAGCGGGGAGGCGTCGGCGGCAACCTCCAACGCCAACCGCGTCTTGCCGATCCCGCCCGGGCCGACCAGCGTGACCAGCCGGGTGGCTTCCAGCATGACACGCAGCTGTGCCCGGTCGTGCTGGCGGCCGATAAACGTGGTGAGCTGCGTAGGCAGCATCAGCCCGGCTCCCTGGCCCTGGTCCTGTTTTCTCGGCCATGGTCGCCGGGCCAGCGTCTCGAATGCCTCACGGTCCGCGCCGGTCAACCCCAGCGCATCGGCGAGCGCGGTCACGGTGCGTGGGTAGGTGCGCTTGCGGATCCCGCGTTCGATCGCACTGATACCAGCCGCCGTCATGCCGGCACGCTCCGCAAGCTCCTCCTGGGTGAGCCGCGCAGCCTGGCGGAGCGCTCGCAACCGCTCCCCAAACAGAGAACCCATCGGGCCGACATGGTAGCTCGGCGCAAACTGTCCGGCCAACTGTTCGGGTCACTGTCGCTGGAGCAACGAGCGGGCAGGCAGCAGAATCCAGGATCGTAACCGCCGCTCGATCCTTGCCAGCTGGCTGCCATCGCCCGCTGGGTCGCGGCCGGGCGGTGGCCGTCACCGCCCGGGAGGCACGTTATGACCCGCACGCGCACCGCCCTGATCGCCGGGAGCGGTATCGCCGGGCCAGCCGCGGCGATGGCGCTGCGGAAGGCAGGCATTGAGCCGGTGGTTTACGAGGCGCATACCGGGTCTGCGGAGGGAATCGGCGCGTTCTTGACGCTGGCGACCAATGGGGTGGATGCGCTGCGCACACTGGGCGCCGACGGTCCCGCAGTCGCGTCCGGGTTCCCGACAACCACCAACACGCTGTGGAGCGGCACCGGCAAGAAGCTAGGTGCCTCGGCGGTGAGCATGACCTTGGCGGATGGCACCACCGGTTACACACTCAAGCGCGCCGACCTGTACCGAGCACTCCAGGATCAGGCCGCAAGCCGGGGCATCCGGATCGAGCACGGCAAGCGCCTCGTCGGCGCCGAACCCGCCGACGGCGGGGTGCGGGCCCGATTCGCCGACGGCACTCACGCCACCGGCGAGATCCTCATCGGCTGCGACGGAATCCACTCCACGGTCCGGGCGATCATCGACCCGGCTGCGCCAGCGCCGTCCTACGCAGGACTGATCAACCTCGGTGGCTACGTCCGCGGCGTGCGGCTAGCCGCCGACCCTTGCAGCTATCACATGATTTTCGGCAAGCGCGCGTTTTTCGGCTACGCACTGGCACCCGACGGCGAGGTATGGTGGTTCGCCAACGTACCCGAGCCCACCGAGCCCGCCCGCGGCTCGCTCACGACGATCGGCACCAGTGAGTGGCGGCAGCGCCTGACCGCCCTATTCGCCGACGACGCCGGGCCCGCGGTTCAGCTCATCCAGGCCACCAGCCATGACCTCGCTGCCAGTCCGGTCCACACCGTGCCCCATCTGCCCACCTGGCACACCGACCGCATGATCGTCGTCGGAGACGCGGCACACGCGCCATCGCCGACCTCTGGGCAAGGAGCCTCGCTCGCCATCGAGGACGCAGTGCTCCTGGCCAAGTGCCTGCGCGACCTGCCCACACCCGGCCAGGCATTCACCGCCTTCGAACAACTCCGCCGCCCCCGGGCGGAGCAGATCATCAAACAGGCCGCCAGGATCAACAGCAACAAGGCCGCCACTGGCGCCGTCCGCGTCCTCCGGGACGTGATGATGCCGGTCATGATGCCGCTGTTCGTCAGGTTTATCGCCAACGGCAAACCCGGCAGGCAGCTCTACGGCTACCACATCGACTGGGACACCCCGGCTGTGTCCATAGGGAAATGACGCGCCGACGGCAACACCCCAGTGCAGGCTCTCCAGCAGTGACGAGATTCCAGTAACAAAGAAGATTAAGGAGAAGGGGCCGGATGATACGCCCGTACGGGAGAACAGTTGTTGCTGCTGCCGCGGCCGTAGCTGCGCTTAGCTTGGCGAGAGGGGCGGCGGCAGCTGCCACAGGGCCAGTGAGCCACCCGCGCATCGTCGCCCACTTCAGCCTGAGCGCCGGGCAAACCCCGGAGGACATGGTGCTGGAACCGGACGGCGCCGTGGATGTCTCGTTCGCCAAGGCGGATCAGGTGGCGCGGGTGACGCCCGGCGGCCATGTGGAGATACAGGGGCAGCTCCCCGCCACCGGCAACTGCCCGGTGATCGGGATCCCGGTCAGCGCCGGCATCGCCCGGGCCAGCGACGGCGCCATCTATATCATCGACTGCACCGGCAATGCCGACACTGGGGTGTGGCGGATCGCCGAAGGCTCTGCCCCGGTGCAGATTGCCCAGCTGCCAGCGAATTCATTTCCCAACGACATGGCGCTGGATAACCAGACCGGCAACCTGTACATCGCTGATTCACTGCTGGGCGTGGTCTGGAAAGTCCCCACCAACGGCGGAAGCCCATCGGTCTGGGCGGCCGGGCCGGCGCTGCAAAGAACATCATTCTTCGGGGCCAACGGCATCACCGTGCACGGCCACGCCGTTTGGGTGAGCAACTCTGACCAGGGCGCCATCGTGGGGATTCCCGTCCGCGCCGATGGCAGTGCCGGCACCATCCGGCCAGTGGTGACGGGCCTGGCCGGCGGAGTGGACAACTTCATGGTGCTGGGTCAAGACGACACCATCCTCGCCGCCCTGGATCAGTCCAATCAGGTGGTTCTCATCAGGCCCGGCGGCCACCCCCAGGTCGTGCTCACCGCCGCCGACGGGCTGTCCAGCCCCACCGACGTCGCAGTCCGGCACAACACCATTTACGTCACGAGCGCCGCCTACTTCACCTCCGACCCCAATCTGCTGGCCGCCCACCTCCACAGCTAGCACTGCCGACTGTGGTGGCGCTCCTGTACCCGGGCGGGGCGGTCGAGGGCCCGGTCTAGGCAGCCGGCATCCCGCTGCGCCCGCGCGTGGACGGCGGCCGGGCCTGGCCGCGTAGTAGGTGCTAGGCGCGATCGGCATCGATGCCTTGGGTTCCGGCTCGGGCGATGAGCGCGCCGACGCCGTCGAGCAGGCAGGTCAGGCCCAGCTCGAAGCTTTGCCCGGGGCTGAGGTCGCGCCCGTCGGCTATGGCGAGGGCCGCTTGCCCATGTGCGGGTAGTGGTCGCTGGTGGCGAGGCGCCGCAGGTAGGACCCCACCGCCGCATGGTAGGTGGCGTCGTGCAGGCCCCGCGGACCGGGACTCGGTGGCCTGCCGCAGCGTGGTGCCTACGACGTAGTTTCTAACGTTAACCGCCCTGAGCACTGCAGCTGCGGTTGGTATGTCGATGCCGGGCAGGTCCAGGTTGCCAGGACGAAGTCGGTCCAGGCGACCAGCCTCGGGGAGATGAGGAACGGCGCATCCGCCGGCGTGGCCGAAGACCGCCGCTGACTACCACGCTGAGACCAAGCAACTGGGGGCATCGCGATTCGATGCCAGGCCCACGGCAAGGCGCAGGAGGGGACGATCTGCGCGCCACCAGCTTCCCGGCCTGCGGGAACCTCAGCCGCGCCGATTCGGCGATCTGCGCTGTCGCACTTGCCCGAGCGCCTGCCCTATTCGTCACTAGGCGTGTCTGTCCAGGCTACGGAACTACGGGCCATCTCCTGCCAGTTCGAGTGGTGTCAAGCTCGTTGCTTTACCCCTGACCTCCCTGCTTGCAAATCAGATTCGGGCTGTGTCTGGAGGGGTCTGGATGAGGCCCGATCGGCCATCTAGCTGAGCATTTCTCCCTAGAGGCTCCTTGAGGCTCTTCCCGACACTTCGCCGGATGGCTCCCCTACTTGGCTCCCAGACCGCCATCATGATCACCCACTGTTCGAATCCTCGAACCAAAGGACGAATCGCCTTCATGACCCATCCCTGCACCGGTGCTCTGGCTAGTCTGGCCACTCGCTGCAATCCCTGCCCTCTCTGACTTGTGACAACTTTCTTTACCAATGGCTTTTTCAAGGGCACGCCTTCGGCGCGCCAGGGCGCCCGGCCCTGGCCGGGCTCTATGCAGGGACGCGCGTGACTGCCTGGGGGATTGCGTGAACGGTCGAAGGTGGCGCGCTGTTGGCGGCCGGGGTGGCGGGGGCAGTCTCGCCGCTGTGGGGCGGCAGCCTGGCCCGCTGCCTCTAGCGCTGCCGCGCACCGGCGCGGGCCGCTGCCGCCGCGCCGTTACCCCGCACCCGCCGCCAGGCGATCCCCGCCGTCACGCACCCTGGGTGATCGCGCCTGCAAAAGCCGCCGGGCCGTCCTCCTCGCGCCGGGCATCGTGTCGCCGCGCAAAGATCACAGTCAAGAGCGCTCCCTGCGGTCGCGTCCCAAGGCCGCGTAGTTAAGGGTCGGGGTCGGTTGTCGAGGATGCAGGGCTCGGTGGCGTGTTGAGGGTGTAAGTGGCGAAGCCGGTGCGGGTGATGAAGCCGAGCTTGGCCCATTCGCCGAGCTGGGTGTGCAGGTTGCGGGGGGTGATCTGGAGGCGTTCGGCGAGTTCGCGGCCGCTCCAGTCGCGGCGGGGTTCGCTGGTCATCAGGGCGGTGACGCGCTGCCGCCGGGTGGGCGGCTGGGGGCCGGTCCGGGCGGGGTTCTTGCGGTGCGGGCGGGGCCAGGGCCTGCCGCCGGGCGGGCCGGGGGGCGGGGTGGTGATGGTGACGCTGATCGCGGTGATGGTGGTAACGGCGCGGGGCCGGCCGTCGTGGCGGGCGAGGTAGCGGGAGGTGGCGCACTTGACCTTGCGGGCGCTGAAGCGGGGCCGGCGGGCGGGCAGCAAGGTGGCCAGGACGGCCCGGCCGATGACGCCGGTCAGGTCGGCCGGGCCGGCGGGGCACACACCGCTGGCTGCGGTGAGCTGGTCACGGGCGATCTCGAGCGCGGTGGTGAAGCTGGCCCGGTCGGGGTTGGTGCCGGGCCGGGTTTCCACCGCGGTGACCATCGCCATGCGCAGCAGCTGGTAGAGGGTGAGCAGCGCCCACAGTTCCTGCTCGGCGCCGGGCCGGTCCCCCGAGCGCAGTACACGGCCGTCCAGCAGGGTGTGCCGTAGCGCGAGGAACGCGGACTCGATCTCCCACCGCTCGTGATACAGCCGCACCAGGGCACCGGCCGGGTAGCGGCGGTGGTCGGTCAGCGTGGTGATCAGCCGGTAGGAGTCAGCGACACGGCTGCCGTCGGCGCCGGTCATGACCACGCGGGCCTCGATGATCCGCACGGCCAGGCCGCCCTCCAGCCGCGACAGGTAGGAGCCGTCGGGCAGGCAGGCTAGGACCAGCGGCTTGCGGGTGGACTTGGCGCGGGCCAGCAGCACCGCCCCGGTCGCGTCGACCGCGGCGAGGAACGCGGCGGCGTCGAAGGCCCGGTCCAGCAGGATCAGCATGCCCGGGCCCAGCAGCGGCAGCAACCGCCGGGCCAGGTGCGCCTCGTCGCGGTCGGACACCGAGCCGGCGGTGGCCCCGAGCAGGCCGCGGGTGCCGGTCTCGGCCAGCGCCATCAGCCGCAGGGCCGGGTACCCGGCCATGCCCAGCCGGTGGCGGATCTTCCCCAGCCAGGCCCGGTTGCGGCTGGTGTCGGGGACCTTCAGCGAGTTCAGGCCGTCGAAGGCGACGGTGCGCAGCCCGGCGAAACGGACGCCGGGCGTGTGCGGCTGGGCCAGGGGCCCGGCGACCACCTCGAACAGTGCCTTCAGCGGCGCGGGCCCCAGCCGCCGGCGCAGGTCCCGCAGTGCCTTCTCCGACGGGCACGGCAGGTCCAGGCCGGCCAGCCCGGCGGTCAGCTTGCCCCAGACCCGCAGATAGCCCAGGCGCGGGAACATCGCCAGCGCGAGCACGAAGTACACCCCGGCCCGCGAGGGCAGGAGCCGCAGGCGGCGCTGCACCGTCCGGGTCTCCTCCAGCACATCATCGACCAGCTCGAACGGCAGGTACTGCGTTAACTCACCCAGATGGCCCGGGGCGAAGACCCCCGCAGCGACAGTGACGGCACGCGTGATGGTGGCAGTGGCAGACTGAGTACGCAACGGGACCCCTGGTGGCTGGGAAGATCGTGACGGATTGCCCCGACTTACCAGAGGTCCCGTCGCTTCATCAACCCCCCGCCATCGTCTACGACCCGCCCTTGACTTGATCACCAAGCCCTTAACTACGCGGCCTTGGGTCGCGTCCTTCGGATGGCGCTACGCGCCACTCTTGAGTGTGATCTTCCACGGCAAAGAACCGGCACCTATCAGGAGGACGGCGGAAGAAGCGAGGCAACGTCTGCGAATGGCTACTACCTTACCCGCGGCTGGCCAGGGTGGCTTCCAGCTCCTCGGTCTTGGTCTTGGCTGCCCCACCTGCGCTCGTAGTCTGAGCCAGTCGGCCCGCCTATTGTCAGCCTGAGAGCCTCCCTTTGGTGGGCATCGGCAAGTGCAATGACGGCCTCGCGCACTGGGGTACTGGCGACCAGCTCGAAGTTAGGTGAATAGGACCGGGTGATCGTCACTCTTTGGGCTGGGAGGCGGTCTGAGCGGTGGCGGCATCTGCCGGTTGCTCTAGAGGCGCAGCCTGCAGAAGTTTACGTATGAATTGCATCTTCTCCACGTTAAGATCTAGGTGGCTGATCCCTAGTCTGTCCCTGCCCAATGCGTCGTCCAAGGCCTGCCGGGCGACTGTCAACGGGTTCGATTTTGGGCTCGGCCACCCGCTGGGAGTCACATATCCGGCAAGCGCTGCCTGGGCAACTACGTCGGTTGCCTCGCTGGCGCGTCTCAGCCCAGATCGCGTGATTAGGGCGACGCCGGGGAGAAGAAAAAGCCACAGGGGTGTCCACTTCCACGCGAGTGCCCCAGCCACGAATGTTAGCGGAAACGCAACAGAGATCCGGAACTCCGCTTCTCCTCTTGCACGGTCGTATTGGTCGAACAAGGCGGGGCTCGATACCCGAAGTTGAGTAACAAGCTGCCGGACTTCGCTGTTGATACTCGCGAGCATGGTCTCGGTTAGGGCGAGCCAAACGGAAATTACCCAACCATACAATGAATCGACCATATTAAAAAGCCCGAAAATTGGCTGGTGCAGGCCTGCATTCCACTGTTGTATCACCGAAATTTCAGTATTGTTCGGACGAGGAGTACCTCCCGAGGTTATGACTGCATTTCGCTTCAAGCGCTCGACATAATCAATTATGTCTTTTCTGACCGTTGGAGATATTTGCCCAGCCAACGAAGCGAGATATGACTTTAGCTCGGCCAGCGAGGCCATAGGGCGTGCAGATGCTTTCGAATATGCCTGTCGGGAAAAAATGAAGGCCAAGAAGTGCACAACGGCGCCGTCTGAATCCACTGAAAGTACAGCGCCAATTAGATACGCCAGGAAACTGACGGCCACAAGGACGGCACCACGCCCGACGGCAGCGGTTAGGGCATAGGCATGCGCAAGTACACCAGTCGCAGTGCTTCGAGACGGGACGGCGTCGGACAGCAGCACCCAGAGTCCGGTCAGCCATAGGTAACCAGCCGCGAGAGGAGCCCGGAGATCCCGAAGCCCGGGCAACAAGTTCATGAGCATAGGGCGGCCCCTACGTTATTAAGTGCTTAGAAGATCCTAAGCGGCCGCTCTGTGTCAAGAGGCTGGGGTGTTAGCCGTTGATCTTCGGTTGTTCGAGGAGGCCATGGTGGAAGCGAGCGAACGGCCGGGTGCGCTGTTGCCGGAGGCGGCGCGCGTGCTCGCTGGGTTGCGCTTACGGCCCGCTGTGGTTTCATGCCCCGAACGGTACCAACCGGCCTGCGGGCGGCAACCACATTTTCGAGAGGATCATCGTCGTGCACCCCGCGTGCCCCAACGGACAGCAAACGCCGGTCGCGAACGGGCAACGACGGTTATCAGAGACGCCGAGCAGATCCAGCAGCGGGAACCATTTGGCCTGGTCACAGGCCCGCAAGTTGCTAGTTGACTTGTGGTCAGGGGCGGGGTCGAACCGCCGACCTTCCGCTTTTCATGCTGATAGGCCGACCTGCTCCCGGACCGCCAGGTGACTACACCTGCCGTCGCATAGGCCTGCGAGTGTCTAACCCGAAGTTGCCGTAACTCTCCGTAGAGATCGTTGCCCTGACCTGCGGTAGACGGCTTGTTTGGCAGCAGTAACGTAGCCAAAATAATCGGCGTGTCATACTGCGATCGGCGAGCATTTCACCGTATAGTTGCGGTGTGAGCCGACAGGCGGCGGCGATGCACGTGGCCAGGATCCGCAGCAGCCACGAGGACAAGCAGGGGCGGCGGCGCGACTACGAGTCGCGCTACCTGCGGCGTACCTACCGCGACGGCGCCAAGGTCCGGCATGAGACCCTGGCGAACCTGTCCGGGCTGCCGGACGCGGTGGTTGACGCGATCGAGGCGGCGCTGAAGGGCACCCGGCTGGTGCCGGCCGATGAGGCGGTGGCGATCACCCGGTCGGTGCCGCACGGGCATGTCGCCGCGGTCGCCGCCATGGCGGGGAAGCTGGGCCTGTCGGCGGTGCTGGGCCCCGCGTGCCGGCAGCGCGATCTGGCGCTGGCGCTGATCATCTCCCGGGTCGTGGAACCGGCCAGCAAGCTGTCCACCCTGACCCGGTGGGCCGACACCACCCTCGGCGCCGACTTCGGTATCGCGCAAGCCTCCACCGGCGAGATTTACGCGGCGATGGACTGGCTGGCGGGCCGCCAGGACGCGATCGAGGCGAAGCTGGCGGCCCGGCACCTGGCGCCGGCGGTGAATCCGCAGGGGATGGCGCTGTTTGACCTGTCCAGCTCGTGGGTGGAGGGCCGCTGTTGCCCGCTGGCCGCCCGCGGCTACTCCCGGGACGGCAAGAAGGGCAGGGCCCAGATCGAGTACGGGCTGCTCACCGACCCCGAGGGCCGGCCGGTGGCGGTGCGGGTGTTCCCCGGCAACACCGCCGACCCAGCCTCCTTCACCGAAGCCGTCACGGTCGTCCGGGAGAAGTTCGGGCTGGAGCAGATGGTCATGGTGGGGGATCGCGGCATGATCACCACCGCCCGCATCGACGCCCTCAAAGAGCTGGAGGGCGCGGGGTGGCTGACCGCGCTGCGCGCCCCCGCCATCAAGAAACTCGCCGACGACAGCGGGCCGCTGCAGCTGTCACTGTTCGACGAGCAGTACCTGGCCGAGATCACCTCCCCGGACTACCCCGGCGAGCGGCTGATCGTCTGCCGCAACCCGCTGCAGGCCGCCGAGCGCGCCCGCAAGCGCGAGGACCTGCTGACCGCCACCGAGAACCTGCTGGCCCCGGTCATCGCCCGGGTGCAGGCCGGCAGGCTCACCGGCGCCAGCACGATCGGCGTCGCGGTCGGCAAGGTCATCGGCAAATACAAGATGGGCAAGCACTTCGACGTCGCCATCACCGGCGCCAGCCTGGCCATCACCCGCCGCCAGGACCAGATCGGCGCCGAGGCCGCGCTGGACGGCTTCTACGTGCTGCGCACCTCAGTACCCGCCAGCCAGCTCGACGCCCCCGCCGTCGTCACCGCCTACAAGAACCTGGCCCGCCTCGAACGCGACTTCCGCATCATCAAGGCCGACGACCTTGACCTGCGCCCCATCTACCACCACCTCGAAGAACGCGTCAAAGCCCACGTGCTGATCTGCATGCTCGCCTGCTACCTCACCTGGCACCTGCGCCGCGCCTGGGCGCCGCTGACCTTCACCGACGAGAACCCCCCGGCCCGGGACAACCCCGTCGCCCCCGCCCGCCGCTCCGCCCGCGCCCACGCCAAGGCATCATTCCAGCGTGATGAGCTCGGCCGCCCTTACCGCAGCTTCCGCGGCCTGCTCGCCCACCTGGCCACCCTCACCCGCAACCAGGTCCGCTTCACCGGCACTCAGGCCACCGTGCCCATGCTCGCCGAACCCACCCCCGGCCAGCGTGATGCCTTCGAACTCATCGGCGTCCCGATCCCCCTCACCCTGACGTAGCCAGAACAGCCACAACCGGAAACGATGAACCCCCAGCTCAACTGGGGGTTCATCCGTCGTAAGCGATGCAACTTCGGTCTAACTGAGTGACAGTCGCCGTGCACGTCACCGGACATCTCGGGACACGCGTGGACCGTTCATGCTGGTCAGTGAGCGGCTAGGCCGAGGTCCAAGCGGTGCGGACTACACTCGTAATGAAAATAGGTCGTCGGTTCGATTCCGACAGGCGGCTCCACAAGAAAGAGCATGTCAGAGGCTCACAGCGGCCAGTGTCCCCGTTGTCTGGCGAGCATCTCGGCGGCGACGTGCCACTTATGTGCCACATCTCTGAGCCTCGGCCGGACGTTCGGATTGAGTGTTGAGGGCTGCCTGCGCCATGTCGCTGACCATCTCGGCTATCGCACGCTGTCGCTGATCACCGCCGTGGAGGTAGATCAGCGTGGCGCGCGTGGTGCTATGGCCCATGCGCTCCATCAGCTCACGCAGGTTCGCCCCGGCGTCTGCGCTGAGCGTGTTGCCGGCGTGGCGAAGATCATGTAGGTGGATGCCGGTCAGCCCTGCCGCTGCGGCAGCCGGGAGCCAGACGCGCTTGCGGAAGTTGCCGTGATGCAGCGGCCCGCCCGCCGGGCCGGTAAAGATCAGATCGCCGTCGGCCTGGGCTGGCAACTGATCTAGATGCCGTGCGATATCGGCGACGATGATCGTAGGGATGATCACGGTACGACGGCCTGCTGCGGACTTGGGTGGCCCGAACGCATGACCGCCGCCCGGCAGCGGTGTCAGCGATGCCGGGCGGTCCTCCCGCGCCGGGCATCCTGTCGCCGGGGAAGATCGGCGCCGTCAGCCAGCCCTTGGATGCTTAGCCAAAGACGACTACGGGCGCGCAAAAGTACGATCCGGCGAGCTGCGTGCAAATACTTGCACGCGGCAGGTATGGAGGCCGAATTCGCCTCTCCCCGGCCCCAATCGCCTCGCGTCAGTCCGAACAGTTACCGAAATCGAACGCGAAGTACTTGCCGCTCGGGCTGATGTGCTCGACGAAGTTCACCATTCCGAAGACCCCGCCGGTCGCCGTGCGAATGACGAGCTTGTCGGTGCTCGTGAACACGATCGGCTCGTTGGCGTCGGGGTCGGAGGTGCTCCCGCCAAACCAGACGGCCCCGCTCACCGAGTAGATGTTGCCACTGGTGTCCTGCAACGTGCCCTGATTCACCGTTCCGGTACCGGTGAGGTGGAAGATGCCCTGGGCGTCGGTGCTTTCGTGAAACACGAGCCTGGCCGTCCCACCGGTCCCGGTGAGGACCGTCGTCCCGCAGGTCACGGTCAGACCGGCGTCAGCAAGGGGCGCGGACAGATGCACCGTCGTGCCCGCGTTCGACGCGAGTGCAGGAGCGGCGGCAAGGAACGCTCCGCAGATCGCCGCTGCGGCGACGATGGCCGTTTTCTTCAACATCGGATGACCCCCTTGGTGCGCAATCATGGCGTCCGGTCCGCCTTTCGCTCCCAGCCGATCCAACAAGGCGACCATCACGACCGCCGGACCACCGCCCCGCCATCGGCGCTGATGGCGCCGATATCCACCAGAGTGAACCTCGCAATCCGATGACGCAAGGCAGCAGCCAGGCCACTTGTCCTAGCCAGGCGACCCAACGGTCGGCCGACGATCGAGCTGGCGTGGTCTCCCAGCTAGCCTGGCCGCATTTTGGCCGCACAACGACGCTCAACGCTGCCGCCTACTGCGTACCAGTTAGCGGCATTTCGGCAGGCCAGCGCCGGAATGGGCAGGCAGCGGGTGGGCGTGACACAATCTACGGATCAGATGATCAGGATGTTGCGAACGCTTCCATCGGTCGGCCGTAAACAGACTCTCTGTGGTGGTAAAGCGGTGCTGTCCGCGCGGGTGAGGTCCGCGTCGGCAGCTACCACATGGCTCTAGGCTTTCGCGATCCGCACCAATGCCGATACCTTCGAGCGCCCGTTGGTGATGGACTGGGCGATGCGTTCCGCGCGGTCTGGGTCGGTGGCTGCCAGCGCCCCCGCGACCCGGACCAGTGCCGATGCCCTCGAGCGGCCGTCGATGATGGACTGGGCGATGAGTTCCGCGCGGTCTGGGTCGTTGGCTGCCAGCGCCTTCGCGACCCGGACCAGTGCCGCTGCTGACCGTGAGGACACTGCGGGCTGGGCGATGCGTTCCGCGCGGTCTGGGTCGGTGGCTGCCAGCGCCTTCGCGACCTCGGTCAGTGCCAATTCCTTCGAATGCCAGCTGGTGATGGACTGGGCGATGCGTTCCGCGCGGTCTGGGTCGGTGGCTGCCAGCGCCCCCGCGACCTCGGTCAGTGCCAATTCCTTCGAGGTTACGCTGGTGATGGACTGGGCAATGCGTTCCGCGTCGGCGGTGAGCTGGGTGGCGCGGTCTGGGTCGGTGGCTGCCAGCGCCCCCGCGACCTGGGCCAGCGCCGATGCCTTCGAGCGCTCGCTGGTGATGGACTGGGCGATGCGTTCCGCGTCGCCGATGAGCCGGGTGACGCGGGCTCGGTCGCCTCGGACACGTTCAGGGCCCTTCTGGACCGCCTCGCCAAGAGCATTCCCGTCGGGCCGGACGTTGTGGGCATCAGGGACGATGAGGGCTGCGGCGTCCGTTGTAGGCGGGGACTGGGGGACAATGCCGGTGCTGGGCGACGTGGCCAGCACCCGCTCGATCGTCGTGACCAGCCGCCCGGCGTCGTAACGGAAGCTCTCGTGCCGAATGAAGAGCGCGTTGCGGCGGGCGAGACCGGCGAGGCTCTCGGGCAGATCTTGCCGCCCCGGCATGACCGCGCCCTCCACCAGGATCGGAATAACCCGCACGTCGCGGGCAAGCGCGGCCTCGATTTCCAGCCGGACAATGTCGTCTGGGTCATCAAGCCGACGGCGGCCCCGCTCGTCGGCTTCGGTCAGCCAGTTCGGGCCGATGACCGCCAGCAGCACCTTGCAGGTCGCCACCGCGCGGCTGATTTCCTCGGCGAAGTCAACGCCCGGCTCGATCGTGTCCACATCGATGAAAACCTGGCCCTCGCCGAAACGCTCGGCCAGGCGGTCAGACAGCTGTTAGCGGCCACGCTGTTTGCACATGATCCGGCAACGCTCGGCGTGGACGTTCTGGCAGGTTTTGGTGATGACGGCGCCGGTGGCCGATCGGTGGGGGTGTGCCTGAGCGGGACGGTCAGGCTGGGTGGTTGCCGGTTCGGCCTGGTTCGCTGAATAGGCTGGCAAGCGCGGCGATGGCTTCGAGCAGCAGCGCGTCGGCGCGGGCTTGCTGGTCGGCGGCGCGGCGGGCGTGGAACTCGGCGATGGCGCGGCGGTGCTCGGCTTGGGCGGTGAGCTGGCGTATCCGGGCGGCGACTGCGGGGCTGGTGAGAGCGTTTGGCCGCCCGGCGCCGGCCGGTCTGTAGCTGCCGGCGGGCGCTGGGCGGCCGGGCCGGGGCAGTGGTCAGTCCCGGGTGAGCTCGGCGACGGCCTTCTTGGCGCAGGCGTCGTCGACGAGGTCTTTGCCGCCGGCCGCGGCGGCGATGAGCGCGGCGGTGGCGGCGTTGTTGAGGGCGCGGGGCAGCCCGGAGGCGACCCGGTGCAGCCGGGCGATCGCGTCGTCGGCGAACAGCGGCTCTTCCCGGCCGGCCAGCGCCAGGTGGTGGCGCAGGTAGGCGGCGGATTCGGCGAGGTCCATCGGCTTGATCGAAAACCGGGTGGCGATCCGCTGGTCGAGGGCGGCGAACATGCCCATGCGCAGCTGCCGGTTCAAGGTGGGCTGGCCGGCGAGGATCCCGGCGAACGGGCTGGCGGAGTCCATCTCCGAGTTGGTGAGTTATCTGGAGATCCAGATAACTCACCTTATGCCGGGACCGCGATTATGCCGGCGACCGCCAGGAATCCCTGGCGGTCGTGTTCACGGGTGTCCGGCGAACGGCATAATCACAGGCCCTCGAGAAACGCGAGGAGCTTGTCGGGCGGCCGGTACCTGCCTGTCTTCGTCGTCGGCGACGCAGTCCGGGCCAGGGCCTTTTCCTTGAGCTTGAGGTCGGCGTGGATGTAAGGCTGCGTGGACCTGGGGCTTTCGTGACCCATCCACAGGGCGATGGTGACGGGATCGACCCCGGCATGCAGCAGGGCCATTGCCGCGGAGTGACGAAGAGTGTGCGGTGTGACGTGCTTGTCGCGGATGGACGGGCAGGCCGCTGTTGCGGTCGTGACGTGCCGTTCGACCATGTCCTGGACGGCATCGGAGGACAGCCGCCGCCCGGTGCTGGTCGGGAACAGCGGATCGGCAGGGCCGCCGGGCTGCTCGCGGAGCCAGACGCGGATCACGGCGGCGACGTTCGCGGTGAGTGGGGTGACCCGGTTCTTGCGCCCCTTGCCGTGGCAGCGGACGGTCGGCCCGGTCCCGGTCTGGACATCGCCGCGGGTGAGGCCGCTGAGCTCGTTGGACCTCAGCCCGGTCTGGGCGGCGAGTGCGAGGAGCGCGTGATCGCGGCGGCCGTGCCACGTTCCGGTGTCCGGGGCCGCGATCAGGGCCTTGATCTCGTCGGCGGTGAGGTAGGAGACGGAAGTCCGGCCGTGCTTCTTCGCCGGGATCGCCAGGACCCGGGCGATCGTCCCTGCGTGCTCGGGGTGGCGCAGGGCAGCGAACTTGAAGAACGACCGGATCGCGGCCAGCCTTGAGTTGCGGGTGCGTGCGGTGTTGCCGCGGTCGGCTTCCAGGTGGGCGAGGAATCCGCTGACCAGCCCGGCATCGACGACGGCGATGTCGAGGCCGGTTGGAGCGGTGCCTGTTTTCTGCCGGGCGTAGCCGAGGAACAGCCGCCAGGTGTCGCGGTAGGAACCGATGGTGGCCGGGCTGGCCTGCCGCTGCCCGGCCAGGTGCTGGGTGAAGAACGCTTCCAGCGTCGGGGCGAGGAGCGTCATGACGCAGCCTCCGCGTTCTCCAGCCGCTGCGCGGCCAGCGTGAGCAGCTCAGGGGTTGCGGTGAGGTACCAGTTATTCCGAGATCGGAATAACTGGTATTACTCCGATTCTCGGGTTATTCCGAAGCCCGCTCCTTTGCACGCGTGATGGGCTTGTGGCCTGGGATGATGCATTCTCGTGACTGTCGCCTGCCGGGATAATCCGGTACGTAAGTTGCGTGCATGGGACCTCTTC
>WNGF01010938.1_pt1 | contig 19132 bp, 13 predicted proteins | sample 5400641 | NCBI WGS metagenome assembly WNGF01 (sample SAMN13153371, study PRJNA577476) | soil metagenome | isolation source: 80 cm soil or saprolite under grassland replicate 2 | place: USA:California | collected 2016-06-15
CGCAGTTTAGTTAAGCAACCATCCCCCCATCGACCGTACGCCTGCAGTAAGACCTCGGTATCGGAATGGCCGGCAAACTGAGCACCCTCGCGTTCCAACTCTTCGCGTATCTCGCGGAAGTTATAAAGTTCGCCGTTGTAGGCGATCCAGTTTCCTGTCTCACGGTCCTGCATCGGCTGATGGCCAAGAGGCGAGAGGTCGAGGATCGCGAGGCGCCTATTCCCTAAGCCAATTTCCACGGCTTGTGGAATGGTCTCGCGAATGATGACCGTGCCGGAATCGTCTGGGCCGCGGTGGGCAAGCGAACACGTAGCGCGTTCCAGAAGATGTGGATCCACACTCGCATTTCTTGCGAGGATACCGACAATACCGCACATTGTGTGTACTCCATCTTACGTGCGATTACCAGTGGATATCAGTATGATGCTCCAAATCACAAATAGATGTTTACGAATGGATGTACCTCTTATCAGGTTCTCCACAATGCAAATTCAATGGGCAAATGACGACTTCGCAATAATTCAATCAGGATCTAGGCGGAAAGAATTACGCCTTCATTCTGAAACAGCGTCGACCGCTGCATGGCTGGACGCGACGTGCTGACGATACATTATTGCTTCCGCAATCAGCCGGTCCATCGCATAACCTAAGCCGGTCTTCCCAGAAAAAACGCCTCCTCTGAAGAGATAGAAAAAACGCCTCCTCTGAAGAAATATGAGAAGACCGGTGCAGCCAGCATCATGAGCGGAGTCGTCCGCAGACGGTCGCGCCAGCTAAGCTCGCGAGCCGATCTGCGGCCAAGATTTTCAGAATACCGCAACTGGCTCGCCAGATAGGCCTCGAACGATTTGAGATCGTTGTGGACAAGTCGATGCGTGGTGACAACTGCGCGGGTGCCGCGAACCAGGACTTCTCCATGTCCCGCTGCTTCGAAGTAGTGTGCTCCCCCCCCGGAACATGAATGGCTTGGGTGGGTAGAGGGAGCCGCGCTCCAGCCGCTGGCCGCTCCAGTACATGATTACCGGCGCTATGGCGACGTCTGCGCGTTGGTCAGTCAAAAGCGTTTTTGCCTCCGTCAGCAGTTCTGAGGAAACCACCATGTCCGCATCAAGGACAAGGGCGAATTCGTCTCTCGGTGTGCGCTCCTGACAAAGGTGGCGAAGGGCTTCCAAGTGATCGCGATAGTTATAACGCTCTACGTCGGCATCCCAGCGAAGCGCAAGCTCACGTGTACGAGGCGAACGAGCTATCTGAGAACAGTCAGGACAACGTGGTTAGCTTCAACTGCTTGGAACATATTCCTAACCTCCGGGCGCATATGACGGCGGTCGCGCGTGTATTGGTTCCGGGCGGCCGATTCTTTGTCAGCACGTGCAACGCGAACGCACTAGCTGCGCGCATGTTAGGCAAATGGTGGTCCATGTACGGCACGGAGGATCATGTCTGCATTCCAACTGCGACCAGCCTTCGTAAACTGGGTGCGTTGGTCGGTCTTCGGCCTCTGCGAATATGGTCATCCGAGTACCCGCTGGAAACTCCTGCGGGTCTCTTTGTTGCGTTGAGGTCCTGGATGCACGAGCGAAATGCTTCGGCAGCCCGGAATGGCGCTCCCCAATCTTCAATTTCCTATGGGTCAGTTCGGTCTGCAGCCAGGAAGATTGTCAAATCGAAATGGTTTGCACCAGTGGGGAACAGCATATCTGCCTTTGGGCTGGGAGGAAGCATCAAGGTGGTCTACTCCAAGCCGCAGTGACGACGTGAGAATGAATTCATTGCCTTTAAAACAATGGGCTCCATTCTCGGGACGAGAATAGACTTACCTGAGTTCGACTTTTGAGACGTGGACAGGCTTTTCGCTAGCGTCCTTCGTAAGCTGTTTCTGCTCCCACTGCTTAACCACCACAAACTGTTGGAAGACGGCATGCATCACGCAAAAATGAAAACCATGCCGACCATCAAGGAAGCCCAGGCGAAAGAAATACATATAAAAGAAGAAAAAGTAGGCACGGCCCGGCAGATGGGGCCAGATATGTTGTTTGATGAAGCGTTTGCGCTCAGCCTGATTGCCCAGCCAGGTAGGCTTGACTCCATCAGTAGGTTCGCTGCACGCTAATGCGTAGATGCCTGCATTGTGGGTCGAATACACATTGTGCTTGGCTATCCAGAAATCCATATCACGCAGGCTTTCGTGAATGATGTCATGCTGCAGCCTTCCCACATCGCCACTGACAACCGCATGCTCATCCACCGGGCGGTCCTCCCAACGCACCTTTCCGCGACGGACAAGCCGCAAAATCCATGTTGGGTACCACCCGCAATGTCGAATCCATTTGCCGTAAAAGATGAGGCGATATCGCATCCAAAATCCGTTCTTGCCATAACCGTCAGCGCGCACAACGTCGGCGATCTCTGCGCAAAGTTCATCCGGCACACGCTCATCGGCGTCCAGGACGAATAGCCATTCATACTTGAACGGCAGATTATCCAGAGCCCAGTTCTTCTGTTGGGCAGGATAAGCGAATGCGTGCTGCGCGACGCGTGCACCATGGTGTTCCGCGATTTCCACAGTTCGATCCGTGCTGAAGGAATCCACGACGTGAACATCGTCCGACAACTCGGTTGCACCCGCCAGACAATCAGGCAGATTCTGTTCCTCGTTATAAGTGAGTATGAGGACAGAGACTCGCGCTTTCATATAGGATTCACGATTGGCGCTCTGAGCATTTCTTCGCAAGCTGTAAGCTGTTGGATCAGTCTCCCGGCATGCGATGACCAGCGAAATTCCTTTACGCGCTGCAGGCCTCTCTGGACCAATTTGTCACGACGACCGGCATCCTCCATCAGTGCGCCGACCTGACGTCTGCAATCGTCGGCATCGAAGGCGGAAAAGTACAACGCGGCGTCTCCACATATCTCGCGGTTTATGGGGACATCGGCGGCGACAATCGGCAAACCCGCAGCCATGGCCTCCAACAAAGGATGGCCAAAAGACTCCACTACGGAGGGGTACACGAAAATATCAGCCCTCGCATATAGCTGATCAAGCGCGGACCCACCAAGCACACCCGTAAGCTCGAGGAGCTCGCGGTGCTGCAGCTCATCCGCCAGCTTGCGATCGGATTCGCGAATATGGTTGTCAATTTTTTCCCAACCCGGATCAGCGGTCGTGATCAGCCGGCACTTCTGGCCGGATGCCTCCAGCTCAAGAAGCGCACGGAACAGAGTTCCGAGATTCTTGTGTTCCGAATATAGCGAGGTGAATACTAGGGACACGCAGCCGGCAGCAGCGAAAGTTTTCGGTGCCGGCCAAAAACGCTGGCGATCAACACCATAGTGGTTGACCAGAGCTCCCCGCGGGCGGACCGCCGTCTGGAGTTCGTCGAGCATCGCCTGCGAGGGAGTTAGCACCACATCGGATGCCATGGCTGAACGGCAAACCAGCCAGCGCCGCAGGGCCTCCCCGGCCCGAGTCTTCCACGATTTGTGAGGCAATATTTTCGACCGGTACAGAGAGGAGAAATACAGGCTGTTGCGCACCAGCAGGAGCTGGCGGCAAGGGCAAAAAAAGGTCGCGAAGTTGGCAGTCGAAAACAGGACGTCAATGCGCTCGCGGCGGAGAATGCGAGACAATTCGACTTGATCGAACCAGAGGCGCCGGGGAAACGGCTGCTCCGCGATGTCAACGGCGATCACGCGAATACGGGGAGCAATTTCCCGAATGGCGGAGGCCTGTGACCCGGGCACCAGGAAAAGAAATTCATGCTGCTCCGAGTCCGCGAGTTCTCGGGCCAGCGTCCGGATGTAATTGGCTGCCCCTCCCATCTTCGCCGCGACGGCATTCAGTAATATGCGCATGGGTCAGAAGCGTTTTACGTTACTCGGCTTTGTGTCACACACTCAACGGAAGCCGGGCACCTTAGAATGACAGGGTAAACTAGGGTTTCTGTCATGATTCAACTTACTGCCTCGATGAACCGAAATATGCACTGACCAGAGTGTCTTTTGTAGTTGCCTCAGCTTAGTCATCAATATAATCACTCCACGAACTTACATCACACTGAGCATGCGTCTAATTTGGTTTTGTGTTCACCCGACGCCGTATCACATTTATTTCCTGCAGCATTTAGCGGCCGAGCAGGAAATTGATATGTTCGCGTACTTCACCTGCCGCTATCGGCCGAGTCATCCTTGGAAACAGCAGCGGAACCAAAATTTCCCACATGACTTCTGCGATACGCTCCTGGGAAAAGTACGCGCCGCTTATGACGCTCTAACCGGGACCAAAAAGGCAATTGTGCTGCCTGGGTGGAACGAACCATTTAGCTGGCTGCTGGCCCTGGGTTCGGTGGTGAGGAAGAGGCCCTTCGCGATCTGGTCTGATACCCCCAACGTGGAAAAACACCGAACTGGGCTGAAAAGGGTATTGCACAAATATGCGCTTCCATGGGTCTTCCGGCGGGCCAGAGTTGTGATGGGAACCGGTCATCCGGGGGGGCTGGCGCTTACGCACATGGGATGTCCTCCCGACAAAATCGTAAATTTGCCGTTCTCTGTAGATCTTGATTCTTTCTCACCGCTGACATCACCCCGCGCAGCCCAGTCCAAGATCGTTGTAGTCTCCAGCGGACGCCTCGACTTTGGACACAAGGGATACGACGTTGCCATCGAGGCTCTTGCAAAGCTCAAGAACGTTCTTCCTAGCGTCGCGTTCGAGTATCGGATAGCGGGGGTCGGCCCAGATCGCGAAGCTTTGTTGAGAAGAGCCGGCGAGATGGGGGTGGGCGACAATATAGTGTTACTTAATTGGGTGGAAGCGTCAGAACTCCCCAGTTTGTACCGGTCGGCGGACATCTTCCTGCATCCTTCACGCTTCGACCCATTTCCAAACGCCGTCTTAGAGGCAATGGCGTGTGGCTTGCCCGTTATCGGGTCCGATGCTGCTGGATCTGTTGTGGATCGAGTGGTCGATGGCGCCAATGGTTATATTTTTCGGTCTGGCGACGCTGAGCAGTTGGCGGATCGACTCATCACAGCGTTTTCGGAACGGCATAAGTGGCCCGAAATGGGACGCGCCGCTCGTCAAACTGCCGAAGAGTGGCCCGTCTCTAGGTCGGTGTCCACGATCAGAATGGTTCTCGAGAGCTGCTAGGTATGGAACAGTCCGTGTATATGCGCTTCTACAATGAAGAAGCGCCCGAGAGGTGGGGACGGCACGAGATGTCCCAGGAGCTCGCAATAACACTCGACTGGCTCACTCGGAGTGGGTGCCACCAGCCTCGATCTGTGGTTCTCGAACTTGGGTGTGGTATGGGAGCACTTTCTAGTATTCACTCTAACTACATAGGTGTTGATCTCTCACACTCCGCATTGCGGCGCTTTGATCGTGAAGTTAGCCGTATCAACGCTAGTATGGAGGCGGTCCCTCTCAAGAACGATTCTGTCGATTTCGTATTTTCATGGGCTGCACTTGAGCATGTGCCCCATCCCGAGCATGTCCTGCTTGAAATCGAGCGTGTCTTACGACCCGGAGGAGTTGCGTTCCTAGCTCCTGCATGGAACGTCCGATCATGGGCGGCCAAAGCGTTACCGGTGCGCAAATACCAGGAACTCAATTACGCGGACCGCTTTTCCAAAGCGATGATCCCGCTGCGCAATTCTATTCTTTGGCGCGCGATGGCCGCTGTCCCTCGGCGAGTCAAACGGGAGGTGACGTTAATTAGGAAACGGCCGGTGCGGTTTGATTACAGCAAACTGAAGCCGACGATGGACCGGTACGAATACACTGACTGCGATGCTTTCTCCTCCATGGATGCCCACGCTGCGATCTGTTACTTCTTATCACGTAAGTGGCAGATCCTTTCCCATAGCTCGGTTGGATCTCGATTGTCAGTAAGACACGAGCCGGTAGTAGTTCGCAAGCCACAGCTGGAAAGTTGAAAACGTACCGGTGATTTCCGGAAATCAAGAAACGTCAGGAGCTGCCGGTACCGGGCGCAGATTTCCTTGACGTTTCAGAGAGTACAACATGCTGGCACTCCCAAAAGTCAAGCTTTGCATTGAGGAGGTGACAGCAACAGACAGAGCCAACGCCGCATACAAGAATTCGTCCATCGACACGGCGAGATTACCCCCAGCAACTGCTACCACAACAATCACTAACGGCCCGGTGAAGTTGGCCAGGTCCGAATTCGTGCGTCCCCGTCTTCCTAACCGACTTGCGTTCAGCAAATTCCTGAGTTGACTAAAGAAGCCAACAAGCCACAGGACGATTCCAACCACGCCGATTTCCGAAGCCATTCGGAGAAGCCCGGTTTTTGGACGAAATACCGTCCCGCTTGCATAAGTCGCAGCATCTGCGGAAAGAAAGCTATTGGCGTGCAGGTGAACATTGCCCATCCCGGTCCCAAAGATCATCCAGTCCGGATTCTGTTCGAGGAATCCTAGGGCAGCTTGATCAAAGTCCTCAAGACCCATTCTGTCAATCGTTCGGCCTGTCGCGATCTGGCGAACACTGCGGGTGCTGACGGCGAAATAAGAAAGCGAAACGATTAGCACTGCTGCGCCGATGAGGGCGACCATGTACGCATTCCGCAGGGCACGCCCGAAGCCGCTTGAGATGCCGGGTTTTAGCAATAGGACTATGACCTCGAGACCAGTTCCAATTCCCCACAGGAATGTTGCCGAAGTCGAATAGGTCACCACAAGGGAGAAGAAGAGGAACAGCCAGCACCAGCGGAGTCTTCGCTCCTGTTTTGTAGGAACGCCACAGGCGAGAATGGCTTGGACGACGAACAAGCCGATGGCAAAAGCTTGGCCGAGGTCTTTCGGTTCACCGCCAAGCGAACACATGCGATGTAAGTCGATTCCAGCCATAGCAAAGCCGGCATCCGCGGTTTGAAATTTGCCGAAGAAACTCGGGATAAGTCCTATAGGGAATGGATTAAATCCTGTTACATACCAGATCCCTAGTTGAATCCATCCAAGGACAGCCAAGCTAATCAATGAAATCAAGAATACTTTAACGACCTTTGTGCAATCGCGCTCCACCTTGAAATGTACCGGGTAAACGAAAAGCGGTATCACGAGTATCACGAGGAAGTACACAATCTGCAGTAAGGCACGATTTGTTGGTGCCCGCATTTCTCCGCCGGCGACATCCATATGAGGAAGAAATGGAGCTCTGGCCAACGATATTGCCACACTGTAGAAAATGAAGATCAGCAACGCTGCGGAAATGGGTGCCTTAAGGGCGTTCCTGCTCTTGGCTAGGTGCGCTATGGTCGCCAATCCGACTACCGCGATCAGGATTCGCGGCAGGCTCAATCCCAGAAAAAAGTACGGATCGAGGCCGCGCCAAGGAAGAAAAAAGATGGCAGCATAGAGAACCGACTTCGGGTACGTTAGCGCAGCAAATAGTAACAGTGCGCATGCCGCCGACGCCGTGATTGCCAATGTGCTCATCTGTCCACCTTCGTCACGTGGCGAATCGACAATCCTGAATTCTCGTAAGCAGACAATTCATCATGTTCGCCTTCTGGGTGAGAAACCACGTCAGAAACCAAAGGAACCCTCTCTTTAATCCGAGGCACCGAACTCAGGAGCGCATTGGCCGCAGTAAGACAACCGCATTTCAGACAACAGTTTCGGAACAAAGAGAACAATAGGAACCCATACGAACAACGAGTAAGCCAGTATCGTGCCTAGGGGAAGACCAGTAAGGCCCATTCTAGACACGAAAAAGACCTTAAACACTATGGCTCCGATCGCTACCGATATGGCACTAATCACCTCGACCTTCATAAGATTAGCGCCATTCAAGAATACCCCTACCGCGTTTGCAGCTGTAGTCAAGACCGTTGATGCACCTATGCACACAAGCAATCCCATTGATAGGTTCAATTCCGGACCTACCCACAACCGCAAGAGCCAGTGTCCGCAGAAAATCAGAAAGACGCACGATGCCGACGTAAGGCAGAAAGTCACCAATAACGATCTTCGCAGAGTGGTCACCGCCCAACCGACTTCTCCTCGCGCAATGGATTCTCCATAAGCGGGCCAGAGAGGATTCATCGCCATAATCAGCATCAACGGGACGATGCTGAACATCCTGGCCGCGATCGAGAATTCAGTAACCGCGGCCGGTCCAAGCAGTCGGGCCGCGATGAAATTATCGGATGAGGTAGCAACTGCGACAGAAGTCTGCAGGATGAAGAAGTACCCTCCCATATGAAGAAGCCTGGCCGCGGCCTTCTTGCTTGCCTTGGACCATTTCGGTCGAAGCCAGGGACGCGAATGTCCAAAGACGACCCATGTGTTGGCTACACAAGCGAGCACGGGGACGCCGGTCATAGCAAGTACTAACCAGGGCAGACCGGCGTGACGATAGATTCCGAGCAGCAGGGCGACAAGCCCGAGTACTTTTCCGATTACGTTCCATAAATCGTTAATAAATCCCTGCTGATATCCCATCTGAACTCTTTGCACTACCCCGAACGGTAGATTCAGAGCGAAACAGATTACAAAAACCGCAGCGGCAGGACCAGATTCCTTAATGGCTAATGCCGAACTCAGGTTGAAGAGGCTGGCCCAAGAAACGAACGGATATACGACAGCCCCGCCGAGAATGACGGCGCCGGCCATCCCACAAAGAAGAAAGAAGCCGCTCGAAATATACCCCGCCGCGAGGTCGGGATCACCCTTGCCGTGGCTTTCAGAAACGGCATTGAGCAGGCCATTGCCGATGCCAAGGTCAGCGAAGGTAAGCATTGCGATTAGCGAACTAATCGTCATCCAGACTGCATAGCGCTCGCTACCGAGATACTTCAAAGTGAGAGGTACCGATATCACCACTGTTAGCAGAGTCATTCCGCGAGCGGAAAGAGAAGTAATTGTAGTTACAGCGGCACGGCGATAGCGCTCTCGCGCACGACCGTCCCCGGTAGAGGTATCTACGGCTTGAGGATGCAGGATGGCTACCAGCAGATCGCGCGCCCGTCCGAACAAATTCATTGCTAAACGTTAAAACATAACCAGTGCGAGCGGGGCAAGATTTCCATGGCGATGATTACTATATCGGCCCCCGAATGTTGCTATTGCTCCGGCTTCCCATCAAGACGTCATCGCGTTAGTGGAACGCACCCCAGGAGAAAGATTCAGAATCACAGATGCTTGCAACGAAATATAAGAGTTGGTTCATCGACTGTCAAAAAAAATCGACACGTCTCCAAACGATGCTAGAATTCGCATACTTTCGCGAGGAGGAAGTTTTTTTGTTGGACCTGGGCGAAAACCGCGCGGGGGCGGAATATTGAATGCATTCAGGGATTGTTATTGGAAATAATCGCGACGGCTCGAACGGACAGAGAACATTTGAGCTGATCGAATCGCCAACTCCGCAGGCACACTCTTTCGATTACCCGTATCGAATCGGAGAACAACATCCGCTGCTCAGCTATTGGCGCATTCTGAAGAAGCGTAAGTGGACCATCGTAGCAACATTCGTGATTATTCTTGTGCTGGCGATCATCGCCACGCTCCGAATGCCGCGGCTATACGAAGCGGTGTCTAGGATTGCCATTTATCCCGAGAACTCCAATGTCCTGGGCCTCAAGGATATGGAGAATGGGGGAATGAGCGAGGATTGGGATTATAACGTCAGCCTGGAAACACAGCTGTCCATTTTGCGCAGCGATGCGCTGGCATTGAAAGTTATCGAGGCCCTGCACCTAGATAGTAATCCTCGTTTTATGGGCTTCGCCCCCGTCGCCGACGATGCCTCCCGCGGTATCGGATCTGCCAATCTTGGACCGAATTCCCAACAGATTGCCAGTATGCTGTCTATTTTTCGTTCCGGGCTTACCGTTCAAGTCATGCCTCGGACTCGAGTCATCGAGATAACCTACATACATCCGGATTCTCAACTGGCAGCAGAAGTCACCAATGCGCTTGTTAAGACTTTCGTCGAGGAGAACTTCCGGACCAAGTATGAGTCCACGAGTCAGACTGCGGATTGGCTTTCGAGGGAGCTTTCGGATCTCCAGCTCAAAGTTCAAGCCTCTGAAGAAAAGCTGGTTCGTTACGAGAAGCAGAAAGGAATCGTTGGTATTGACGAGAAACAGAATATCGTCACTGCCAAGCTGGACGAGCAACAGGCCGAGTTCGAGACTCAATATGCGCAGGCGACGACGCAGTTCGGCCCTTCCTACCCTGAAGTGATCCAATTGAGGAGCCAGCTGAACCAAGTACGCAACTCGATCGCCAATGAGCAGAAAAATCTCCTGTCCAAGGTACGCGATGAATACATGGCCGCAATCCAGCGTGAAAACCTCTTGACCTCCGCCTTCGACCACCAGAAACAGGAGGCTAACCAGCTGAATGAGAGCGGGATTGAATACACGTCCCTGAGGCGAGACGCGGATTCCAACCGCCAGCTCTACCAGAGCTTGCTGCAGCGACTGAAGGAAGCGTCGGTCACGGCCGGTTTGCGGTCGAGCAATATCCGAGTGATCGATGTCGCGCGTCTGCCAACTGCACCAGCGAAGCCCAATGTGCCGCGCAACATTTTTCTCGGATTCCTCTTGGCTTTGGCGGGTGGTGTGGCTTTGGCGTTCCTGCAGGAAAGTATGGACACGACTGTCGGCAGCCTGGAAGAGCTGAGCGCCATTACCGCCCTCCCAGTGCTAGGAATGATTCCACTGCAACTCGCAGAGAACGGCCGGCGGCACCTGCATTCGGGAGGAGGATCACTAATTGCCGGCTCGATGGTAGTGGGCCCGGTCGCCCACGTTCGGCCGAAATCGGAGGCCGCCGAATCGTACCGGGCACTGAGGACTTCGATCCTGCTCTCTTCATTTGGCGCACCGCCGAAAGTTGTCCTGGTCACCAGTGCTCTGCCCCAGGAGGGCAAAACCACCGTGAGCGCGAACTCGGCCGTGGTGCTGGCGCAGAAGGGCGGACGCGTGCTCCTAGTGGATGCGGACCTGAGAAGGCCGGGAGTCGCAAAAGCCCTCGGCCTGAAGTCATCGGGAGGCCTCAGCACACTTTTGAGCGGTGTGGACACCATGGAGAACGTCATGGTTCCATTCCCTGGGTTGCCCTTTCTTCAGGTGCTTCCAGCCGGTCCCATTCCTCCGAACCCGGTTGAGTTGTTGGGCTCGAGTGTGATGAAAGACTGCATTGCTCGCTGGCGTAACGAGTTCGATCACATCATCTTCGATACACCGCCTTGCTTGTCGGTGACCGACTCAGTCGTGTTGTCGGTTGAGGCAGATCGTGTGATCTTGGTCGCGCGGTCCGGGCAAACTCCCAAGGGAGCGGTGCGACGCGCTTCGGAGCTGTTGCTACAGGTCAACGCCCGCGTGATGGGCGTTGTCCTGAATGCATTCAACTTTCGCTCCACTGACGACAATTACTATTACTACGGAAGTAAGTACTCCGGCAGCTATTACCAACAGCCTGAAGAAAAAGATCGCGGCGCCTACGCGTCCTAAACTGCTAACCCTCAGGTTTGTACCTGAATGCATGTGAAGTTCAACTCGGCTTTGCGACGACTGTTTTCTGCAGCCATATGCCTTGTCGCTGTTGGATTGTACTTAGCCAGCGTTGCCACGCATTACGTAGCGTACCGGCTGAGCACAAGCCTCGATCGCGGATATCTGAACCGGGCAGCTAAGCTCGAACCGTGGAATGCGGAGTCGCGATGGAAATTGGGCCGCTATGCTCTGTTTGTTGCCCAAGAGCCGACGGATGCAGTTTCGAACCTAGAAGCCGCAGTCTCCTTAAACCCGCATCTCGCGCGATATTGGCTGGACCTGGCGGCAGCCTATCAGGTCATGAGCGACGTTCAGCGCCAGAGGTCATCTCTCGAACATGCATTGCAGGCTGACCCCTCCGCTCCCAACGTGTCTTGGGAAGCAGCCAACTTCTACTTGGTACAGAATGATCTGGAACGAGCACTTCCACTGTTTCGGGTAGTTATAGCAAATGATCCAAAACAGACAAACACCGCTCTGAAGTTATGCTGGCACGCTACTCAGAACGTGAGCATCATGCTGGCGAATGCCGTTCCATCTGTACCGGCGCCCTACTTCGCGTTGCTGAATCTTCTCACCGTGGAGGGCGAAACAGCTCCGGCCGAGGCGGTTTGGCATCGTTTGACGAGTCTAGGCCAGCAGTTCACCGTTTCCGATGCTTTTCCGTTTTTCGATTACCTGCTCCAAAAGCGCGAGACGGAGACAGGGGTTCGGGTGTGGGAGGAGTTGGTCAAACGCGACGCAAAGCTCCAGTCCTACGCACAACGCGGCAATCTAGTAGTTGATGGTGGTCTGGAAAGGGACTTCTTAAACGGCGGCCTCGACTGGCGCTATTCGATCAAAGGTCCACTGCAACTCTCTGTTGATACCAGTGAATTTCACGGCGGTAACCAGGCGTTGCGGATGGTGTTCCGAGGGCCCGCTGTTTCTGACGCCGGTATTTTCGAGTACATTCCCGTGCATCCCAATACCGATTATCGCTTCAGCACCTACACCAAATCGGAAGATATCGAGAGCGCAAGTGGGCCGAGGGTCACGGTGCTCGACGCCTACTCCGGCGAGTCGTACGTGCTCACGGATGACTCTCTCGGCACTACCGGCTGGCGGCAGCAGTCTGCGGACTTTCGCACAGGTTCGGAAACGTCGCTGTTGGTCGTCACCGTCAGACGTGTTCCGGGCAATGTTCTAATTAAAGGAAAATTTTGGATAGACGATTTGAGTCTCGTAAAGCGGTGAACTGAAGGTTGTTCTATGAATGCGGTAATCTCCACCAGACCAGAACTGCGACGTTCCGATGCTCGCCTTGAGCTGACGGGGGTGCCGCGGCGGCTCTCCCCTCTCCTATGCGGCATCTGCCTACTGCTGCTCTTCGCGGTACTCTCGTTTGGTGCCGTGGAGCAGTGGGCGATTTCCATTCTGGAAACAGCCTTGGCGTTGCTCTTCCTGACTTGGGCCACTCGTCAACTGGTTATCAGTGAAGTCAAGATCCAACCCAATCCTCTCTATGCACCGGCAGTCGTGTTCGGAGTCGCGGTGATGCTCCAGTTGGGATTCAATCTTACGGCCTATCGCTACGCCACTCTGATTGCGGGTGGCGAATACCTTGCGTACGGCATGCTTCTGTTCCTCACTGTCCAGGGTCTCACCAATGCACAATGCTCGAAGACCGTCATTTGGGCTTTCACGCTGTTCGGTTTTGCGCTTGCGATGTTCGCCATCAGCCAGAATCTGACGTCTACAGACAAGATCTACTGGCTTCGGACTCCACGAAATGGGGGAGCCATTTTCGGGCCATACGTCAATCGTGACCATTATGCCGGCTTAATGGAAATGCTGGCCCCTGTCCCAATAGTACTCAGCCTAAGTGCGCTGATTCGCGGCGCGAAGCGCGTTCTTATCGGTTCTGCAGGAGTTTTGATGGCAGGAAGCATCGTGCTGTCCCAGTCTCGCGCCGGGACGGTGTCATTTTTGGTTGAAATGGCGGTTTTGCTGGGACTGCTGTTGGGAACGCGAAAGAATAGGCACGCCCCTGCAGCCGTCGGGGCAATTTGCTTGACGGTGACGGCGTTTGCCGCGTGGGTGGGAACCGCCGCTCTGTGGCATCGCTTCACGAATCTGCAGGACTGGATGCGGCTGGCGATAACCATGGATGGGCTGCGGATGTTCTGGCATAAGCCGATCCTCGGGTGGGGCCTGGGCACATTCACTACCGTGTACCCGCAGTTCCGGAGCTTCTACACAAATCTCTTCGTGAATGCTGCCCACAACGATTACGTGCAGGCTCTGGTGGAAACTGGCTTGGTCGGGTTCGCGGCAATTGTATGGTTTGTCATCGCGTTATACCGTGGAGGCCTGAGGAACCTGGATTCATGGAATCGCAATTGGTCGCGGACGCTGGGACTTGCCGCGGTGATCAGTTGCACTGGGATTCTGGTCCACAGCGCATTTGACTTCAATCTGCAGATTCCGGCGAATGCCTGCGTTTTTTACTTTCTGGCTGCGGTTGCAACCAGCACTGCCTCTTTGCCTGAATCGGGCTCGTCGCGAAGGTCAACGCGAAAATCCTCGAACGGTGCTAATGGTGACCGTCTTTCCCACATATAGTAAACAGCCGCAATCGCGTCCACGTGTTAGACTGCGCGAAAACAGATTCATGGAATGGAGTGGATGGATGCCGGTTCGGCTACTCGGTACCGTGTTGTTCACTATCCTGATGTTGGAACAAGGCGCCCTCTCGCAGAATGCAGTCATTCCGCAGGCAAATGAAGGTCGGGCCGGAAGGGCTGCGACCGAGACATTGATTGGCGGTGGCGATCTGCTCAGGGTCAGCGTGTTCGGGGTAAAGGATTTCGACGTGGACGCTCGCGTTTCGGCAAGAGGCAGCGTTTCCTTGCCGTTGATTGGCGATGTGCAAATAGCTGAGCTCACGACCGATGAGGCACAGGCGGTCATCGAGAAGCGCCTCATCGACGGTCAGTTTATGCTGCACCCGCAAGTGTCAGTGTTCGCGAAGGAATATGCCACGCAGGGCGTCTCGGTGTTGGGCGAAGTGCAGAAACCTGGGATATATCCATTGCTCGGATCGCATGGACTTTTTGAAGTGCTTTCGCTGGCCGGAGGCACGACGCAGAAGAGCGGGCCATTCGTAACCATCAGGCACCGGAACAGTCTGAATAATCCGGTACAAGTGAAGCTGGTAGAGGTCGGAAAATCGGCAGATGCCAACTCCGAGATCTTGCCCGGAGATACGGTGTTTGTTTCCAAAGCAGGTATCGTTTACGTCGTTGGCGATGTGAAGAATCCGAGCGGAGTAGTAATAGAAAACGACTCCGACATGACTGTACTGAAGGCCATCGCAATCGCGGGAGGAGTGAATCCGACGGCGGCTGTTAACAGCGCCAAGCTGATCCGCCGGACTACCAATGGCCCCGAAGAAACCTCTATCCCGCTGAAAAAGATCCTTGCAGCGAAAGTAACCGACCTGAAATTACAGCCTGAAGACATCATTTTTGTTCCCAACAGCGCGGCAAAAAGTGTAGGTAGACGAGGGCTCGAAGCCGTTCTCCAAGCGGCCACGGGAGTTGCTATTTATAGAACACCCTGATAGGCAGCCCGGTGTGCAAATGCCCTACACGAACTTCACAATTCCTCAGTTGCCGCGTCACTCGGGTCGGACCAGGGGCACAGGTTGAGAGTAGCCTAGCCCTGCGGCCATCTACTTGCACGCCCGAGCGTGCGGGACTCAGGCAATACTGGGTGGAAAAATCCTGGCAGATTCCGTTGGAGGTTGGCCCAGCATGACTTGCACATCTGGATGATCCGGTGCGCGCCGAGACCGGACTCTAGAGTTCCTGAAGCGACTCTGACGAGCATGATAGCCGGATGCGGGCATTTTTCCCCGCGGGCGTGCCCGCAGTACACAGCCGTGCACATACAATTCTTCTCTTGCATCTGACTCGTCTTACATTTGCCCTTCACGCATACTCAGGAAGCGACTCTCATGGATTCGAAGACAGTCGGGTTGTAAGAACTTGGGGAAGCCGCACTTGAGGGGTTAACGACGAACAGGTCACGAACTCCGTTAACCGAAAGCGGCTCCCCCAACTTCGCCCCGAGACGCAACTTAACTACTTCAAATCATCGCTGGTTGGGAGAACCAGTCTCAAAATATCCTTTGCCCCTTGGTCGCCCATATTGGCATGATGGAGCAGGAAATTCTTAGCTTCCTCTCGTTTGAGCTTCTTTAGGGCTGGTGCTTCGTAGGACTTCTGCGGTTTCGTGCCAGTTGACCGCTGCATTTACCACACTCCACAATTAGGATAGCGATGTAAGCACTCTTTCATAGATTCCATCCGGCCCGTTTACTACTTCGATCTTGTTACGAAAACGGAACAGAACCAAAGCCCCACCCACCTCTGTAACTTGGCTTGGGTTTTCTGCACGTTAGAATTTCCTTGGTGCCAAATGCCGCTTAATTTTCAAGATAACTCCCTCCGGAGCCGAGGAAAGGTTCCGCTCCGAACCCGCCAGATTGAAGGCCGGGAATGGTGGCTTTGGGCATTTGCCGTAACCGTCACGCTCGCCCTAACTGCGGGAATCATCTTTCTGACGTTCTTCGGCGATCATGCCGAAACCAACGCTCCTTACTGGACTGATCTCAGAGAATGGGTTCGAGGACTGGCCGCTTTCGTTTTGCTGTTCGACATCTACACGATGTACCAACACCTGCAGCTTCAGCGAGTCCGGCGTCAGCTTGTGGAGCGCGACGAGTTGTTTCAGCTCATCACTGAGAACGCGGCAGACATGATCGCTGTAGTCGATGGAGAAGGCCGTCGGCTCTACAACAGCCCTGCCTATGAGAAGGTGCTTGGGTACTCAACGCAAGAATTGAGCAGCAGCTCCTCCATCGATCAGATTCATCCTTTGGATCGCGAGCGTGTGCTACAGGCGGCGGCAAAGGCGCGCGCTACTGGGCAGGGACAAAGGCTGGAATACCGGATGAGGCACAAGAATGGATCCTGGCACATCCTCGAATCGACCGCGAGCCCCATTCAGAATGCTGGAGCAGAGATGGAACGACTTGTCATTGTGAACAGGGATATCACGGAGCGCAAGCGGGCGGAAGAAATGTTGGCGCACAGCTCTTTTCACGATGGCTTGACCGACCTGCCCAACCGAGCGTTATTTGTGGACCGCTTGCAGCATGCAGTGATCCGCGCCCGGCGTCACTTGGATTACAAATTCGCGGTGGTCTTCGTGGATATAGACGAGTTTAAAGTTGTTAACGACAGCCTGGGACATTCTGCGGGTGATGAACTGCTGATCCAAGTAGCCAAACGTCTGGCAGGGTGTTTTCGCGAAACTGACACCATTGGCCGCCCGGCAGGTATTGATTCGCGGCCCAGCCATGATGGTCTGGCGAGATTAGGCGGCGATGAATTCACGGTGCTCCTGGAAGATGTTTTCGAGCCAAGCGATGCGATCCGGGTTGCGCAACGAATCCAGGACAAACTGGCCACTCCTTTTGAGATCAAGGGGCAGCGAATCGTAATCGCTGCCAGCATCGGTATTGCATCAAGCAGCGGGTCCTATGCTGAAGCGGAAGAAATGCTCCGCGACGCGGAAATCGCTATGTACCGGGCCAAGCGAGCGGGGAAAGCCCGTTGCGAGGTCTTCGATCCGGCAATGCACTCTAGTGCAGTCCGTAGATTGAAGCTGGAGACCGATCTTCGACTTGGGATTGAACGAGGGGAATTGATCGTGTATTACCAGCCGATTGTCTCACTCACGAGCGGGAAGATCATCGGTTTTGAAGCATTGAGCCGTTGGCAGCGCCCGGAGGGAATGGTCTCTCCCGCCGAATTCATTCCGGTCGCCGACGAGACCGGACTCATTTTGCCCATTAATCGAGCGCTGTTGCTTGAGGCCTGCCAGCAGCTCCGGTCATGGCAGTCGCAGTTTGACTGTGATCCTCCCCTCACCATGAGCATGAACATCGCTCCAAGGCAATTCGCCCAACCGGAATTAGCAAAAGAAATCGGTGAACTGCTTAGGCAGACCGGCGTTTCGCCCAACACTATCAATCTTGAGATCATGGAAACTATCGCGATGGGAGACGCTGATCGCGCTCTATCAGTCTTGTTCGAACTGAAGGCTCTTGGTGTTCGGCTCAGCATCGACGATTTCGGCACTGGATATTCTTCGTTGAGCCGGCTGCCACGCTTTCCAGTCGATGCCCTCAAGATTGATCGCGTCTTTATCTCCAATATGAATACCGATCACGACAGCCACGAGATCGTTCGGCTCATTATCATGTTGGCCCACAGCGTGGGGCTAAAAGTGGTTGCTGAAGGCACCGAAACAGAAGAACAGATCACGGAACTGAAGCGGCTCGATTGCGAAATGGCTCAAGGATATCTCTACTCGCCGCCCGTCGATCAGAAAGCGGCGTTGGGCCTCTTGCTGCAAAGCTATGAAGAATTGGTGTCGTCGTAAGCCTGATTACAAAATGGCACGCCGAGGAGTAAGAAGCTCATAGAAACGGGTATTGAGCCACGCATCGAGCTCATTCTGGTCTTCCGGAATGCTGCATTGAAAGCTAACGCCCGTCTTTCCATGCTTGTCATCCCAGACCACGGTGCCGCTTGCGCGGACTGCCCGTCCAGCGGCTTGGAGGAATAGAGCAATCCGGACTACTTCGCCGGGATGCAGCGAAGACGGAGTTCTCAGCGCCATCCCGTTGCTGCTGATGTTGGTGGTCGTGCACCTTAGATCTGTTCCTGCATTTGCTTGGGTAAGCAAGGCGGGGAGCTCGGCGGTGCACCTGAAATAACGCCTGCTCTCACGAACCATGAGATCGTATGCCGCATATAGTAATCGTCTAATTTCCTTGGCATCGAAAGGCCGCTCGAATACAAAATTTGCACCCTGGCGTAGGGCCTGATGCCTATGCGAGGTGTCAGTAGCAACTGCAAATACTAGTGCGTTTCGGTTCCCTCGACTCTCACGTACACCGGTCAGAATAGTCATTGTCTCGGGAACGATATCGAAATCCACGAGTATCGCTTCGTACTTCGCTTGCTCCAGTTCTTCAGGAACGCCGTCAATTGTGGCGCTACTTTGTGCCGCGATCCCGAGTTCCCTACAAACACTTGTGAAATTTCCCACCAGCCAAGGGTCAGGCGTAACTAGGAGAGCGCGAATCTCGGCTGTGTTTACCATTTTCTTCCTCCTGCGAACTCTAGACGATTACGGCCAGCGTGTTTCGCTGCGTATAGTGCGGTATCGGCCTCTCTAATTAGCTGACCGAACTTCGGCGCCTCTCCGCCCTGAAAACCTGCAATTCCAAAACTTGCGGTGACTCCTAAAACGCGTCCGCCAAACATAAATTCTTCGGCCTCAAGCTGGTGACGAATCCGGTCAACCACCATCTGGATATTCGGTTTCTGAACATGTGTTAGCACTACAACGAACTCCTCGCCTCCGATTCGGCCACATATGTTCGACGATCGCGTGTTCGCCCTCAGCAGATCGGCAAATTTCTTGAGGACAACGTCGCCGGCTTCGTGCCCGTAAGTGTCATTCACGCTCTTGAACGAGTC
>WNGF01004147.1_pt1 | contig 19128 bp, 21 predicted proteins | sample 5400641 | NCBI WGS metagenome assembly WNGF01 (sample SAMN13153371, study PRJNA577476) | soil metagenome | isolation source: 80 cm soil or saprolite under grassland replicate 2 | place: USA:California | collected 2016-06-15
CCCGCACCGCGATCTTCGCGTTCTTCGTGTGCAGCACCTTCGTGATCGCCGCCGTCAACGTCGTCTTGCCGTGGTCGATGTGCCCGATCGTGCCGATGTTCACGTGCGGCTTCGTCCGCTCGTACTTCGCCTTCGCCATCGCTACCTCCCGTGCACCGTGCGGATCCGTGCCTGCATCGAGCTGGAGCCCATGTCCGGGATTGAACCGGAGACCTCGTCCTTACCAAGGACGCGCTCTGCCATCTGAGCTACATGGGCAGAAGGTGTCTCGATCATTTCACCGCTCGTCTCGCCGCGAGGCACGCGGCTCAACTCGCACTGCAATCTGGAGCGGGAAACGGGATTCGAACCCGCGACCCCCAGCTTGGAAGGCTGGCGCTCTACCGCTGAGCTATTCCCGCGAATGTCATTGCATCGGTCCTGATCAACGGAGCCACGCCCTGCTGAAATTTGGCCACCCACGCCGAGAACCGACCTCCCAAAGGAGTCAATGGTGGGGAGGGGAGGATTTGAACCCCCGAAGGCGTCTGCCAGCAGATTTACAGTCTGCCCCCTTTGGCCACTTGGGTACCTCCCCGAGCCCGCCGGCATGTGTATGAGGACTCCTCGAAAACCACGAAAAAGCTGGCGCTGGCGGGAGGATTTGAACCCCCGACCCACTGCTTACAAGGCAGTTGCTCTGCCCCTGAGCTACGCCAGCACGGACAAAACTTCACTTTAGTTTTAGGACTGTGGAAAGTCAAGCCGTTTTGGGTCCGGCGGCTCTCTGCCGGGCGACCTCATAGCAGAGGACGGCGCCGGCGGCCGAAACGTTTAGCGACCCGACCTGACCCCCCATCGGGATCGACAGCAGAATGTCGCACGCGCGCGCGACGAGTGGCCTCAACCCTTCCCCCTCGCCCCCCAGAACCAGGCAGAGCGGGCCGGACAGATCCGCGGCCCACGGAGCCATGCCGCCCTTCGGCACCGCGCCATGGATCCAAACACCTGATTTTTTGAGCGTTTCTATTGCGCTGACCAGGTTCGTCTCACGGGCCACCGCCACCGATTCGACGGCTCCCATGGCCGTCCGGGCGGCGGCGGACGTCACTCCCACTTGGTGGTGCTTCGGAACGATCACCCCATGAACGCCGAAGACGTCCGCCGTGCGCAGCAGTGCCCCCAGGTTTCTCGGGTCCTGGACCTGATCGAGCGCCAGGAAGAAGGGGGCCTCCCCCCGCTCGCGAGGGATCCGCTCCAGCGCCGAGAGGTCGACGTACTCGGTCGAGGCCACGCGGGCCACGACTCCCTGGTGGTGAGGCGATCCCGCGATCGCCGTGAGCTGGTCGCGCGTCCGGTACGACACCTTCACGCCGGCCCGGCGGGCCAGGGCCACCACCTCGCCGAGCGGGCCGGCCGCCCCCGACAGCACGGCCACCTCATCCGCCCGTCGTGCACGCTCACGCAGCAGCGCGAGAACGGGATTGCGGCCGTACACGACGTCATCCATCGGCTCGCCATCCACGCGGCTCATCGGGCCTGGCTCTTCCATCGCCACTCGGTGCCGGTGGCCTTGTCTTCGACGACGGCGCCGAGCTGCTCGATCTCGGCGCGGATCTCGTCGGCGCGCCGCCAGTTCCGCTGTCGCCGCGCCTCGGCGCGCTCGTCGATCAGACGCTCCAGGCGCGACTGGTCGAGGTCGGCCCGGCGGGGACCGTGCAACCCCAGAACGCCGGCGAGCTCCCTGAGCTCCCGGGCCCCGCTCACGACGGCGCCGGGCGAGAGTCCCTCGGCACGCAGCGCACGGCTCAGATCGAAGAGCGCGGCGAGGGCCTCGGGCGTGTTGAAGTCGTCATCCATCGCCTCGATGAACCGCTGGCGGAACCCGGCAAGCTCCGACGGCACCGCCGAATCCACGGGCGGCGGCGCTCCCGCCATCTCGTACTTGGCGGCGTCGTCGACCGGGCGCCAGAGCCGCTCGAGGGCCCGGGCGCTGTCGATCACCCGCTCCTCGGCCCACTCCAGCGGGCTCCGGTAGTGCGTGCCGAGCAGGAAGAGGCGGAGCACGGCCAGATCGTGCCGCGCGACGAGGTCGCGGATCGTCAGCGTGTTGCCCAGCGACTTCGACATCTTCTCGCGGCCCAGGTTCACCATGCCGTTGTGCAGCCAGTACCGCGCGAAGGGCTTGCCGGTGACGCCCTCGGCCTGGGCGATCTCGCATTCGTGATGCGGGAAGATGAGGTCCTCGCCGCCGCCGTGGATGTCGAACGACTCACCGAGATAGCGGATGGACATGGCCGAGCACTCGATATGCCAGCCCGGCCGCCCGGGTCCCCACGGGCTGTCCCACGCGGGCTCGCCGGGCTTGGCGCCCTTCCAGAGCGCGAAGTCGCGGGGGTCGCGCTTGCGCTCGTCGATCTCCACCCGAGCGCCGGCCAGGAGATCCTCGAGGTTCTTGCCGGAAAGCTTGCCGTAGGCGGGAAACCGGCGGACCTCGAAGTAGACGTCCCCCTCCACCACGTAGGCGTAGCCGCGGGCGACGAGGCCTTCGATCAGCGCGATCATCTCGGGGACATGCTCGGTGGCCTTGGGCTCCGCCTCCGGCGTCAGCACGCCGAGCGCGGCGATGTCCTGCCGGAAGGCCTCGATATACCGCTCGGACACCTCGCTCGCCGCCACGCCTTCCTGGTTGGCGCGCCGGATGATCTTGTCCTCGATGTCGGTGAAGTTCCGGACGAACGTGACCCGGTATCCGCGGAAGCGCAGGTAGCGGGAGATGACGTCGAAGACGATCATCATCCGCGCGTGCCCGACGTGAGACAGGTCGTACACGGTCACGCCGCACGAGTACATCTTGATCTCGCCCGGCGTGAGCGGGACGAGCTCCTCCTTCGTGCGCGTCATGGTGTTGTGGATCTTCACGGCACCTCCACGCTGACGACGGCCATGGCCGCGATCCCCTCTCTTCGCCCGAGCAGACCGAGGCCCTCGGGGCTCTTGGCCTTCACGCTCACCATCTCGACCGGGACGCCCAGGACGTCCGCGAGCCGCTTCTCCATCTCGCCGAGGCGCGGCGACAGCCGCGGCGCCTGGGCCAGGACGGTCGCGTCCACGTTCACCAGACGCGCGCCCCGCGCCGCCACGAGCGCCATCACGTGACGCAGCAGCACGAGGCTTGAGATGCCTCGATAGCGGGGATCGGTGTCCGGAAAGTGACGGCCGAGGTCTCCCAGGGCCAGCGCCCCGAGCAGCGCCTCACCGATGGCGTGCGAGAGCACGTCGGCATCCGAGTGCCCTCCCAGGCCGAGGTCGGAGTCGAGGGTGACCCCACCCAGCACGAGCGGCCGCCCGGAGACCAGCGGATGCAGATCGATCCCGAAGCCGACGCGGTTCATCGAGTCTCGCTCATCGACGGCCGCGGCTCGCCGCCCGCGCGCGACGGAGGTCCCCGGGCGTCGTGATCTTGAGGTTTGCCTCGAGCCCGCGGACCACCGTGACCGGTTGACCCAGGCGCTCGACGAGTGCCGCGTCGTCGGTCCCGGCGACACCGTCGCGCCGGGCCTTTTCATGCGCTTCACGGAGCACGTCGGCGCGGAACGCCTGCGGCGTCTGGACGATCCACAGGTCCGTGCGGTCGACGGTCGCCTCCACGCGGCCGTCGCGCACCCGCTTGACCGTTTCCGCCACCGGCAGGGCACAGATGGCCGCCCCGTCGTCGCGGGCGGCCTCGATGACGGCATCGATCAGCGCCCGGCCGATGAAGGGACGGACCGCGTCGTGCACGATGACGAGCGCCGTGTCGCCCGGCGCCGCCTGCAGCGCGAGCCGGACCGACTCCTGCCGCGTCGGGCCTCCGGCGACGACCGTGATCTCCGTCCGCCGGCCGAGACCACGAAGGGCCCGGCGCGCACGGTCGAGAAACGCCTGGGGCGCGGCCACCACGATGGCACCGACCGCCGGATGCCGGGCGAAGTGCCGGACGGTCGTGGCGAGAATCGGCCCGCCGCCAAGCGCCAGGAACTGCTTCGGCGTCCGGCTCCCCAGGCGCGTCCCGACCCCGCCGGCCGGAATCAGCACCGTGATCCGATCGGGGCCCCCCATGTTAACCATTGCGCACCCTCGAGATCGGCTCCTCGTCCCGCGGCCGGGTGAAGATCATCCGGCCCGCCGTCGTTTGCAGCACGCTCGTCACCGTGACGTCGACCGTCTGACCGAGGTAGCGCTTGCCGCCGTCCACCACGACCATGGTGCCGTCGTCCAGGTAGGCGACGCCCTGGCCGGCTTCCCGACCCTCCCGCACCACCAGCACGCGCATCGGCTCGCCGGGCAGCGCCACGGGTCGAAGCGCGCTGGCCAGCTCGTTGACGTTGAGGACGTTGATGCCGCGCAGCTGGGCCACGCGGTTGAGATTGGCGTCGTTCGTGAGGACCTTGGCCGACAGCGCACGCGCCAGCTCGATCAGCTTGCCGTCGACCTCGCGTACCTGGGGGAAGTCGAGCTCCGTCACCTCCACGCGGATCTTCGACATCCGACGAAGACGCTCGAGCACCTCGAAGCCGCGCTTGCCGCGGGCACGCCGGAGGTTGTCCGAGGAGTCGGCGATGTGCTGGAGCTCCTGGAGCACGAACTGCGGCACGACGAGCGTGCCGTCGATGAATCCCGTCTCGCAGACGTCGGCGATGCGCCCGTCGATGATGACCGACGTGTCGAGGATGTTCCGCTGCTCGCCGCGCCGACGCCCGCCGGGGAAGAGCACGGCGGAGACCGGCTCCAGATCCGCGCGCCGCCGGAGCGCGACCGCCGCGCCGAGATACGCGCCGAGGAGGGCGGGCAGCCCGAGCCCCGCCATCCCGGCGTTCGGGATGAGCGACACGGCGGCGGTGCCGATGGCGAGGCCGGCGATGAGCCCGAAGAACCCTCCGAGGCTTCCCCAGAACAATCGCTCCACGGGAACGCCGGCGGCGCGGGTTTCGAGCCATACCGCCAGCGCCGCGAGCGCGGCCCCGCCCACGGCGCCGATGATCTTGGGCAGCTCGACGGCGGGCGCGAACTCGGCCGCGGCCCACGTGGAGAGCAGGACAACGGCCGCCCGGATGACGATCGACGTCACCGATTGCTCAGCCCAGAAGCGCATCGATTGCCTCGTGGATCGTTCCCACCCCGTGGACCGGCAGGGCCAGCTTGGCGGCATCGGCGACGTTGCTCCTCGGCACGACTGCTTCTTGGAAGCCGAGCGCGGCGGCCTCTTTCACGCGAGCCTCCACGCCCGTGACCGCGCGGACCTCGCCCGTCAGTCCGACCTCGCCCATCAGGACGACGTCGCCACGCAGCGGACGGTCGAGGTAGCTCGAGGCCGCGGCGAGCACGAGCCCGAGGTCCGCGGCCGGCTCCGTCACGCGCCCGCCGCCCGCGACGTTGATGAAGACATCCTGACTGCCGAGCCGCATGCCAGCGCGCTTTTCCAGCACGGCCAGGAGCAGGCACGCCCGGTTGTAGTCGGCGCCGAGCACCGTGCGCCGGGGAGTGCCGAAGGAGGCCGGCGACACGAGGGCCTGCAGCTCGAGCAGCAGCGGGCGCGTGCCCTCGAGACTGGCGACGATCACCGAGCCCGGCACGTCGCGCGGTCGCTCGGCGAGGAAGAGGCCCGAGGGATTGGCCACCTCCATGAGGCCGCTGTCGACCATGTGGAAGACGCCGATCTCGTTGGTCGACCCGAAGCGATTCTTCACGGCCCGGAGCACCCGGTAGGCATGGTGGCGCTCACCCTCGAAGTAGAGCACCGTGTCGACCAGGTGCTCGAGGACCCGCGGGCCGGCGATCGCGCCGTCCTTGGTGACATGGCCGACGATGAACGTCGCCACGCCGGTGCCCTTGGCCAGCGTCATCAGCCGGGCGCCGCACTCTCGCACCTGGGCGACGCTGCCGGGGGCGGACTCCAGCTCGGGCAGGAACACGGTCTGGATCGAATCGACGATGAGCGTTCGGGCCTTGAGATCGTCGACGGCGCTCTGGACCGCGGCCAGATCGCTCTCCGACCACAGCAGCAAGCCGTCAGTGGCCACTCCCAGGCGATCGGCGCGCATCTTCACCTGCGCCGCCGATTCCTCGGCGGAGACGTAGAGCACCGGCGGCGCCGCCTCCGCGAGCGCGCGGGCGGCCTGCAGCACGAGCGTCGACTTGCCGACGCCCGGGTCCCCGCCGATGAGGACGAGCGAGCCGGGGACGACCCCCCCGCCGAGCACGCGATCCAGCTCGCCGATGCCCGTGCGGCGCCGGTCGGCGTGGTCGAGCGCGACCTCGCGCAGGGGCCGAGGACGACTCGACGGCGGCGCGCCGCGGCGGGGCCCGCGCGACGGCGTCGGCCGCTCCTCCACGAGCGCGACCAGCTCGCCCGTCTCCCGCTTGCAGTCCGGGCAGGTGCCGGCCTTCGGGCTCGCGAAACCGCACTGCTGGCAGCGGTAGACGGCGCGATCCCGCGCGCTCATTCCTTGCCTTCCTTGGGGGCGGCGTCCTTGCCGGCACGGTCGCGACCGAGGCCGCGGATCAGGAAGCGCAGGATCGAGCTGCGCTGAGCGCCGTCCAGGATGGAGATGAGCTTCTCGTACACCGTGGGATCGGCCACGAGCGCGCCCAGCGTCCCCTCCCCCTCGTTGATCTTCGCGGTGATCTGTTTGAGGTTGGCCAGCGCGGCCTGGAGGTCCTGAATCGCCACGCGCAGGCCGCCGTCGTCGGCCTCGTCCTTGACGAGACTGCCCAGGGTGCCCCGGCCGCCCATCACGCGGTCCGAGACCGCGCGCAGATTGCGGGCCGTCTCGCGCACCTCGTCGAGGATCGTGCGGTACTTCGGATCGAAGAGCAACGCCGCCAGGAGGCCGTCGTCCGTCCGAGTCGGCTCCCCGAGGCGGCCGATGCGGTCCATGAGCGCCACGAGCCGCTTGGCCGCCTCCGTGCTCTGGGCCGACGTGAACACCCCCGCCGCGCCCTCCCCGCGCTCGATGCGGTCGAGGAGCGCCTGCGTGGAGGCGAGCGTGTCATTGAGCCGGCGCAGCGCCGCCGGCTCCTCGTAGAGCAGCGCGTGCGCCCACCCCCGCCCCTTCTCGACCTGGTCGGCGATGCGCCCGAACCGATCGGTCAACCCGCGCGCGGCCTTGACCGTCGCCGAGGCGTCCTCGATGAGCCCCGATTGGTTGAGGGTCTCGGCCGTCTTGCGGAGCGCTTCGGCCAGCGCGGTGATTCCCCTGATGGTCTCGGCGCTCTGCGAGACTGCGTCGGCGAGCTCGAACGGCTCGCGCGTGGCGACCACCTCGCCCGGCTGCACGGGCGGCGCGTCCGCGGTTCCCACGGTGATCTCGACGATCTTGTCGCCGAGGAGTCCCTGGGTGGCGATCCGCGCCGTCGAGTTCTTCCGGATGCGGTTGGCGTACTGCTTGGCCACGGACATCGACACGCGCACCTTGCCGCCGGGCTCGGGCGGCAGGCTGATGTCGCGGACGCGTCCGATCTGCACGCCGGCCAGCCGCACCGTGGCGCCCTCCGCGAGACCGCCGACCTGGATGAAGTCCGCATAGATCGTGTACCGCGACTCGAAGAGCCGCGCCCGCGCGCCGAGGGCGTAGATCGTCCCCAGGAACGCGAGCACCGACACGATCACGAAGATGCCCACGCGGAACTTCAGCGCACGCTCACGCTGGACCTCGTTCACGGCTTGGCCTCTCCGGCCAGGAAGGCCTGGACGGCCTCCTCGTGCGTGGACATCACCTCGTCCACCGTCCCCGTGGCGGCGAAGCGCCCGTCGATCAGCACGGCGACGCGGTCGGCCACGGTCTTGGTCAGCTCCAGATCGTGGGTCACGACGATCGAGCTGTCGCAGACGCCCTCGCCCATCTGGACGATCAGCTCGGCCACGGTCTTCGAGTTCGTCGGGTCGAGGCCGGCCGTCGGCTCGTCGTATAGCATGGCCTCCGGCTCGCCGATGAGCGCGCGGGCGATCCCCACACGCTTGCGCATCCCGCCCGACAGCTCGGCGGGCAGCTGCTCGAGGACGCTCTCGTTGAGGCCGACGAGCGAGAGGAAGTGGACGACGCGTCGCCGGATCTCGTCCTCGCCGAGGCGCGTGTGCTCGCGCAGGGGGTAGGCCACGTTCTCGTAGATGGTCAGCGAGTCGAAGAGGGCGGCGCCCTGGAAGACGTAGCCCAGACGCCGGCGGATGGGCAGCAGCTCCTCCTCCGACAGCTCCTCGATGCTCTGCCCGAAGACCCGGATCCGTCCCGCGTCCGGCCGCAGGAGCCCCGCGATCAGCCGCAGCAGGACCGTCTTGCCCGAGCCGCTGCCGCCCATCACGACGAGCGTTTCTCCCTTCTCGAGCGCGATCGACACGCCCTTGAGGACGGGGGTCGCCTCGAACCCCTTCACGACGTCGATGACCTCGATGATCGCGTCCACGCGCTCACCAGAAGATGATCAGCAGGAGCTTGGTGAGGAAGAAGTCCGACACGATCACGCCCATGGTGACCTGGACGACGGTGGCCGTGGTGGCGCGCCCCAGGCCCTCGGTGCCCCCTTCGGTCGAGAGCCCGTTGTGGCAGCCGATCAGCGTCACCACGATGCCGAAGAACGCGCTCTTGATGATGCCGGTCAGGAAGTCGCGCGGCAGGACCCAGTACGTCATCGTGTTCCAGTAGGCGTACATGTCGGCGCCGCGCTCCATGACCATGATCAGCATCCCGCCGAGCACTCCGACGACGTCGGAGAGCACCGTGAGCAGCGGAAAGACGATCACGGCGGCCAGCAGGCGCGGGACGATCAGCCGCTTGATGTAGTTGACCCCGAGCACGCGCAGGGCGTCGATCTGCTCGGTGACCTTCATCGAGCCCAGCTCGGCCGTGATGCCCGAGGCCACCTTGCCGCCGACGAGGATCGCCGTCAGCACCGGCCCCAGCTCGCGCAGGATCGCCAGGGCGGAGACGGGACCGACGTAGTTCTCGGCGCCGAAGCGCGCCATGTTCACGGCGCTCTGGAGAGCGAAGACCATGCCGGTGAAGATCGCCGCCGTGAGGGCGACCCCGAGCGACCGCACGCCGAGGGCCTCGATCTCCTGCAGGATCAGGCGGAAGTACGAGGGCGGGAGCGCAAGGTTGCGCAGCACGCGACCGGCGAGGAGCGCCACCCCGCCGTACCACAACACGCTGCGCGTCAGGACCGCTTGCATTTGGTTTATTAACGTCGGGGGGAGCGAGCGCCGCTCCTCCCCGACACCCCCCACCGCCTTCGGATGCGGCTCATGCGGTTCATACGCTTCATTCGGTCCGGAAGCTGTCCACGAATCGTGTGAAGTCGGCCTGGGTGGCGGCGAACGCGGCCGGCGGGGCCACGTGCATGAAGTCGTAGACGCAGCGATTGTCCGCCAGCACGATCGTCTCGATTCGCACGCGGGCTTCCGAGCCCTCGCGACCGGCGTCGAGGACGGCGTGAGCGGCCGGCCGCCCCGCGATCGTGATCTCGCCGTTCTCGAGCACCGTGCGATCCCTGACCCCCATCAGCAGCTGCCGCGTCAGCAGACGCGACCCTCGCCGACTCGTGGCGCCGTCACAGGTTGCATTGGCGGCGATGACCCCCGCCGACGCGCGGTGCCGGAGCTCCAGATCCGCGGGACTGTCGGAGACGGGAGTCCAGCGCTCGCCGGGAATCGCCATTCGGTAGCCCTTGGATGAATGATAGACACCGTTGTCGATTCGTTTCACGGCGCACCCGGTCGCCAGGATCACCGCCGGCACGATGCCGAGCCACGTCGCCGTGAAGACGCGCGCGCTCACGCGCGGCCGGAGGACGGCTGGCGTGCCCGATGACGCCGGGCCAGCTCCTGCAGCACCTCCTGGAAGGGAATGCCTCGCGCGCCGAGCAGCACGAGCGTGTGGAACCAGAGATCCGCGGTCTCCTCGACGAGCCGCTGGTTGCCCTCGCCTCCGAGCGCCGCCGTCATCACCTCGGCGGCCTCCTCGCCGATCTTCCGGCAGATGGCCGGTTCCCCCTTCGCCAGGAGACCGGCGACGTACGAGCCCGGCGCCGATGACGACTTCCGCATGGCGATGGTCCGCTCCAGACGCTCGAGCATGCCGGCGGGGGCGGTGGGACCGTCGCCACCGCCCTGCAGCGCCGTGAAGAAGCACGTCCGCTGCCCGGTGTGGCAGGCGACGCCGTCCTGATGCACCTGGACCAGCAGCACGTCGCCGTCGCAGTCGGCGTAGACGCGGTCGACGTGCTGGGCGTGACCCGACGTCTCGCCCTTGCGCCAGGGCCGGCCCCGCGATCGGGACCAGAAGTGCGACAGGCCCGTCTCGAGCGTGGAGGCCAGCGCCGGCCGATCCATCCAGGCGACCATCAGCACCTCGCCCGTGTCGGCCTCCTGGATGACGGCCGGAATGAGGCCGCGCTCGTCGAACCGCAGCTCGTCCGGACTCATGGCTCGATGCGGACGGGAACCCCACGCTCGCGGAGGTACGCCTTGGCTTCCGCGATCGTGTGGATGCCGAAATGAAAGATGGAAGCGGCGAGGACGGCGTCCGCGCGGCCGTCCACCAGGCCCTCCACCAGGTGCTCGAGCGAGCCGGCCCCGCCCGACGCGATGACGGGCACGTCGACGGCCGTGGCGATCGCTCGCGTCAGCTCGAGGTCATAGCCATCCTTGGTGCCGTCGCGATCCATGCTGGTCAGGAGAATTTCCCCGGCACCCAGGCGCGTCGCCTCTCGCGCCCACTCGACCGCGTCCCTCCCGGTCGCCCGGCGCCCGCCATGCGTGTACACCGCCCACGTGCCCGTGCCGGTCGCGCGGGCGTCGATGGCGATCACGATGCACTGGCTGCCGAAGCGCTCGGCCGCGTCGCCGATGAGCGCGGGCCGCTCGACGGCCGCCGTGTTCAGCGACACCTTGTCGGCCCCGGCGCGCAAGAGCGACCGCACGTCGTCGATGCTCCGGATGCCGCCGCCCACGGTGAGCGGCATGTAGACCCCTTCGGCGGTGCGGGCCACCACGTCCAGCATGATCTTTCGATTCTCGTGCGAGGCCGTGATGTCGAGGAACACCAGCTCGTCCGCGTTCTGGGCGTCATACGCCATCGCCGCCTCGACGGGGTCCCCCGCATCGCGGAGGTCGACGAATCGAACGCCTTTGACCACGCGCCCGTCTTTGACGTCGAGGCACGGGATGATCCGTTTCGCGAGCATCAGGCCTGCACCGCCTCCAGAGCGGCGCGGAGGTCGATGGCGCCGGTGTAGAGGGCGCGGCCGACGATCGTGCCTGCGACGCCGGGAATCACGGCCAGCCGGCGGAGGTCGTCAAGGGTCGCGACGCCGCCGGAGGCGAGGATGGGCAGGTCGATGGCGCGGGCCAGCGCCGCGGTGTCATCCACGTTGGGGCCCTGCTCCATGCCGTCGCGGCTGATGTCGGTGTAGAGGAGCGCGGCGGCGCCGGCCTCCCGGGCACGCATGCCGACGTCGGGGACCGTCTGCTCGCTGACCTCGGTCCAGCCCTTGACGGCGACCCTGGCCCCGCGGGCGTCGACGGCGACGATGATCCGCCGGGGGTGGCGGCGGCAGACGTCGGTGAGAAATCGCGCATCGAGGGCGGCGCGCGTACCCACCACGGCCCAGCGCGCGCCCGTCTCGAGCGCCGCGTCCACCGCGGCCGGCTCACGCAGGCCTCCGCCGATCTCCACGGGCACCGGGGCGACGGCGGCGACGATCTTGGCGACGAGCGCGGTCTGACGAGGCTCGCCCGCGAACGCGCCATCGAGATCGACGACGTGCAGCCGCGTGGCGCCCAGCGAGACCCAGCGGAGCGCCATCGCGATGGGATCGTCGGAGAAGACCGTCTCGCGATCGCTCCGTCCCTCGCGCAGGCGCACGCATCGCCCGTCCCGGAGATCGACGGCCGGGACGATGATCATCGCAGACTCACCGCGCGCGAGGCGCGGACGAGCGCCGCGAAGTTCTCGAGCAGGCGCAGCCCCCACCGCTGGCTCTTCTCGGGATGGAACTGGGTGGCCCAGATCGAACCCCGCTCGATGGCGGCCGCGAACGGGATCCCGTACTCGCACCACGCGACGCTCTGCTCGCCCTCGGTGATCACGGGATAGTAGGAGTGGACGAAGTAGAAGTATGCATCCTCCGGGACGCCCTCGAACAGGCGCAGCCGTCCCTCGTGACGGACCTGATTCCAGCCCATGTGCGGGATCTTGCGTCCCGGCGGAAAGCGGCGGACCACCCCCGGGATGACGTCGAGCCCACGCCCCTCGCCGAACTCCTCGCTCTGCGAGAACAGGAGCTGGTAGCCGAGGCAGATCCCGAGAAACGGTCGCCGGCCATCGAGCGCGCGGCGAAGCGCGGGCAGCAACGCGAGCGTGTCCAGGTTCGCCATGGCGTCGTGGAAGGCGCCGTCGCCGGGCAGGACGACCGCGTCCGCGGCGTCCACCACGCGCCCGTCCTGCGTGACCGCCGCCTCCAGCCCGAGCCGCTCGAAGGCGTTGTCGACGCTCCCGAGATTGCCCCGCCCGTAATCGATGATCGCGATCATGAGCGCTAGAGCGATCCCTTCGTCGACGGCACGACGCCGGCGATGCGCGGGTCCACCCGCGTGGCCTGGGCCACGGCGCGCCCGACGGCCTTGAAGACGGCTTCCGCGATGTGATGGAGGTTCTCGCCGTAGTGCAGGTTCACGTGCAGGTTCAGCTCGGCGTTGAAGGCGAAGGCGCGGAAGAAATCCTTGAGCAGGTCCAGATCGAAGTCGGCGATGCGCGCCCGGGTGAGGGGCACGTTGAACACGATGAACGGTCGTCCGGAGATGTCGACGGCGGCCGAGACGAGCGCCTCGTCCATGGGGATGGCGGCCGACCCGAAGCGCACGATGCCGCGCCGGTCCCCCAGCGCCTCGCGCAAGGCCTTGCCGAGCACGATGCCCACGTCCTCGACGGTGTGGTGGAGATCCACCTCGAGATCGCCGTGGGCGTCGACGGTGAGATCCACGAGCCCATGCTTCGACCACGCCTCCAGCATGTGCCCGAAGAACGGGATGCCCGTCTGGATCTTGGCCGCGCCCGTGCCGTCGATGTTGAGGTGCAGGACGATATCGGTCTCCTTGGTCTTGCGCTCGACACGCGCCTGCCGTGCCATCGGCTGCCCGCTCATGTGCCCTCCCCTCCGTCTGGCGTGGTCAATCGCACCTCGGCGGCCCGGCCGTGGCCGGCCAGCCCCTCCACCTCCGTGAGCGCCGCGAGGTGGACGCGGGCCGCCGCCAGTCCCGGCCGCGAGTACTCGATCACGCTCGCGCGCTTGACGAAGTCCTCGACGCCGAGCGGCGACGAGAAGCGCGCCGTCCCCGCCGTCGGCAGGACGTGACTCGGGCCGGCGACGTAATCGCCGACGACCTCCGGCGTCTGTCCGCCGACGAACATGGCCCCCGCATGACGCACGCGCGGCACCAGCGCCAGCGGCACGCGGACGAGCAGCTCGAGATGCTCGGGGGCCAGCCGATTGGCCAGCTCGACGGCGTCGTCCAGGCTGGCCACCAGGACGAGCGCGCCGTGGCGGGCCACGGCCTGTCCGGCGATCGCGCGCCGGGGCAGGGCCTCGAGCTGGCGGGCCAGCGCCTGTTCCACACGAGAGAGGAGCGGCTCGGCATCGGTCACGAGCACCGCGCGGGCCATCGGGTCGTGCTCGGCCTGCGCGAGCAGATCCGCGGCGATCCACTCCGGATCGGCGGCCCCGTCCGCCACGACGACGACCTCGCTGGGGCCCGCGACCATGTCGATGCCGACGTCGCCGAAGACCCGGCGCTTGGCCAGCGCCACGTAGATGTTACCCGGGCCGACGATCTTGTCGACGCGCCGGATCGTCGCCGTGCCGTACGCCAGCGCCGCGATGGCCTGGGCGCCGCCGATCCGGTAGGCCTCCGTCACCCCGGCCAGCCGGGCGGCGGCCAGCACCGCCGCCGCGACGTGGCCGTCCGCGTCGGGCGGCGTCACGAGCACGATCTCACGCACCCCGACGACCCGCGCCGGCAGCGCCGTCATCAAGACCGTCGAGGGGTAGGCGGCGCGGCCGCCCGGAACGTAGATGCCCACGCGATCGAGGGGGCGGATCTCCTGGCCGAGCACCGAGCCGTGCTCGTCGGTGATCCGCCACGACTTCGGGAGCGCGGCCGCGTGAAACCGCTCGATCCGCTCCGCCGCATAGCCGAGGGCGGCTCGCGTGGCGGGACTCAGCGCGCGCTCCGCCGCCTCGAGCTCGTCGGGACGGATCCGGAGTGCCGCCGCCGAGTCCGTGGCGAACCGATCGTAGCGGGCCGTCAGCTCCACCAGCGCCAGGTCCCCGCGTTGTCGCACGTCGGCGAGGATCGCATCGACGGTGTCGTGGACCTCGGGGGCGACGGCGGCGGCCGGCCGCTCGAGCGCGCGCGCGACGGCATCGAGACCCAGGGCGCGGGCGTCGAGCGTGCGGATCGTCATCGCGCGACCTGTACCTGTTTCACAGGCTCGCCTCGGACGGCGGGGCCCCAGCCCCATCGTCGATCATTTCACCGCTCGGCTCGCCGCCCCGAGCGCGGCTCACCTCGCACCGCCACGTCCTGCGGCTCGCCCCGTCAGCGCGCGCAGGTCCTGGACGAGGCGCGTGACGGCGGCATACTCCGTCTTCATGGAGGCGCGGTTCACGATGAGCCGGGCCGTGGAGCGCGCGATCTCGGCGACCTCCACGAGGCCGTTGGCCCGCAGCGTCTCGCCCGACTGCACGAGATCCACGATGCGGTCGGCGAGCCCGACGAGCGGCGCCAGCTCGATCGAGCCGTCGAGGCGCACCATCTCCACCTGGATGCCGCGCTCGGAGAAATACGCCTCGGTCGTGCGCGGGTACTTCGTCGCGACGCGCACCCAGGACCACTTCGCGGGATCGTCCCGCTGCCAGAGCTCGCGCGGCTCGGCGACGACGAGACGGCAGAATCCGAAGCCGAGATCGAGCGGCTCGTAGACGTCCGGCGCCTGCTCGGCCAGGATGTCCTTGCCCACGATCCCGAGGTCGGCGGCGCCGTAGGTCACGTACGCCGGGACGTCGGCCGGCTTCAGGAAGAGCAGGCGGAGACCGCGGGCTTCGTCGCTGAAGATGAGCTTGCGCGACTCCGCGTCGATCCCGTCCATGCCCAGCTCGCGCAGGAGCTCGAGCGCGCCCTCGAGCAACCGTCCCTTCGGCAGGGCCAGCGTCAACATCGATTTCACGACCGCCGCTCGATGCGGGCGCCCAGCCCGGCGAGCTTGGATTCGAGCCGCTCGTACCCGCGGTCGAGGTGGTACACGCGCGAGATGCGCGTCCGTCCCTTCGCCGCCAGGCCCGCCAGCACGAGCGCGGCCGACGCGCGCAGGTCCGAGGCCATCACCTCCGCGCCCTGGTAGGCGGCCACGCCGCGGATGACGGCCGTCGAGCCGTCGGTCTCGATCCGCGCGCCCATCCGGTCGAGCTCGGCGACGTGCATGAAGCGGTTCTCGAAGATCGTCTCGGTCACGCGCGACTGCCCGTCGGCCAGGCCGAGCAGCGTCATGAGCTGGGCCTGCATGTCCGTGGGGAAGCCGGGAAACGGGCTGGTGATGACGTCGGCCGGACGCGGGCGCTCGGCCCCGCGCACGCGCACCCAGGTGGGACCGGTCTGGAGCGGCACGCCGCAGTCCTGCAGTTTCGCCAGCACCGCCGACAGGTGCTCGGGCACGAGGTCGGTGACGGTCACGTCTCCCCCCGTGATGGCGCCGGCCACGATCAGCGTCGCCGCCTCGATGCGGTCGGGCACCACGCGATGGGTCGCTCCTCCGAGCTCCACCACGCCGTCGATCTCGATCCGATCCGTGCCGGCGCCCTGGATGCGCGCGCCCATCGCGGTCAGGAGGGCCGCGAGGTCGCTCACCTCCGGCTCGCGGGCGGCATTCTCGATCACGGTCGTCCCCGACGCGAGCACCGCCGCCATCATGAGATTCTCGGTCCCGGTGACGGTGACGAGATCGGCGATGATCCGCGCGCCCTTCAGCCGGCTCGCGCGCGCAACGATGTAGCCGTTCTCGATCGCGACCTCCGCGCCGAGACGCGCGAGCCCCTTGAGGTGCTGGTCGATCGGACGCACGCCGATCGCGCAGCCGCCGGGCAGCGCCACCCGCGCCGACCCGTGCCGGGCCACGAGGGGCCCCAGGACGAGCACGGAGGCGCGCATGGTCGAGACCAGCTCATACGACGCGACGTCGCTCGCCACCCGCTCCACCCGGACCCGGGTCTGTCCCCCGGTCCGCTGGACGCACGCGCCCAGAGTTTCGAGCAACGTGATCATCGTATTCACGTCGTTGAGCCCGGGGACGTTCGGGATGACCACGGGGTCGGCCGTGAGGAGGCTGGCCGCGAGCGCCGGAAGCGTCGCGTTCTTCGCCGCGCTCACGGCGACCGAGCCCTCGAGCGGCACCCCGCCCTCGATGTCGAGGAAGACCGGCATCATGCACCTCGGAGGGGGGCTTCGCCCCCCTTCCGACGCTCCGCGGGCCTATCGGCCCGCTCCGCTGCCTCCCCCCAGGATTCGATTGCACCGGCGAAGCCGGCGCAAGGACGGCGTCCGGCCACGAAACGGTTCACGCCAGGCAAGTCGCGGCGTGTTTCGATGTCGGCGAAGCCAGCGTCCGCCATCAGCTTCATAACTACATCGGCCTGCTCCCCACCGGCGGTTTCCAGCACGAGGGCGGCGTCGGGGCGAAGCCAGCGGGGCGCGTCGGCCACGAGGCGCCGGATGACGCCGAGGCCGTCGGGGCCGCCGTCGATCGCGCACCGGGGTTCGTGATCGGTGATCTCGGGCGCCAGCGTGTCGACCACGCGGCTCGGCATGTAGGGCGGATTGGAGACGATGAGGTCGGCAGGGATCGGGGCCAGCGATGCGAACAGATCGCTGACGACGACGGTCACGCGGTCGCCCAGACCGAGGGCCGCGATGTTGCCGCGCGCGACCGCGGCCGCGGCCGGGGAGGCGTCGAGCGCGACGACCGTCAGGTCGCGACGCTCGGAGGCGAGCGCGCCCGCGAGGCATCCCGAGCCCGTGCCCACGTCGATCACGAGCGGCGCCCCGGCGGCCGGCAGCAGCTCGAGCGCCCAGGACACGAGCAGCTCCGTCTCCGGTCGCGGCACCAGGGCGTCCGCGCTCACCCGCACGGTGATGTCGCGAAACGCTTGCGTGCCGATGATGTGCTGCAGCGGCACGCGCTCGATCCGACGCCGGATCGACGCCTCGTAGCGCTCGGCCGTCACGGGCGCCGGGACCCGCGCCAGCTCGGCAGGGAGCGCCCCCCGGCGCACGCCGAGCGCGTCGGCGAGGAGCCACTCGGCGTCGACACGGGGGCTCGCCACACCGGCGGCGCTCAGCCGCGCAACGGCGTCGTCGAGGAGCTCCCGGACACGAGCGACGGCGAGCCTCACGTCTCCACCCGCTCCAGGCGCTCCGCCTGCTCGGCCGCCGCCAGCGACTCGATCAGCTCGTCGAGATCGCCTTCGAGCACCGCGGGCAAGCGGTGCAGCGTGAGGCCGATGCGGTGATCGGTCACGCGTGCCTGCGGGAAGTTGTACGTGCGGATGCGCTCGCTGCGCTCACCGGTTCCCACCTGGCTGCGGCGGTCCGCGGCGATGGCCGCCTGCTGCTCGTCCTGGGCACGCTCGAGCAGGCGCGCCTTCAGCACGCGCATGGCCTTCGCGCGGTTCTTGATCTGGGAGCGCTCGTCCTGGCAGGTGACGACGAGCCCCGTCGGCACGTGCGTGAGTCGCACGGCCGAGTCGGTGGTGTTGACGCCCTGGCCGCCCGGCCCCGACGATCGGTACACGTCCACCCGCACGTCCTTGTCATCCACCCGGACGTCCACGTCCTCGGCCTCCGGCAGCACGGCGACGGTCACCGTCGAGGTGTGGATGCGGCCGCTCGACTCCGTGACGGGTACGCGCTGGACCCGATGGACGCCGCGTTCGTACTTGAGCCGGCTCCAGGCGCCGCGTCCGTGAACGAACAGGATCGCCTCCTTGACGCCACCGACGCCGGTCGCGTTGGCGTCCATGGTCTCGACCTTCCAGCGCTGACGCTCGGCGTACTTGGTGTACATCCGCACGAGATCGGCGCCGAAGAGCCCGGCCTCGTCGCCGCCGGCGCCGGCTCGGATCTCGACGAAGACGTTCTTGTCGTCGTTCGGATCACGGGGCACGAGCAGCCGCTTGAGCTCCGTCTCCAGCTCGGTCTGGCGCGCCGTCAGCTCCGTGATCTCCACCTGCGCGAGCTCGGCCAGCTCGCGGTCGCCGTCGCCCAGGAGCTGACGGGCATCGGTCAGCCGCTTGAGCACGTCGCGGTACTCGCGGAAGCGGCTCACGATCTCGACGGTGTCGGCGTGCTCCTTGCGGAGGCGGGCGTACTCGGAGGCCTGACCATAGAGGGCGGGATCGGCGAGGGCGCGGGCCAGCTCGTCCGAGCGCTCTTCGATCTGGCGCAGCTTGTCAAACAACATCGCGAATCAACGCCTCCGGGAAGGATGATCGGATCGAAGAGCAGCGAGCGAACCCCTCGTCCCGCGTCGACGCCCAGCCAGGGGGCGACCCTGGGCCATTCGCGTGCGGGACGAGGGTGACGGAGTCGGCCGCGCTAGCTCGCGGCCGGAGTCTGACGCTTGTACTTGCGCTGAAACCGCTCGACGCGCCCGGCCGTGTCCATGAGCTTCTGCTTGCCGGTGTAGAAGGGGTGACACTTCGAGCACACCTCCACCCGGATCTCAGGCTTGGTCGAGCGGGTATGGATGACCTCCCCGCACGCGCACGTGATGGTCGTATCGACGTATTCCGGATGAATGCCAGCCTTCACGGCCCACCTCCTGGAAGCTTTGAGAATACCAGCCGGCCCCCGAAAACGCAAAAACGCCCCCCGGTTCGGAGGGCGTCGCGGGGAGGGTCGAACCCTCTCCAGGGGCTACCCCATGGAGTGCATGGACGCCAGGAATTCCTTGTTCGTCTTGGTGAGCTTGAGCTTGTCGAGGAGCAGCTCCATGCCCTCCACGGGGTTCAGCTGCGACAGCGCCTTGCGGAGCAGCCACACCTTCTGGAGCTCGTCCTTCTCGA
>WNGF01004654.1_pt1 | contig 19124 bp, 17 predicted proteins | sample 5400641 | NCBI WGS metagenome assembly WNGF01 (sample SAMN13153371, study PRJNA577476) | soil metagenome | isolation source: 80 cm soil or saprolite under grassland replicate 2 | place: USA:California | collected 2016-06-15
CCAGCGAGAAGAGCCTGAACGAGATGTTGTTCGCACAGCCCGTCACACGCGCGGAGATACTGTTGGGCAAGCTCGCCGGCTTGTTCGCCTCGATCCTAATCGCGACGCTCGTCGGTTTCGGATTGGCCGGCGGCGTCATCGCATTGAAGACGGGAGCGAGTGGCGCGCTGCGCTACCAGGCGTTCGTGGCGTTGTCGTTGGCGCTGTCGCTCGTCTTTTTGACGATCTCGGCTCTGGTGGCCTCGGTGTGCCAGCGGAAGACGAAGGCGTTCGGCGCGATGATTTTTCTGTGGTTCTTCTTCACGCTGTTTTACGACCTGATAGTGATCGGCGCGACGTTCCTGTTGAAGGAGCGCGCCGCCAACACGTTCATCTTCGCCTCGCTCTTCGGGAATCCCGTGGATATGGCGCGCGTGGCCTGTTTGATGATTCTGGACGGCAAAGAAGTCTTCGGGGCGGCGGGCGCGGCGCTCGTGAAATTTATGGGCGGCGAACGCGCGAGCCTGTTGTTATTGCTCGGCGGGCTGGTCGTCTGGATCGTCATCCCATTTCTGTTAGCGCAAAGGTCACTCAAGAACCAGGACATTTGACTCCGGAGTCAGCGCCGATAGCGGCGCCGAGCGGGCGCACATCAAGAGGTCCGCTCGTCATCGCTATCGGCGTTGATCAAAATTATGAAGCGATGGTTTCCGCCAGCGGGTATCGCAATCGCCGCCGTCGCGGTTTGCGGCCTTGTGGCCATGTCGTGGCGGTACAAACTTGAACGCGCGGAAAAGGTTCATTTTGAGCGCAGAGAGACCGAGCTTGTCATTACCAATCTCGCGCGCGTCCCCGTTCGACTTTACAGAGCCGGAAAGATTTCCGGCGACGCTCAGCCAGTAGTTCCGTTCGACGGAGAGCGAATCTGGTTGCCGGCAGGCGATTACTTTCTGAAGGCGAGCTATCGGTCAAGAGAGGTTTTCTACCCGGTTCCAATCGCCGGTTATCACCGTGGCCCAGACGCCAATGGTTCATTTGCCGTCACAATCCGTACGTTGACTGATGAGGACCCGCCTTCGACCTCAACGATCCGGGACAATTGGGCGTTGGTTACGAGCGGGAATTTTCTCTTCGGCGACCGCCAGAACCCGCGCGAGCCGCATTACGTATGGCTACCCACATTCTTCATCGCCAGATTTGAAGTGACGAACGCGGGGTTCGCAGAGTTCCTGAGCGACGCGCGCGGTCACGCCGGCGATTCAAATTGGACCGCCGCAGGCCGCGCCTGGAAGGCCACGAACCTCTCAAAGACAGACCGGGGTGACGTGGTTCGAGGCGCAGGCCTATTGCGGTTGGCTCACGAAAAAGTTCGGGCGGGGCCGATGGCTTTTTTCATTGCCTTCAGAGGCAGAATGGGAGAAGGCGGCGCGCGGGCCTGACGGCTTCGATTTCGCGCTCAGCCGCTCGCTTAGCGACGCCGAGATCAATCTCTACAACTGGAAGAAGAATCCGGGCGCTGAGATCACCGTCGTCGGCGCCGGAGCGTCGCAAGCGAGCTATCAACCGAATCGCTACGGCATTTATCACCTCTCCGGCAATGTCGTCGAGTGGACAAGTTCGGTCGCGCGACCGTTCAACCGCGACCGGCCTTATGTTGACGCCGAGAGGAACCGAGAGGACGTTAATGAGGCCCGCGTCGCGCGCGGAGGCTCGTGGTACAGCGCAAGCATCGCGCTGCTTTACATCCCATACCGAGATTCGTTTCAGCCCGAAGTCAGCAATCACGACCTGGGCTTCAGAATTGTCGCCAGGCCGTTGCCGTGACCGGCGACTTCGTAAATTTTCGCAACCCGCTGCGCAAAATTCCTCAACGTCGCGCGGCGCATCGGGCGGCCCTCTCTTCCAAACAAAATTTGCAGCGGTGATGACTTAAGTCATATCTGATTGCTTAACAAGGCTCTAAATTCACTATCGCGGTTCACAGGCAAGCCGGTTCGGCGACTGATCCCAAGTTGTGGTTCAGTCTTTGCTCTTCGCGTAAGGCATCCAAAAGATCTGAAACGAAGGTCTGAGATTATGGGCGACTTCAAGTACAAGACAATCATCCCGGACGTCGAATTCTGGAAAGGTATGGTTCCCTGCCAGGCGGCGTGCCCGGTCAACACCGATGCGGGGCGTTACGTGCAATTGATCGCGCAGGGACGCTACGAGGACGCCTACTTTGTGGCGCGCTCCCCGAACCCACTGGCCTCGGTTTGCGGGCGCATCTGCGCCGCGCCATGCGAAGACCGCTGTCGCAGGGGAAAGATCGATCGCCCCGTCAGCATCCGCGCCTTGAAGCGATTCGTGACCGAACGCTACGGCGTCGAATCAATCGCGCCCGACACGCAGGACGAGTTGATCGACGGCGTTTCGGATCAGGGCAACAAGGTTCGCGGCCATCTGCCGATCCTGCAAGCGAGTCGCAAGAACGTGGCGCGCGGGGAGCGGGTGGCCGTCATCGGCGCAGGCCCGGCCGGGCTGGCCTGCGCGCACGACCTGGCGCTGATGGGTTATCGGGTGACGATCTTCGAGGCGACCGATCAGGCTGGCGGAATGATGTTTCACGGCATCCCGGAGTTCCGCCTTTCGCGCGCGGTCATCGACAAGGAGATTGCCAAGATAGAACAACTCGGCATCGAGATTCTCTACAACACTCCGCTCACCGCCGGGTACGGATTGAAGGAGTTGCGTGACGAAGACTACCAGGCGGTCTTTCTGAGCATCGGCGTGCAGAAAGGGCGCGATCTAAAGATCGAAGGCGCGGAACTCGACGGCGTGATCAAGGCCGTTGATTATCTGATCAATATCAACAACGGTTATCGCGTCAATCTGGGCAAGAAGGTCCTGGTCATCGGCGGCGGCTTCGTCGCGTTCGACGCCGCGCGAATGGCTCTGCGCGCGGGATTGGAAGAGGCCGGGGCAAATGGTCACGCTGAAAACGCCGACGCCGGCGAGATGAAAGCCGCGCTCGACGTGGCGCGCGCGGCGATCCGCGCCGGCGCGACCGAAGTCCATATGGTCAGCCTCGAATCCTTCGACGAGATGCCCGTGATGCGAACCACTCAGGGCCGCGAAGAATTCGAGGAGGCCGGGCGCGAAGGCGTGATCTTCCACCCGCAGCGCAGCGCCAAACGATTCATTAATAGTGGCGGGGGCGCCGGGCGCGTCAGCGCGGCTGAATTCATCGGCGTCAAACGAACCTATGACGAATACGGGCGCTTCGACCCGCAATTCGACCCTGAGGTGAGCGAAACGCTAGAAGCCGATTCGGTGATTCTGGCCATCGGCCAACAGGCCGATCTCTCGTTTCTCAAACCCGAAGACAATGTCGAGTTGACGCCGCAGGGCGTGATCAAAGTTGATCGTAGCACGCTTGCGACCTCGGCGCCCGGACTGTTCGCTGGCGGCGACGTGGCGTTCGGCCCGCGCAACCTGATCGAAGCCGTGGCCAACGGCAAACGCGCGGCGCTCTCGATTGACGATTACCTGCGCGGCGCGGCGGTCGAGCGGGTCTTCAATCTCTCGGTCGAAAAACTTCCCACTCGCAATTATCGGATGCCCGAAGATTACGAGAAGCTGCGCAGGCAGGCTCCGCCGACGATCTCGCTCGACCGCCGCACGGGCATCTCGGAAGTCGAGGCCGGTTACGACGAAGAACAGGCGCGACTGCAGGCCGAACGCTGTCTCTCGTGCCACATCCAGACGATCTACGACCCGGCGAAGTGCGTGATGTGCAACCGCTGCGTGGACGTCTGCCCGGAGTATTGCTTGAAGCTCGTTCCGCTCGACGATCTCGACCTCGACCCTGACGATAAACAGCGCGTCATCGAATCCGCGGGCGTTGAGATCGAGTTCGGAACTCCGCTCTCGGCAATGATCAAAGACGACGAAAAATGCATCCGCTGCGGGCTGTGCGCGATTCGCTGCCCGACGGACGCGATGACGATGGAGGTCTTCTACTATGAGGAACAGGAAATCGCTGCTTGAGAGATTTCGCGGGAAAACCGAAACCGAGCAAGAGCGATTGAATCGGATCAAGGCTGAGATTCTGGCCGAAGACGCTGATACACCGTCCGGCAAAACCTCGCGCCGCTCGTTCCTGTCGAAGCTGGGCATCGGCGCGACGCTCGCCGCCATCGCCGGCCAGACATACGCCTTCCTGCGCTCGCTCAAACCGAACGTGCTTTACGAAGAGCCGCGGCGGTTCAAAGTCGGCGCGCCCGATCAGTTCGGAGAGGGTGGAAAATTCCTCGAGGACAAACGCCTCTTCGTCTTCCGCCAGGGCAAGACCTTTTACGCGATCTCGGCTTCATGCACGCATCTAGGCTGCACGGTCAAGATGCAGAAGCTGAACCAGCCGAAGAAGGTCAAAGCCCGCGGGCGCGAACTCGAGGAGCAGCACGAATTCCATTGTCCGTGTCACGGCTCGAAGTACTACGGCGACGGCACGAATTACGCCGGCCCCGCGCCGCGTCCGCTAGATTATTTCAAATTGGAAGTCTCGCCGGACGACGGGCAACTCATCGTTGATATGTCGCAGCGCGTGGGTCAGGACTTCAGACTGACGGTTTAGTAAACCGAGACGCGCCCGGCGCGCGCGCTGAGGAGGAGATATGAATGCAACTCATATACATCTGTTTTTGAATCACATTCCGCTGATAAGCGCGGCGGTGGCTATTTTGCTGATTGCCATTGGCGTCGTGAAGAAGAGCGCCGAATTAAAGAAGGCGAGTCTTTGGATATTCGTGGTCGCCGCTCTGATCACGATCCCCGTTTATCTCACAGGCGAGCCCGCCGAAGGGACTGTCGAACATCTGCCCGGCGTCGCGGAGCCAATCATCGAGCAACACGAGCGTGCGGCGCTCTTCTCGCTAATCGCGATTGAAATCCTGGGCGTTGTTTCGCTGGCCGCGCTATTCGCCTCCCGGCGCTCAACCGACCTGTCGAAGCCGTTCGTCGCGGCCGTGCTGGGATTATCGATCACCGCGGGGGGCTTGATGGCCTGGACCGCCAATTTGGGCGGCCAGATAAGGCACACGGAGATTCGGTCGGGCGCCATTGCCGGTTCAACCTCAACTGGGGGAGAAGAGGCCGGAGAACACCAAGCGGCGCCGAAAAAAGAGAAGAAGGGCGAAGACGAGTGAGACTTCAGTCGTCGGCCGTCACAGGCCATTTATCACTTTGAGGGATTAACTCATGGCGACGAAACGAACAACCTGGGAAAAAATCACGTGGACGTGGCGGCCCGCGAGCGAGCGTGAAGCCGGCGATTCAATCGTCCGCAACTTCCTGCTGCACTGGTTTCCAGCGAAGGTCGCGCGAGAGAGCCTCTCGTGGGGCTACTCGTTCTGGCTCGGAACCATCACCGCCGTTCTGTTCTTCATCCTGACGATCACCGGCGTCGTCCTGATGTTTTTGTACGTGCCGTCGGTCGAGCGCGCTTATCTGTCGGTGAAGGATCTGGAGTATACGGTCTCGTTCGGATGGTTTCTCCGCGGACTGCATCGCATTTCGGCGCACCTGATGGTGGCCGTGGTCTTTCTCCACATGGTTCGCGTGTTCCTGACGGGAGCCTACAAAAACGGGGCGGCTGTCAATCAGAACCGCCCGCTCAACTGGATCGTCGGCGTCGTGCTGCTGCTGGCGACGTTGTTACTCTCGTTCACGGGTTATTTGCTGCCGTGGGATCAACTGGCTTTCTGGGCGATCACCGTCGGAACGAACATCGCCAGCGCCGCTCCGCTCGTTGGCGATGCGATCCGCTTCATCCTGCTCGGTGGCAACACGATTGAACAGGGCACGTTGATACGGTTTTACGTGCTGCATTGTTTCTTCCTGCCGCTGCTCGTGATCGTTTTGTTTTCTTACCACATGTGGCGAGTGAGGAAGGACGGCGGGCTGGCGTGCGTCGATCGGCTCGCGCTCGGACAGAAGCGCGAAAAGTCCCCGCCGATCAAGGCCAAGACTTATTCATTGCTCGGCGTCACCAGCGGCATGACCGTCCACGTCGAGACGTCGCTCGTTGACGAAGACAAACATACGGTTCAGTCGTCACCCAATCTGACGCGGCGGTTGGCGCTCGTGGCGATGCTGACAACGGCGGTCGCTTCAGTTCTGACGCTCGTCTTTCGCGCTCCGCTCGAAGAGGCCGCCAATCCGGCGGTCACGCCCAACCCGGCCAAAGCCCCGTGGTACTTCCTGTGGCTGCAGGAACTGGTCACCGACACGACGTTCACCATCGCCGGGCTCACGATCAATGGCGCGCTCGTCGGCGGGATCGTCATTCCGGGACTGCTAATCGCGGCCGCGCTCGTCTGGCCTTATTTCGACAAGAGCACGATTCGTTCGGTCGGCGTGTGGTTTGCGAAGGAGCGCCGCAAACAGAATCTGATATTTCTGCTGATCGTGTTGGCGATATTGATCCTGACCGTGATCGGCACGTATCTGCGAGGGCCTTACTGGAATTTTTACTGGCCGTGGGAGAGCTGGCCTGAGGCGCCGCGCAAGTTTTAACCGTATAGGCGCCGCGAGCGGTGGCGAGCGTAACTTATCGAGCAAGCCTCGCTCGCTACCGCTCGCGGTACTGATTCGAGGAGATCGCTGTGTACAGCAAAGACGCAATCAAAATTTACACGCTCGGCGCGGTGATGTTGTTTGTCACGGGTTTTGTCTTCTGGGATCACACCGCGCCCGAATGGCAAGGCTATCAGCGCGATTTCCGCGCGATGGTGGCGAAAAAGTTCGGAGCGGCGCGCGCCGAACAAGTCCCCGAAGGCTTGCAGCAGGTCTGGGCGAAAGACCTCGGACGCGTTGATCGCTGCGTAACTTGTCATCAGGGCGTCGAGTGGAAAGGATTGGAAGGCGCGCCAAATCCGTTCAAATCGCACCCGCAGGAGATTTTGAAATCGCACCCGATCAACCAATTCGGTTGCACGGCCTGCCACGGCGGCCAGGGTTATGCGACCGATGTGGACGCGGCTCACGGGCGCGTCGAGCATTGGGAGGAACCAGTGCTCGGCAAACGGCTGAGCGACCTTTACCTGGTCAAGGTCCGCAAGGCGCTGATGCAGATCAACTGCAATAGTTGCCACCGCTACGACCGCGAGACCAAAGGCGCCGATTTCATCAACGAGGCGAAGAAGATCGTGCAGGAGAAGAACTGTCGCGCTTGCCACACCATCAACGGTCGCGGCGGCGTGATCGGGCCTGACCTGACTTTCGAAGGGGAAAAATCGCCGGAGCAATACGATTACGGAAGAGTTTCGGGAGTGAAGTCTGAGTTCGCATGGCACGTCGCGCATTTCCAGAAACCGAAAGCGATGTCGCCCGACACGGTCATGCCCGATTTCAACTTCTCCAGCCGCGAAGCGCAGGCGCTTTCGCTGCTAGTTATGAGCTGGAAGCGAACCAAAATACCAACACGTTACATCCCTGGCGCGACTCCGAAAGATCTGCCGACCGAGGCCGAGCTTGAGAAAGAGCGCCAGATGATGGCTGGCGAGGGCGCGTTTTTCGTTAAGAAAGGTTGTTTCATATGCCATTCGGTTAATTCGCTCGGCATAGACACTGCGGCGAAGATCGGCCCTGACCTTTCGGACGCCATCACTGACGTGCAGAGCCGCTTCGGGCGCACACTCGAAGACTTTCTGAAGAACCCGACCGGGACGATGAGCGTCGTGCTCTCCACTCAGATTCAATTGACCGACGAAGAGAAGCGAGAGGCGGTTGAGAAGCTGAAGACCGCGTATCAGCGGAAGCAGGAGCAGCAGGCTCAGGCTCAAAAGGGCGCTCAGCAGGGTTTGCAGAAAATTGAGCAGAAGGCCCAGCCGAAGAGGTAGGTAGAAGACCGCTCGAAGGATTTTTGAACAATCTTACAGGCGCGACGAGCGTCGTGCTGATGACCAGAATTCCTCTGATTGATGAGGAAAAGAGATAAGCGATTGAGACATTGAAGATCGCTTATCAACGCAAGCTTGAGCGGCAAGCTCAGAATCCGAAGTAAGACAAATTCCCCGAAAGGGAGGATGATCATGAAAAGCATTTATACGAATTTCGATAAAACCAGCTTGAAATGGTTCGGCGCCGGCGCATTGCTCGTCGCGCTGTTAGCGTTCGCTCTGGTGAGCTGTAGCCGCTCGCCTTCGACCGCCGAACTGGGCGGGACGGCGGAAGCGGCGGTGGAGACATACGTCGCGCCGGGCGACACCGATGAATTTTATCTGTTCTATTCCGGCGGCCATTCCGGAAACGTTTACGTAGCGGGCGTGCCCTCGATGCGCCACATCTCGACGATCCCGGTCTTCGCGCCCTATCCGGCCACCGGCTACGGCTTCGACGAAGAGTCGAAGAAGATGCTCGGCGGTTACACCTGGGGCGACGTGCATCACCCGGCGATCAGCGAGACCAAAGGCGATTACGACGGCCGCTGGCTCTTTGTCAACGACAACTCGAACAACCGCGTCGCGCGGATTGACCTGCGCGACTTCAAAGTCAAACAGATCCTTGGGCCGGTCCCGAACGTCTCCGGTTTTCACGGCGGATCGTTCGTAACGCCGAACACCGAATACATCCTGGCCGCGTCGCGCTTCTCCGTGCCGCTGCCGAAAGGCACGTACGCGCCGATTGAAGAGTACGCGACGAAGTACAACGGCGTGGTCTCGGGCGTCAAGGTCGATCCGAAATCGGGTGAGTTGAGCGTAGGCTTCCAGATCCTCACCCCCCCCTTCAACTGGGACCTGGGCGACGCAGGCAAGGGACCGAGCGAAGGTTGGGCGTTCTGGACCTGCTACAACTCCGAGCGCGCCACCGGCAAACTCGAAGTCACTTCGACGCAGAAGGACCGCGACTACATTGCCGCCGTGAACTGGAAGGAGGCCGAGAAGGCCATCAACGGAGGCAAGTTCAAGACGATCAGCGGCGTCAAGGTCATTGACCCGAAAGAGACGCCCGGCGTGATCTATCTGATCCCGTGCAGCAAGTCGCCGCACGGCGTTGATGTCAGCCCCGACGGCAAATACATCATCGGTAGCGGTAAGCTGCAATCCATCACCACGGCGTTCAACTTCGAGAAGATGATGACCGCCATTCAGAATAAAGATTTCACGGGCAATGAGGACGGCATCCCGGTCTTGAACTACGACAAGGTGAAAGACGCCGAAGTCAACGTCGGCCTTGGCCCATTGCACACACAGTTCGACGACCAGGGTTACGCTTACACCAGCCTCTTTGTCGAAAGCGCGGTGGCGAAATGGAAGCTAGGTAGTTGGGAAGTAGTGGACAAAATCCCGATCACTTACAACATCGGCCACCTTTGCACTGCTGAAGGCGACACAATGCACCCCGCCGGCAAATATCTCGTCGCGCTGAACAAGCTCTCGCACGGGCGCCATCTGAACGTCGGCCCGGCGCAGCCCGAAAGCTCGCAACTGATCAACATCAGCGGCGAGAAGATGAAACTGATTTACGACGCTTTCACGGAGCCCGAGCCGCATTACGCCCAGATAATCAAGGCCGATAAGATCAAACCGATTGAGGTCTACGCGAAAGACGAGAACAAGAATCCGAACGCCATCTGGGATGTGAAAGACGCCAAGGTCGAGCGCAGCGGTAATAACGTAACGGTGAAGCTGGTGGCGGTGCGAAGCTCGTTCGAGCCGAACAAGATCGAGGTCAATCAGGGCGACGTGGTGACCATCCACATCACCAACATCGAACAGACCACCGACGAGCTGCACGGATTCGGTCTCAACGAATACAACATCAACGTGGTGATCGATCCTGGCGAGACCAAGACGATCAGGTTCGTGGCTGACAAAACGGGAGTCTTCCCCTACTACTGCACCAACTTCTGTTCGGCATTGCACCAGGAGATGCAAGGGTACCTGCTGGTCAAAGGCGGCGGAGTAGTGGCCAAAGCCAAGTAGCGGGAAATGGGCGCCCCGCTAAGGGGAATGCGAGCGCAATGGCGTTCAGTCACTACGTCAGTCGTTGTCTTAACGCCATTGCGCTCGCGCTTCCCGTAAGAACGGCGCCGCCGATTCAATGAGGTGATTTATGACTACCGCGCGACACTCAGCGCCGACCGCCGGCGCGACTGAAGGCGCAACTACCGAGGAGCGCGCAATGAAAAACTGGTTGGACAAGGCGAACTCATTCTTCGATCTACCGCTGACGCTTAGGAGCCGCGTGATGATCCTTGTGGCTGTCATCGCGCTGATTCCGGCGTTCCTGTTTCCGCTCTGGAATATGACGTTCACGTCGAACCAGTATCTGGACGGGCTGACGCTCAACATCCACTCGCACAAGCTCGAAGGAGGCAAGACGCCGGCGCGCGACGACCTGCGCGAGATCAACTCGCTCAACCATTACATCGGCATGCGCCCGCTGCTCGAGAGCGATTTCAGCGAATTCGTCTGGATTCCTTTCGTCATCGGCGCGCTGGGCGTGCTGGCGCTGCGCGCGATGGTTATCGGCAAGATGTCGAACCTGGTCGATGTCTTCGTGATCTTCTCCTACTTCGGCCTGTTCTCGTTCTGGAGCTTTTACAACAGGCTCTACGCCTACGGCCACAACCTCGACCCGACGGCGGCGATCAAAGTGGCGCCGTTCACGCCGCCGCTCCTCGGCAGGCAGGTGGTGGGAAATTTCACGGTGACAAGCTCTCCGGGGGTGGCGTCGTTTGCGCTCCTCGCGTTCGCGTTGTTGTTGCTGGCGGCGATATTTCTGTCGAGAAGGGCCAGTCAGGAGGCGTAGTGATGCGGCGGTTCAAGGGCAACACTTGGTTGTTAGTCGTGACGCTCTCAACTTTGTGGGGCGTCGCGTATGCTGATGCGCTGACTGTCGGCCCGCCGCCCGCGCGCTTTCAAACGCTCCAATCGGCCATCGCCGCGGCGAAACCGGGCGATACGATTCGAGTTCAACCAGGCGTCTACACCGGCCAGCTCATTCTCGATAAACGGCTCGCGATCGAAGGCGTCGGCAAATCCGTGTTGCGCGGCGAGGGGCGAGGCAGCGTTGTGATCGTGACCGCCGATCGTTGCTCGCTTCGCGGCTTCGTGATCGAACACGGCGGCGGCGACTTGCAGGCCGAAGATTCCGGTCTGTTGCTCAAATCGAACGAGAACATGGTCGCCGGCAACGAACTGCGCGATGTGCTCTATGGCATCTACCTTTACCACTCACAGCGGAACACGATCCGTGGGAACACGGTCCGCGGGCGGCGCGAACTCGAAGTCGGCTCGCGCGGCGCTGGCTTGCACCTGTGGAATTCGCCCGACAACACGATCGAAGAGAACACAATCACCGACGCGCGCGACGGGATGTACATTCAAAGCAGCCCTGGTAACAAAATCCGCCGCAATCGCGTCTTCGGCGTCCGCTACGGCCTGCATTACATGAGTTCGGACGCGAACAAATTCGAGGAAAACGTCTTTTCGGACAACGTGGCGGGCGCGGCGATCATGTATTCGCGCAAGATAGAGCTTCGCCGCAACGCATTCGTCCACAATCGCGGCTTCAGCTCGTTCGGCGTTCTCTTTCAGGATTGCGAAGAGAACGTGGCCGAAGAGAACTTCATCATTGACAACGCGACCGGCGTCTTCGCCGAAGCTTTGCGCAAAAGCGTCTTTCGTCGCAACGTGATCGCCGAGAACGATCTGGCGCTCGAAATCTTCAGCAGTTGCGCGCAGAATCTGTTCGTCGAAAACAACTTCGTCGAGAATCTCAGCCCGCTGCGGTTGATCGGCAAGCGCAGCGACACGCGCTGGCAGGAGGGCGGGCGCGGAAATTACTGGAGCGATTATCGCGGCTACGATCTGGATGGCGACGGCGTGGGCGACGTGGCACACAAGGTCCAGAACGTCTTTGAATATCTCGAGGGTAATTATCCCCGGTTGCGGCTCTACCTGAGCAGCCCCGCCGCGCAGGCGTTGGCCGCGTCGGAACAAACCTTTCCGATCATCAAAGGCTCGCCGGAGAAAGACGGGGCGCCTTTGATGAAGCCGATCGCTCTTCATTTTCCTCTCGAAAAGCCCGGGCCGGCCGCTCCCTCTCAAACCATCTTCGCCCTGCTTTCATTCTCACTCGCTGGCACGGCCATTGCTGCGATGTGGCGCGGGAGACTTCGATGATCCGAGTAGAGCATCTGATCAAAACATTCGGCGAACACACGGCGATTGATGACGTCTCTTTTGAGATCGAACGCGGCGAAACGTTTGCGCTTCTTGGGCCGAACGGCAGCGGCAAGACGACCACGTTGAAATGCATCGCCGGACTCATCAAACCGTCGAGCGGAAAAATCCTCATTAACGGGTTCGACGTGTGGAAAAATCCCCAGCAGGCGCGGAGCCGGATGAGTTATTTGCCGCAGCGCGTAAGCTTCCCCGACAATCTGACGGCGCGCGAGGTTCTGGAATTTTATCGCCGGTTGCGAAAACTCCCGGCGCGGCGCGTTGACGAAATCTTGAGCGGAGCGCGGTTCGATTTCAACGGATTCACTGACAAAGCGGTCGGCAAATTTTCAGGAGGAATGGTTCAGCGTCTGGGGCTGGCGGTGGCCTGTTTGCCGGAGGCGCCGATTCTGCTGCTCGACGAGCCGACGGTGAGTCTCGACCTTGAGGGCGCGATTCGCTTTCGCGAATTTCTCCTCTCGTTCAAACGCGAAGGTAAGACTATCGTTTTTACCTCGCACACGCTGGCCGACGTCGAACGACTGGCAGACCGCGTGGCGATACTGGTTGACGGGCGGCTGGTCGCGCTCGAATCCGTTGAATCGCTCAAATGCGCAGGCGCTGAAATCTCAAGCTTCGTCACGCGAGAGAAATCCCTCGAAGACATTTACCTTCATTACATCAATGGACAAAATGCCGTCTGCGAAAATTCAAAGTGATCCGAAGCGGCTCTGCGTCGCCCTGCTGCTCGGCGCGCTATGGCTGGCGGGTTGCGGCAACCCGAAATTCGAGCCTGTGGAGATTGCGGCGGAAGATATGTGCGGGTTCTGCAAGATGGCGATCTCTGAAAAACAGTACGCCGCCGAGTTTCTTAACCAGGGCGGCGACGCGTTCAAGTTCGACGACATCGGCTGCATGGCGAATCAGTTGAAGACGAGACAGAACCGCCGTGACATCGCCGCTTTCTTTGTGGTGGATTATGACTCGCGGGAATGGGTCAACGCCGAACAGGCTTATTTCGTCAGATCCGAGGAATTCAAAACGCCGATGAGTGGCCGCGTCGTCGCATTCAAAGACAGGTCGAAGGCTGACGAGGCGGCGGCGAAGTATCATGGCAATTTGCTCGGCTTCGGCGAGGTGTTCGGCGAAGCTGGCAAATAACAAGATGAGTAAGCGAACTTTGCAGAGTCTGGTTCTTGGAGTCTTGATCGGCGCGGCGGTAGGAGTCTGCGTCTATACTATGCCGCTCCTGACTCAAGCGATGACCCGTTGAATACGAGCACGATCTTGCCTGTCACGCCTCCCTTCCCGAGCAACTCGTGCGCGTGTCTCGCCTCGGCAAGAGGAAATCGCTGCGCGATTAGCGGCTTGATCTTTTGTTGTTGAAGGAGGTCAAACAAGGCGATCAAATCCTGTCGAAACAATGCCGGTCTCAGCCGTTTGAGCCACTGGATGCTGTAGGGGACCACCCGTTTCCGGCCCGGGAGAAGCCAGCCCCCGGCAATGTACAACCCGAAGATGGCGATTCCGTGAAAGCGATGACGACGACCTGAACGACCTGAAGCCAATCGCCCCCGACGTAGCGAGGAAGTAAGGCCATAGGCCACGACCCTCCCGCCAGGACGGAGAGCCTTGCGGGAACGCCAGATGTGGGTACCACCGATGCCGTCAAAGACGACGTCCACGCCCTCGCTCGTGAGACGGTGAATTTCTTCCACGAACTCTTGATGCTGGTAATCAATCGGGATACCGCCCAGGTCGGAAACGGCGGACGCCCCTCGCGATGAACAGGTACCGTACATCTCCAGCCCGGCGAGGCGCCCAAGCTGCAAGAGTGCGGAACCGACCCCGCCTGCCGCGCCGTGAATCAACGCGCGCTGGCCCGGTCTGACGTGAGCGGAATGATACAGCATCTGGTACGCCGTGACGTAGTTCAACACCAGGCTGACCGCCTCGGCGGCGTCCAATCCGGATGGCACTGGAACGAGTTCACGTTGCGGCAGGCAGACGAACTCCGAGTACGCGCCGGTGATCGGCAGTGCGGCGACTGTCTGGCCTGGCTCGATTCCAGAGATACCATCGCCGAGCCGATCCACCACGCCAACTAGATCCCACCCCGGCGTGAAGGGCAGAGGGGGCGTCTCGGGATGAACGCCCTCGCGCATCAGCAGGTCGGGCAAGGAGACACCTGCGGCCAGTACTCTCACCCGCACTTCACCATCCTTCGGCTCCGGGCGCTCTTCATCAACCTCCCGAAGCTCATCGGGCCCGCCGTAGTGAGTGACGATGATGCGCGTGTGTCTCATGGACCTCTTCCTCCCTCGCCGGGCGCTCCAGCTTGTGCGGCGTAACGCCGCGCTTGCGGCCGACGCGACAAAGCCGCGTCGGCTGCAAGCGCTTGTTGGACGGCAAATTGCCTATTTTGCTATTACACGTCTGGGTTTATCTCATCTCTGATACTGAAAGGCGGCGCGTCATCGCGCGCCGCTTCGACTGATGCGCATCCATGCGCTCCAGGATTCCGTTTAGGAAGCGTACGGTCTCTACGATGTAAGGCCCTTTGTTCAGCATCACGCATTCGGCGCGGCCGCTCATCACGGCGTCGGAGACCTCGGCGCGCGAGGGGGCGCCTTTGGTGGCCATGCCCTCGAGGACTTGCGTGGCCCAGATGACAGGCGCGTGGGCCGCCTCGCAGAGCCAGAGAATCTCTTCCTGGACTTCGGCCAACCGCTCGAACCCGACCTCCACTCCCAGGTCGCCGCGCGCCACCATAACCCCGACCGGCGGCGCGCAGAGGCTGGCCAGAAGCAGTTGGGGGAGATTTTCGAAGGCTTTACGGGTCTCGATTTTGAGAATGACGCCGACGTGCTTTGCGCCCAGCCTTGCTAAGTGTTCCTGCAACGAAAAAACGTCTTCGGGCGTGCGAACGAACGAGAGTCCGATCATGTCGGCGTATTGAATGACGAATTTCAAATCCTCCAGGTCTTTGCTCATCAATGCCGGGACGTTCAAATCGGTGTCGGGAAGATTGATGCCCTTCTCGGCGCGCAGCCTGCCCCCCTTCAAATTGGTGTGGGTGATCCGAACCGTAATGATCTCGCCGTCGTTATCGAGCGCCATGCCGCCGATCTTGCCATCGTCGAACCAGACGATGGCGCCCGGCTCGACCGCGTCGAAGGCCTCTTTGAGTATGCAAGGGACGCGCGCCGGTTTGACGACTTGCCCGTTGAAGTCGTGAACGGCCGGTTGGCCCGGTTCGTCGTCGCGCGTCAACAGCAGGAGGTCGCCGACCGCCAATTGCAGCGGCGCGGTCACGTCCGGCAGGTCGCTGAAGCGCGCGCCGCCCAATTGCTCGCCGCGACGATTTAGCGTGACGGCAAGACCCTCTTCGATGTAGGCCGTCTTGGCGATTTCGGCCAACCGCGATTCTCCGGTGCAGGACACGATCCGCAGCTTTCGTTTTTTATCGCGCGCGTCCCTGAACCCCAGCTCATCACCCGGCTCTGCCTTCTGAAGTAATTCGCGTGGCATCAGGAGCGTAGTCTCCGCGCCGCCCGGGCCGTTTTGCGGGATTTCGGCCGGCGTCAACCAAACCTGCGCCGGCGTGACGACTCGGCCGCGAATATCACGCGCGGGCTTGATTCGCAATATGCGCCCCGTCGATTCAATGGCCCCGGTGCGGAGTTTAGGGCCACCTAGGTCGGTCAAGATTTTGCAACTCCGGCCCAGCTCACGCTGCGCCCGCCGCAGATTGTTGACCATGGCCGTCCAGGCGCCCGGGCTGTCGTGCGCGCAATTGATGCGCATCACGTCCATCCCCGCCGCGAGCAGGTCTCGAACCAGCGCGGGATCGGTCGCCGCCTCGCTTGGCATCGTGACCATGATTCGCACCGAGCGCTTGCCGGCAGGCACGCCGAGCAGAGTCTCGGCATGCCGGTTGAGCGACATCTGTCCGGTGTTGAAATCAACCGGCGACTTCGCGTCCGGAGCCCAGTTTTGATCGGCAATGCGATGCAGCGCGAAGAGCACTTCGCTCAACGTGCTAAGCGTGTGCGCCTCCATCCTGCCGAGCGAACTCAGCCCGATTGAGGCGAGGCCAATTTGAAGCTGGCGAATGTCAATTTGTCTGACGGCCAGGTAGTGAAGGAGATTCCGGGAGCTGTCCCGATAGGCGGCGTCAACCTTTTGCAGCGTTTCGCCGTAATTCTGCTCGAGAGCCAGGGCCCGTTCGTACAATTCCTCCACTTGAGGTATCAGCCTCTGGGCTTGGGCGGCTATCTGGTGTTGAGTTGAGGCCATAATTTCTGATCCGTCTCACTTTCTCAGACTTATTGCCCGATTCCCATTCACCTCACCTGCCGCAACGGCTATTACGAGCCAGAAGAACGCCGATCGCCGCTCCCAATCCCATTCCAATTCCGAAAGAGACGCCGAGCGCGCTGAGCGGATGTTGTTTGACTCGACACTCTGCGTCATCAACCAGGTCTTCCGCCGCACGCCGGCTCTGTTTGACGGCGCGCCTTGCCGCGAGGACGCCGTCGTCGACCACATCGGCGACGGCTTCTTTCACACGCTTGACTTCGGCTCCTAACTGATCACGAACTTCTATGGTTTTTTCGAGCATCTCGGTTTGCATTGTCATTCCCTCCCTTAATAGTGAATTCGACGTCTGAAGTAAGAGCAAACCGAATGCCGGGGGAGGGTTTTCGTATCTCCTTCCCTACCACGCCGTTGGCGCCGATATCCGAGCGTTAGAGGGGAAAAGCCCTCCAACGTAAGCGGAATTTTCCGCCAGACATTTCGCAATATTCCACAGTTTGATCTTTCTCTTCCGCCCAAATCCACCACTCAGCGGGGCACACTCATTGCTGAGATAGAAGTGCGGTCGTTCAAACAAGTCGGTACCGCGAGCGGTAGCGAGCGCCGCTCTAATTGCGAATCCACTTGCTACCGCTCGCGGTACTGAATGTGAGCGCGTAAAGGAAGGAAAAATGATTATCAAGTTGCTGATTGTGTTCGGCGTTCTGATCGTCGTCGCGCTAACGGCGTTGGTTATCATCCGGCGGAGGGATGACAAAAGGGTGGAAGGAGTCTGGCAATCGCTCGAAGCGCCATCTACGCATCAATTCTTCACCGAAGACATGGTCTTGGATTTACCGGCTCCGGCCAGGCGTTATCTTTTGCATGCCATCCGGCCCGGAACGCCGCTCGCGTATTCGGTCAGCCTTGAGATGGGCGGAACAATGCGTCTGAAGCTGGGGCAGGAATGGATGCCGATGAAAGCGCGCGAGGTCCTCGCGCCGCCGAAGGGCTTTGTGTGGCGGGCGGAGGTCGGCGGCGGCCTGACGCCCTTCAGCGGAGGCGATCACTATGCGAACGGGAGCGGGCGAGTGCGTTTCTGGCTGTGGGGATTTATTCCGCTGGTTAAGCAGGAAGGGGCGGACGTTTCCAGAGCGGCCCTTGGGCGAATGGTTTGCGAAGCCATCTGGATGCCCTCTTCCCTATTGCCACAACGCGGGGTGAAATGGGAAGCATCGGATGATGAGTCGGCCCGGGCGACGATGAAAATTGGAGAGGAAACGATCACGCTCAATCTCCTAGTGGAACCGGATGGCAGGTTGCGCGAGATCAGGATACTGCGCTGGGGAAACCAGACAGAGGATGGCAGTTTTGGCTACATACCTTTCGGCGGCCGGATACAGGAGGAACGCGCCTTTGGCGGATATACGATCCCGTCGAAGGTCAGTGTCGGTTGGCGCCTCGGCACGGATCGCTACTTCGAGTTCTTTCGGGCGCAGATAGGAAACGCCGACTTCAGGTAGAGCGGGAACCGTTGATTGTTCTTTAGCATTGACTCTACTCAGCCTCCGCAGCATCGGCTTCCGCAAGCGGGTCGCTGTCATAAACGATCACGACCATGCCAATTGTCGCAATCTCACTGAACTCCTGCGACGCGAACATCGGGATGCGAATGCATCCGTGGCTGGCGGGGCGGACCGGGACCGACGGATTGCCGTGGATGGCTATGCCGCCGTAGATGTAATTCGGATAGTAGAGCAACCCGAGCGGGCTTTTTCTCCAGCCTTCGATCTTGCGATAGACTTTGAACCTGCCCGTCGGGGTGATGGCCTGCCGCGTCACGCCGCCTTCGGTAAAAAACTCGCCCGAACCTGATGAGATCGGCAGAATGCGCAGAGGGACGCCGGCGACATCGACGACAAACAAGACCTGCCGGTGAAGATCGATTTCAATGTGCGGGTAACCTGTCTCCAACACCTGTGGTATCTGCGCGACGCGCAGAGCCTCAAGCTCCTCGATGGTCAATACGCCAGTCCGTTCGCGGTCTTCGATCTTTTGAAAGGCGATCAACGCATGACGCAGTGAAACGTCATTCCCCGTAACGTCAACGTTGACCCAATAGCCGAGTTGATCGAGAATCTCTCTGGCCTCCAAAATTTCTTGTTCAGACACGGTCCGCGCCGGTCGTTTCGTTTTGTTGAACGGCGGGTTTTGCTGATTTTTTGATTGCTGGGCGGGTTGCGGATTTTGCAAGACGCCGGCATTCACAAAGACCGATAGCGAGAACGTCGCCGCCAATAAGGCTCGCCCCGCGATTTGAATCAGCCCTTTAATTCGCGATTGTTGAATTTGATTTCTCATACGCCGGAGCAAAGTGCAATTTGAAGGCCATCGAAGAAGAGATCATTTTGCCGAGGATAACCGGGTCCCAACTGGAGAACTCTGCGTGAAATTGCGCAACAGATCGCAGTGAGTGCGCAAAAAGTCGCAACGGCGCCATTCGAACGACTTCAGACTCTTACTCAGACAGCCGCACGCGGGCGTCAATCAGCGAGACGCCTGCGCCCTCCTGATGAACGACCACCGGATTCAAATCCACTTCCGCGATACGCGGCGCGGCTTCGGCGAGCGCCCCGA
>WNGF01005736.1_pt1 | contig 19124 bp, 13 predicted proteins | sample 5400641 | NCBI WGS metagenome assembly WNGF01 (sample SAMN13153371, study PRJNA577476) | soil metagenome | isolation source: 80 cm soil or saprolite under grassland replicate 2 | place: USA:California | collected 2016-06-15
GCCCATCGAGCTCGAGGGAAGCATTGCCGAGCGAAGACTCGAGAGCGCGAAGGAGCTGAAGCGGACGGGAACCTTCGTCGCGCGCATCGACGACGAGGTTTTCAAGGACATGAGCCGCGAGCAGCTCGAGGGCGTGGCCGAGCGGGCGTGGCGCAGGGCGCACGGTGATCTCGACAGCGCAAGTGCAAAGACTCCGAATGCAGAAACGCGCCTCAGGGTGAGGACAACGGACGTCGAGCGAATGCGCCATGTCGTGGATCCGCTGCTCGACGACTATGCGAAGGAGTGGGAGGCTAGCGACGTCACGATAGATGGGAAGGGAATTCTTACAATCGAGTACGTATTGGAGCCAAAGAAATCAACCGATCCTGACACGCTGCTGGCGCTGGTACGGGCCGCGTGCGGCGATGATCTCGTGGAAGCAGAGCTGAGGTAAGCAATGATGACACGCACGCACTCAACCGGTCGAAATCTTCTCGAAATCGTTGCATTTACCGTTGCGGGTGTGGCGCTCGCGTCGCCGTCGCTGGCGTGGTCGCAGGCGCCGCCAGCCCAGCAGATAGCGCAGGGCGCACAGAGCGGTGACAAGCAGAAGAAGGACAAGGCCGACAAGGTCAAGAAGCCAAAGGCATCGACCGCCTTTTTCGACAAGAACGACGAAGCGCCCCTAGCCTTGACGCTCACGACCAACATCCGAAAGATCCGCGGTGACAAAGGTGACAAAGGACCGTGGCGCGATGCCACGCTCTCGTACGGCGGAAGTGACGGGAAGCCGGTTGTCGTCCCGATAAAGATCAAGACGCGCGGAATCTGGAGAAAAAAGAACTGCGAGTTCCCCCCGGTGCGACTGAACATCGCCCGTGAAACATCGAAGGGGACAGCGTTCTACGGACTCGACAAGCCGAAGCTGGTGAGCTACTGCCGCGACGACGACACCTACGAGCAGTGGGTGATCCAGGAGTTTCAGCTCTACAGGATCTATAACATGTTCACCCCGATGAGCTACAAGGCGCGGCTCGTCGAGATGACGTACTCCGACGAAGCCGGGAAGGTTCAGGCAAAGCGAGCGGCGATCATTCTCGAACAGCCTGAGCTTCTGCCCGAACGAATGGAGTTGAGCCCCGTAAAGGAGAAGGGCGCCGGTCCGGATTTCGTGGAACCGCATCACGGCGCGCTCGTCGGAGTCTTCGAGTATTTCATCGGAAACACAGACTGGTCGATATTCGCCCTGCACAACATCGCCCTCCTGTCTCAGCCCGATGGCAACGTCATTCCGGTCCCGTTCGACTTCGATTTTTCGGGGGTAGTCAACGCGCGTTACGCCACGGTGGATCCGAAGCTGAGCATCACCCGTGTGCGTGACCGAATGTTCAGGGGATACTGCGTCCCGCCGGAAGAGTTCCCGAAGGTCTTCGATCAGTTCCGGCAGGCGAAGGACGCGATCTACGCCCTGTATCAGGATCCGATCGGAAAGCTGATGAAGAAGGATTACGTTGAGCAGACGCTCAAGTACTACGACGACTTCTACAAGACGATCAACGATCCGCGCGCGGCCAACCGCGAGATCGTGAAGGTCTGTGTGACCGGACGCTGAATAGATTTTCAAGGTCCCTCACGCAGCCATGAAATCATTCAGGTACGAGCTACGCTCCCCGGGCCATCTCGAGGAGCTGGCCTCGTCGCGACTACCCGACGGAATCCCGGCGACCGACGCGCATCCGTCACAGCACCGCGACGTCTACCTCGATACCGAAGACGACACTCTCCGGCGGCGTGAAATCGTGTGCCGGTTTCGCTTGGGTGCAGACGACAGCAGGCTTCTGTCACTGCGCATCGGCTCGGGAGACGATGACTCTGAGGTAAGGGTCGATTCTCCGGTTCAGTCGCCTGAGCCAGCTGCCGCAGCGCTCGAGAATACGGAAGCCGGACGGCGACTCCGGGCACTCGTGAACCCGGAGCTCCTCGCGCAGCGGCTCGACCTCGAGGTGGAGCGCCTCACGCGTACCGCCGACTTCAACTGGCTGAGGCAGCCACGCGTCGAGCTCCACTACGACAGGATCACCGCCCGCCAGGGCAGCTCATCGCGCCGCTTCTACCAGCTCTGCATTCACGGCAAGGGGAGGAAGACGGCCCCTGTCGAGCGGCTCGCCCGCGGCCTCGAGCGCGAGCATCATCTGCGACGCGTTCCGGTTGGGCTGCGAGACCGTGCGGAGCTGCTTCTCAGATGGAAGGGCAGCGACGACAAGCAGGAAGGCCCGACTTCGCCACGCGCCGTGCACCGCTCCTCACAGGAAGGACCGGACGACAAGATCGCCGAATTTCTCAACCCTGAGCTCAGCCTCCTGGCGTTTCAGAGCAGAGTGCTGTCACTTGCCGAGGATCCCCGCACACCGCTTGGAGAAAGACTCAAGTTCATCTCGATCGTCAGCTCGAACCTCGACGAGTTCTTCATGGTGAGGATGGCCGGCCTCCGCGAAAAAGCGCGGGAGCAGCGCGAAGAGCAATGCGATGACGGGCTGACTCGCGGAGAGCAGGTGGAGCTGATAGGCGAGAGCGTGGCGGACATCATGGAGCGCCAGGCACAGTGCGCGAAGGATTGTCTAAGCGAGCTCGCAAAAATTGGAATTCAGCTGACGCGGTGGAGAGATATCGATGAATCCCCGCGCGCCGCGCTGCGGGCGGAGTGCAAGGAACAGATCCGTCCCGCGCTGATGCCGATGGCGATGACACTTAGTCCCGGTCATCCGGTGCCGCATCTGCCACATCTCACGCTCGCCCTGGCGGTGGTGCTGCGGGACTCGGAAGATGGCCGGCTTCATCTTGCGGAGATCGAGCTTCCCTCGGATGCGCCGCGGTTTCTCGAAGTCCCAGGAACGGCGGGTACGTTCATCGCGATGGAGGAAATAGTTCGATCGAACATCGACATGGTGTTCCCGCCAGAGCGCGTGGCGGACGTCCACGTGTTTCGGGTGACCCGTGGCGGCGACCTCGATCTCGACGAACGGGGCGCGGATGACCTGGTGGACGCAGTCGCCGACGCAGCCGGGCGCCGTCTGACAAATCCGGCGGTGCGCGTCGAAGTGGAGCGGGGAATGCCCGGGTTCGTGCGGAATCTGGTGCTCGAGAGTCTGGGCCGGGAGGCGGCCGCGAAAGAAGCCGGACTCGGCCCCGCGGACATCGACGAGGTCGATGGCCTTCTCGATCTTCGGTGTCTGGCGAAGCTCGAGCTTCCGGACGATCCCGGGCTTCGCTACGAGCCCTTTAGCGCGGCCGAGCCGATCCCGGAGATCGAATCCGTGCTCAACGCGATGAAGGACGGTGATATTCTCTGTCACCATCCCTTCGACTCGTTCGAGGCAACAGTTGTAAAGCTCGTGCGCGACGCGTCGGTCGATCCGGACGTGACGACGATCAAGATCACGCTTTACAGGGTGGGCGATCCGTCGGCCGTAGTGGAGGCGCTGCTCGCAGCGGCACGAAATGGAAAGAGGGTAGTAGCGTTCGTCGAGCTCAAGGCGCGGTTCGACGAGGTGCACAACGTTGCGTGGGCCACGCTCATCGTCCGGAAGGAAGATGGCAGGCTCCGGAGCTATGCCCACGTCGGAACGGGCAACTACAACACGAAATCCGGGCGAGAGTACACGGATCTCAGCCTTTTCTCGGTGAGAGAGTCACTTACTACCGACGTATCGGATCTGTTCAATGCGCTGACCGGAGAGTCGCTGCCTCCGACGGGGTTGACGCACGGCGCGCTGGTGGCGCCAACCCAGATGGTGGACTCGATCGTGGCGATGATCGACCGTGAAGCGGCGAATGCGCGCGCGGGCCGTCCTGCGCAAATCTCCGCCAAGGTCAACGGATTGTCCGACGCGGACGTGGTTCGCGCGCTTCTGCGCGCCGCCAGCGACGGCGTGACGATCGATCTCGTGGTGCGCGGAATCTGTACGTTGCGGCCCGGTATCCCCGGGCGCTCGGAAAGAATTCGCATAGTGTCCGTAGTCGGCAGGCTGCTGGAGCACTCGCGTATCTACCGTTTTGAGAATGCAGGCGAGCCTGTCTACTTCATCGGATCGGCGGACCTTCGGCCGCGCAACCTGCGCCATCGTGTCGAGCTGCTCGTTCCGATCATGGATCAGAGGCATCAGGGGCAACTCGATCAGATTCTCGATCTGTACCTTGAAGATCCGACCGGTTGGGAGCTCAATGCCAGCGGCGAGTACGTTCAGCGGAAGGGGAAAGGAGAAGGGGCGCAAGAAACGTTGATCGGTCGGCTACAGGCACCCGAAAAGGTCAACTGAAGGAAACGGATTTAGCGGATTGAACGGATCAGGAACGGGCAAAATCAAATCGGGGTCTTCTCCCGATCGAGTGGGTGCTTAGGGAGAAACCCGGTCAGTCTCGCGTTGAGCGTTTACTGTTATTCCGTTGCCTGTTGATCCGTGACCGACGGACTCCCTCGGCCTCAGACCTTCGTCGAATGCTTTGCGGCCTGCGCGCGAAGGTTCTGGAGCCCGGCGCCCCAGAGTCGATTAATCACGGATAAACGGACAACGGGAATAACGGTAAACGCATAACACGTCACTGGTCGGGTTTCTTCGCCGAACCACCCACTCGATCGGGAGAAGACCCTCAAATCGGTTTGATATTGCCCGTTCCTTATCCGTTCAATCCGCCAAATCCGTTTCCCTTCGTTTGTCAGGGTATGGGGCGTGGTCTCGGCCATGGCCACGGCCAGGGATTGAACGAGTTGTTGCCGGCCAGCCCGCGGACTGCCGCTTCCCTTACCTGCGGATCCGCGGACTCCAGAAGTTGAGTTAATGCCGCTTCTGATCTTTCCCCGGAGCGCATCAATGCGCGGATCAATGCGCGTCGCACTTCGTTGCTCGTCTCCGTGCGAAGAGCGTCGCGAATCGGTAACAAGGCGGTCGAGTCGCCGATCTGGCCAAGGGCCCAGGCGGCCTTGAGGCGCACGTCGTCGCTCGCGTCCTTGAGGAGGTGAACCAATCCCGGCGGGGCCTTGCCGCCACCACGAAGCTGGCCGATCGCCCACGCCGCGGTGCCGCGTACACGCGCGCTCTTGTCGGTCGCTGCGATGTTTCCGAGGACGTCAACCGACGAGCGATCGCCGAGCTGAGCGAGTGCCCACGTCGAAGTTTCGCGGACTTTGTCGTCGGCGTCCCGTCGTGCTGCCGACGCGAGACCCGGCGCGGCGCTTCTCCCCTCGAGCTGACCAAGAGCCCAAGCGGCCATTTCACGGACGCGTGCGTCGCTGTCCTGCGTCAATGCTCCCGTAAGTACGTCGATAGCCTCACGCGACTCGAGTTGTCCGAGGGCCCAGGCTGCGGCGCGGCGCACCGATGCGGAGTTGTCCTGTCGCACGACGCGAATCAGAGCTGCAACAGAGCTCGTCGAATCCATTCGACCAGCGGCGATCACCGCCGCTTCGCGCACTTTTTCGGCGTCGTCGCGGAAGAGATCTCGAATAGCGGCCAGAGCGCGGCCGCTCTCGAGGCGTCCCAACGCCCACGCGGAATTCCCGCGCACGCCCGGCGTCGCATCGCGGAGTGCGCGAATCAGTGGATCGACAGCCTTCGACGAATGAGCGAGTCCGAGTCCGAGCGCAGCAACCTGCCTCAACGCCGGATCAGCCGCGCCGAGTCGCGTGATGAGTCCATTGACGACCAGATCTCCTCTCTGGCGGCCGAGGACTCGTACCGACACCTCGCGAACACATGCATCATCGGTGGCCAGCGCGTCGAGCAACCTGTTGACGTCGGCAACCGGAAGCGCTTCGGGGGAGAAATCGTAATCCCGACTGGCTGGCGAATCGGTGAGCGGGGTGTACGGCGCGTCGCTCCAGTCTCCCCAGCCGTATCCCCGGAGCGCGTCAGCCGCCAACGAGCAGATGAGTGGTGGCGCGCCGCGCGCCTGCGTGAGGAGCGCGGCAACATCCAGCGTCGCGCGCTGATCGGAGGCACTCCGCGAATTGTCCCGCGTTGAATTGGACAGAAACGCAGCCGTGCTTCCGTCGGGCTTGCTGCCGCTGTCAGTTGAAAGAAGAACGGCTGCGACGATGACTCCGGCGATTCGATGCATCGTGACTCCTTTGGGCTGGCCCATGGCCATCGGTGATATCGGTAAGTTGAAAAATCAGCACTTGAGTCCAGGAAAACGGGCGCGCCGGTGATCTGACGCGCCCATAGCTCAGGCGCGTGTTATGGGTACGGTCGCGGCTCGGGCCAGGGCCAGGGCCACGGACCTGTAGCATTACCGCCGGCGAGCGCGCGCACAGCGATGGATCTGATCGCCGGATCCTTCGATTCGAGCAGTCTTCGCACAGCATCGACGGATTTCTCGCCGGTCGCGGCGAGCGCGCGTATGTAGGCGACCTGGAGATTCTTGTCGCTCTCCGCCCGCAACGCTGCGTCCAGTGCCGGAACAGCACCCGGATCCTCGATCTCGAAGAGTGCCCACGCAGTGATCTCGCGAACCTGTGGATTGGGATCGCGGAGAAGAGCGACGAGCGCCGCGGGTGCCTTGCGGGGATTGATCTGACCGAGTGCCCATGCCGCACGTATCCGCATTCCGGGACTCTGATCGGCAAGCGCGGTTGTTACCGCATCCGTAGCAGCCTTGTCGCCAATCTCTCCGAGCGCCCAGAGCGCGGTCGTGCGCACCTTGAGGTCGGAGTCTCCGCGCAGCGCGGCGATCAGCGCGTCCATCGCTGTTGGACTTCCGTTGTCGGCGTTGCTGAGCGACCAGGCAGCCATTTCGCGAACGCCGGAGTTTGAATCGCGCCGCAGCGCCGTCGACAGCGCTTCCGTAGCGATCGACGTCTCGGCGTACTCGGACAGTCCCCAGGCAGCGATGCGGCGAAGTGATGCGCTCGTGTCCGTCCGCAAAACATTGGCAAGGAGCGCCGGGCGGTCGTCGGCCCCGCCCTGAGCGGTGGCCCGCACGTGAATTCCTTCCTTGACGTACGCCTTCGCGTACGCCTTCGCGGCGTCCTTTGCGCGATCCTCAATCGCTTTCTCGCCGATGGTCCGGGACTGAGTTTGTGTTTGAGTCGTGGTCTGCGTTTTCGTCTGCATGCTCTGGCTGAACTGCTGGATCATCTGCTGAGCCACCGATGCGGCACCACGAACACCGGAGTTCGGGTAGGCCGGCTCGGCCTTCGTGCCGATGTCGGCGGCTTTCTCGGTCTTTGTCTCGTCCGCCTTGTCGATTTTCACCACCGGTGCCTGCGCAATGTCATCACGAGGCTTCGCTGGTGCTGCACTGGATGCATTGGGACGATCCACGCGCGGTGCGGGTGCAGCGGCGCCTACCACTATTGCAACCAGCGCGAGCGAGGCAATCAAACTCGCCGCCTGCCAGCGGCTCGGGCTCGAGTGGCGCAGCTCGGGATCGAGAATCGCCAGCATTCGTCCCTCGAACTCCTTGCGACGCGCCATTGCGAGCGCAACCGCTGGAGTAGAGTCGTGGCGAACCGAGGTTACGATGTCGAGAAGGTGCTCGGCGTAGTCGCTCGGACGCGCGCCGCATGCAAGCGCCAGGTCGTCGCACGCACGCTCGCTCTCGGACCGGAGCTGCTTCGCGGCAGTCCAGACCAGCGGATGGAACCAGTAGATAGCGCAGGCAAGTCGGCTCAGTGTGTGACCGGCGAGATCGTGGCGGCGGACATGCGCCAGCTCGTGGAGCAGAACGGCGAGGCGCCGATCGGCAGTCCAGTTGTCGCACTCAGCCGGCAGAACGATTGTCGGCCGGAGAACGCCGCACGCAAAGGGCATCTTCGCGTCTTCGCTGCGAAGCAGCCTCGGCGCCTCGTCGAGTGCGAGGCGGTCGGATACCTCATAGAGCGGCACGAGCCAGTCCTGGGAATCAAGCGGTCGAGCTCGGCGAACAATTCCGCGGACGGCAAGCGCGCCATAAACGAGCCAGCCGGCGAGTAGTACGACGATTGCCCCCCAGATGGCGAGTATCGCGGAGAAGCCGCTCAAGCCCTCGATGCGCGAGAAGATTCCGCCGCGGGAGTCGGCAGCACCGTTCTGATTCAACGTAGCGACTGTCGATGTCGCGTTACCGGTGGCCGACGGTGACGGACGAACAGCCTCCGAAGCAGAAAGTGCTGCAGGCTGCACGGCCGGGGTGGCCGGCGCGATTGCCGCTGTGGAAACCTGGGCCGGTGGAAGAATCGCCAGCCGGAGCGGAGACCAGGCAGTGAGCGCGGGCACGAGAAGCAGAGTGCCAAGCGTGACGAGCCATACGAGGTGACGTGCGCCGGCGGAGGCACGCCGCATCGTCACGGTGATTGCGATTGCCGCAACGAGAATGATGGTCGCCTTCGCCAGCATCATCAGTGTCGAGAGATTCGAGGACGGAAGCGCGAAGACACTCGAGAGAAGAGTCGGCAACATCGGTGCTACCTCCCGCTCTGGCGAGCGCGGCGGATGGTGTTGCGAAGCCGGGCGATCTCGGCGTCGTCGATGTCCACGTCGGACATGCGCAGGAGTGCGGTGACCGCCTGCTCGGGGGAATCGCCGAAATACGTGCGAACCACGTGAGCGAGGACATCGTCGCGCGCGCGCTCAGTGGATTCCGCCGGATAGTAGACGTAGCGCGGTCCATCTTCCTTGTGGCGAATGAGATCTTTCTCGCCGAGTATGCGGAGAATGGAGCGGACGGCGGAGTACGTCGGGGGATCGGGAAGATCGCCCATGATCTCGGCGACCGTTGCGCCGTTGCGGCGGTAGAGAATGTCCATTACCTGTCTCTCGCGTCGTGAGAGATCTGGCGTCGCAGTCTTGTTTTTCATCAGGGTCGCAGCCATCGGATGACGGGGGATTGGAGTGGCGGTTCACGAAATGTCCATGTCGGATGCTGAAAAATCAACTGTGCTGAATTTTCAACAGACAGCCGGATTTGTCAAGACCTTTTTTTTTCGTGACTCTTCCGGGGATTGTGGGCTGGTTCTCAGGGAAAAAAGGCACGAGCCGGCAGCAGGAGCTTTGGAGCCTGAGCCCGCTGCGGCCAGTGACAAGAACCGGATAGGGCGCCAATTTCAGCGCGCTCTCCCGCCCATGAGGATTTGATGTCAGCTAACAAGACAGCGACAGAGGGGCCAACCTGTTGAAGCTCAATTGACCCGCCCTCTCGCAATAGTTGTCGGCTTCATTGGCAAGCTGCCTTTCGCCGGGATGAGTCTCTACCAGCTGCACTACATCGCCGGCCTGCAGGCGCTCGGGTATGACGTTCAATACGTCGAGCGTCAGAACACCGAGGGCGAGTGTTATGATCCGGTCGCCGACGAGATGACGGACAACCCGCGGATTGCCATCGCTTATCTCGACGAGCTGCTGCCGAAGTTCGGGATCGCGCGTGGTGAGTTCAGCTTCATCGACATGCGGGGCGTCTGTCACGGACGCAGCTGGAATGAGCTGCGGACAGCGCTCGACCGCGCCGATTTCATGCTGACGTTGTGCGACCGCGCGTGGTGCGATGATTTCGGCCGATGCAAGCGCAGGGCTTTCGTTGATGGCGATCCGCTCTTCACACAGGCGGCGATGCTCGAGCCGGATGGCAACGTGGCGGCGCTGCTGAGCAACTATGACACGCTGTTTACGTACGCGTCGCGGATCGGAATGGCGGATTGTACGGTCCCGCTGGCGGGGCGCGAGTGGATTGCGACGCGGCCCATTGTTGCCACGCAGCTCTGGAAAGTCGTTCCGGGATCGCCCGCGGCACCAGTCGCCGCCGTGATGCAATGGACAGGGGGGCAAGGCGTAACCCTGAACGGCGACGTTTACGGCTACAAGAACCGAGAGTTCATGCGGTTCGCCGAGCTGCCGCGCCGGACGTCGCGGTCGTTCGTTCTGGCGATCGGAGGTCCGTCGCCAACCGGGATGCTGATGGAGAACCGGTGGAAGCTGGTGAAGCCGCTCGAGATCAGTGCGACAATCGATGCCTACCAGAGTTTCATCGCGAGCACTCATGCGGACCTTGGGATCGCGAAGCACGCCTACGTCGCATCGCGCTCGGGCTGGTTCAGCGATCGCAGCACTTGTTATCTCGGCGCTGGCCGGCCAGTCCTCCATCAGGACACCGGCTTTACCGACTGGCTTCCGGTGGGAGAGGGGGTGATTCCCTTTTCAAGCATTGAGGAGGTGCTCGATGGACTTGAACGAATCGATGCCGATTACGATCGGCACTCGCGCGCGGCGCGCTGCATCGCCGAGGAACACTTCGAGGCGTCCACGGTCGTCGGTCAGATGCTCGACAACGCGGGGATGCGCTAGGTCCGCATGAAAACAGAGACAGAGCGAAGCTGGTCGGTGGACAGGCCTGTCCGCGAGAGCTACCTGATCTTCGGAAGTCCGCAGCTTCTCGAGGCGGAAATCGACGAGGTGGTCGCGACGCTGCGGAGCGGCTGGATTGGAACCGGGCCGAAGGTCGCGAAATTCGAGGAACAGTTCCGGAGCTACGTCGGCGCGGAGCACGTCGCGGCCGTCAACTCCTGCACGGCAGCGCTCCACCTCGCGATGGTGGCGCTCGGGATCGGGCCGGGCGACGAGGTGATCGTCCCGGCGATGACGTTCGCCGCAACCGCGAACGTTGTCATTCACGCGGGCGGTCGACCGGTGATGTCGGATGTCGGACGTGACACGATGTGCCTGGATCCGGAGGATATGGCGCGCCGCGTCACTAACAGGACGCGCGCAGTGATTCCGGTTCACTTCGCCGGAAGAGCGTGCGACATGCGTGCGATCAACGATCTCGCAGCGGCGCATGGTCTCAGGGTGATCGAAGACTGTGCCCACGCGATCGAGACCCTTCTCGACGGCCGTCACGCGGGAACACTCGGCGACATCGGCGCGTTCAGCTTCTACGTGACGAAGAACGTGGTCACCGGCGAGGGCGGGATGGTGACGACGGCGAATCGCGAGTGGGCCGAACGCATCAAGGTGCTCGCACTTCATGGGATGAGTGCCGACGCGTGGAAGCGATTTTCGGATGAGGGGTTCAAGCAGTACGAAGTCGTAGTGCCCGGATTCAAGTACAACATGATGGACATGCAGGCGGCGCTGGGTATTCACCAGCTGGCGCGGGCCGAGCATAACCTGGTGCGTCGCCGCGAGATCTGGGGGCGCTACGACGATGCCTTTGCGGATCTCCCGGTGTTTCTACCCGCGCGAGAGGAGTCGGGTACGCGTCACGCGCGCCATCTCTACACGCCAATGCTGGACATCGATCAGCTCACCGTGGACCGCAGCGCAGTGCAAATGGCATTGCACCGCCAGCGGATCGGCACCGGTATTCATTATCGCGCGGTGCACCTGCACGAGTACTACCGCGAAACGTTCGGGTATGCGCGCGGTGATTTGCCGAACGCGGAGTGGATCTCTGACCGGACGATCTCGCTTCCGCTGTCGCCCAAACTTTCGGACGACGACATAGAGGACGTGATCTTCGCCGTGCGAAAGACGCTGCTGCACTTCGCGAAATAGACGGCCTGAGACCGCAACGTTCAGCGTTGACCGGCTGCAACGCCGGGTCTTCTGACGGCGATCGTTAGTATCCGAGATCTGTGAGAAGCTTCGTCAGCACAACATCCGACCGGAAATACTCGTTCGCGATGGCGCGCGCTGCGCGGCTATGGCGACTGTAATCGGAGTCGATCGCATCGAAAGCGGCGAGAATCTCGTCCTTCGTCGTGAATGAGAACAGCCCCTCGCCCGTTGGAAGGACTTTTCCAAAACCGGTGTCCTGTGTGATCACCGGCCGACCCGCTGCGAGGTAGCACGCGCTCCGCTCGCTGAACCATCCGCTTTGCAAGCGGACGTTGAGATCACGAGCGACAGTGAACTCTCCACTCGACTCTCCGATGTAGTCGCGATAGGCCCATGGGTCGGTACTGAACGAACCCGCGTCGGTCACCCGCCAGCCGTTATCTCCGAGGATCGTCCGTGCATCCGCCGGCAACGCGAAGGCCGGGATCGTCGCGCCCTGTCCCTGCCAGTCCGTTTCGGTGTCAGTCAGGTTTGTCGCGAGCTCGATGGGCCGATCAACGAGGCGGGGGATGTCGATGAATTTCAGGAACTCATGATGCTTGCTCCACAGATACCTGACTCCCTCGTACTCGATGTCGCGGCTTGTCTGAAGCCAGTTCCCGACCGTGGTGAATCGATCGTACGTTGGCTGCCCGAATTCCCAGCAGTCCATCAGCACCGGCTGGCGGGTCGTCGCGCGAAAGTGGGGTAGTGGGGGAATCAGGCAATCGGGCTGCCCAATGTTCTCGCCGTAGGTAACGACATCATGGTGCTCGGCCAGAACCTCGCGTGTATCGCCTATGCCTTTCCGAAAGGCGAGCTCGTGGAAAGTCGGATCGGTACCGTAAAACACGAGACGGCGCACGCTGAGATTTTCCTGATCGACGCGTGTTGCACCGGCGATGTTGAACACCGCGTCGGCAGTCGCCATCAGCTCGATGGCTCTAGTTCCCTCGATTCCAAGCCACGCCTTGTCGGAGTAGCTGCGCCGGTACGCCCAACGATCGCCGAGCCCGAACCACTCCGCGACGCGCGCAAGGTATGGTACGGCGTACACGGAGTCTGCGATCTTCCCCTGGCGCGCCGGATGGTATGGCCAGTCGGATGTGGTCTCGAAGTAGTAGACATCGTGTCCGAGTCGGCGCAGACCGGCCGCGATCTGCATCGTCATCCACGTCATGCCGGCGAAAGCGTCCGAAGCGAGGGTGCCAAGGACAACGAGGCGAAGCGGCTTCAATTGCGCGGGCTAGAGGCCGAGCCAGCGTCCGATGATGTTCCGCTGAATCTCGGAAGTACCGGAGTACAGAGTGCTCGAGACGGCGTCGCGCAGAGCGCGCTCCGCTTCGTGTCCCTCGACAATGCCGTAGGCACCAAAAGTCCGAAGAGCTGCTTGTGCGGACTCGACGAGTGCTTCGCTGACGAACAGTTTCGTAATCGCCGCCTGCATCGAGATGTCACGCGCACGGTCGAGAAGTGACGCCGACCGATAGAGGAGCAGGCGCGCCGCCTCGAGCCTCACCTTCATGTCCGCTATGGGGTGCGACACGCCCTGGAATTTGCCGATCGCCTCCCCCGAGATCTTCCTCGTGCGGGCGTACGCCACCGCCGCCTCGAGCAGGCGCTGCATCGCTCCCACGTGGACGGCGCCGAGGCAGGTGCGCTCCCAGTCCATGGACTGGGCGAAGATCGATGAGCCGCCGCCGACTCCACCGAGAACGGCATCGGCGGGCAGCCACGCATTCTCGAACACGACTTCGCTCATGTGACTCGTGCGGAGGCCGAGCTTGTTGAACGGCCGCCCGGTGCGAACTCCAGGGGTGTCACTCGGAACCATGAACGCACTGATTCCGCCGTAGTACCCTTTGGCGGGATCGGTCGCGGCATACGCAACAAAGAGATCAGCGCACGGGCCGTTGGATGCGAAGATCTTCGTACCGTTGAGTCGGAAGCCGTCGCCGTCCGTGTCTGCTCTCGTGACGAGAGCGAATGCATCGGATCCGGATCCGGGCTCGCTCATCGCATTGGCGGCGATGAGCGAGCCATCGCTCAAGCCGGGAAGGTAGCGCCGCTTCTGTTCCTCGGTACCATGCTTCCAGATCGGTACCACGCAGGCGAGCAGGTGGGCGCAAATGGCAAAGCTGAGTCCGGCATCGTCGCAGCCGTAGCCGAGCGCGTCGAGGGCGATGACTGCGGAGAGCGGGTCGAGTCCGCGACCGCCGTACTCCTCGGGGACGAACAGGCCCGTGAGCCGCAGCTGGCCGCATTTGAGCCACAGATCGTGCGGGAATGTCTGCGCGCGATCGCGTTCCGCCGTGTCGGAATTCAGCTCGGCACGCGCAAACGCGACGATTTCATCGCGCAGGCGCTGCTGCTCGACACTGAGCGAGAAATCCATGTTGAAGCGGTTCCGACTCGAGCGCTAGGCGGTCGAGACCAGCGGCTGCAGCACCGGTTTGCCGTTCAGCTGCCGGAACGCGCGAAGCCCTGCGGATGGCTCGTCCATGTACACGCGTCCTGCGAACATGTCGATGCAGTCTTCGGTGTAACGGCTGTGAACGTAGACGGCGAACGCCAGTGGCTGAGTCCAGAACGCGTCTATCAACTCCTGGATCGTATCCATTCCGCAGGTTGAGAGTCGCTCGAAATCGTCAAACGGATTCGCTTTGTCGCGGCCGGCTCCCTCGAGGTACGCGGCGACGGCTGCTGAGCTGAGCTCAGCCTCCTTCATCGCGAAGAAAAGGCCGAATGAAAACACCGGGTCGATGAAACGGTGAGAGTCGCCGATGCAGAGGTAGCCCTTACCGGTGAAGTGGTCGGTATGATAGGAATAATTCGAGATCGCGCGGACTTCCTCGGTGAGGCAGATCTCGGGAAGCCGGCGTTTGAGCTCCGGGTTGAGCTCGTGGAGCTCGCGCACCAGAAAGTCGTGTTTGCTTTCCTTCCGTGCAGCAAAATACTCCGCAGGCACGACCACTCCGACGCTCACGGTCTCGTCGTCGAGCGGAATGAACCATGCCCAATGGTGCGTCTTTTGGTAGAATATCAGCGTATCGCCGCCGGTCCTGTCGCTGTCGCGGATTGCTCCAGTGACCTGCGAGAAAATCGCAACCTGGTTGTCGTAGTTGCCTCGATCCTTTGGGCCGATCACTCCCGTCTTGTTGAGGAATGTGCCCAAGCCAGAAGCATCGATGACGACGGACGCGTCCACGTTCTCGACGGTCCCGCTCGCAGTTCTGACCTTCACGCCTGTCACGGTGTCTCCATCCCGCAACACTCCCACGGCCTCTCCACGAATGAAATTCGCGGCGCGCGATCGTGCGACGTCGAGCATCATCGCGTCGAAGTCGCTCCGGCGGACCTGCCATGTGCTCTGTTCCTTGAGCGGGCCTTCGGCCGTCCGAGCCATGACCGGGACGTTGAATGGCATAGCGCCTTTTGGCCCGTACACTCGCGTATTCCATTTGATCGGATGCCGGTACTTGGCCATTTCAGTACCGAGGCCGAGCGTAGAAATGCAGGCGCCACACTCACCGGTCATCGACTCGCCGATGAGGTAGCGAGGGAACTCGACCTTCTCGATGAGTGTCGAGCGGATGCCTGCTTTCTCGAGGTACATCGAGCACGCTGCACCTCCCGGTCCACCACCTATGATTGCGACGTCGGTTTTCATCGATCAGTCCACTCCAGCGCTTACAGCGGTTGACAGGATGGGCGCCGCTGGCGGGGCAGCGTGAAGCTCCTCGAGCGCCCGGTCGCGCGTCTCGACGCCTGCCAACAGAAGGATCAGCCCGGAAAGGGCTACCGGAATCGCCACAACGAGTGCGATCAGTCGGAAACCGGGAATAAGAGCGAGAAGGATCACCGCGACAGGCGGCGCGATGATGCCGCCGACCTTGCTCGTGCCTGCCGCAAATCCACTCCCGGTTCCTCTGAACGCTGTGGGATAGACTTCCGCGGTATAGGGCGACAGCATTGAGATAATGCCACCGCTTCCGACAAGTAGAAGAACCATCAGCGGCATCAGCAGCGAGAGGTGGCGACCGCCTCCGCCGGGATCGATAATCGCGAAGGCGACGAGTGCGGTTGTGGTGATCCCCGCGAAGAGAATCATCGTCTTCTTGCTGCTCCAGAGCCCATACAGGTACGCGACGAGGATCGTGGCCGGCACTGCAATGAGAGCGGACCAGAAGAGAAGCTTGCTGGCGCTTCCTGCGGGAAGACCGCGGTCGCGCAGAATAGTCGGCGTGAAGGTGAGGAACCCCCACTGCACGAGACCCCACGCAAGTCCGTACATGCCGACTGTAATGCTGTGAATCAGGTACGGCGGCCGGAACAGGCTGAGCAATCGCGAAGTTTTGCGGACCGGAACAGCGGAAAAATTCTCCTCCGTTGAAACCGAAGTTTCGTCCACACGGGTGAGAGTGACTCCATAGCGCTTCATCACCCGCTCCGCTTCATCAATGCGCCCGTGATCGAGAAGGAAGCGTGGTGACTCGGGAATCCACCTGTTCAGAACGAGCATCAGGAATCCGGTCGGCAGTCCCGCGAACCAAAGTATTCGCCACGTGAAGTGCGGCTCGAGCAGCGCGGCGATACCACTGGCCAGAAGATATCCTCCGACAGTGCCCATTCCACCGTGCAGTACGACGAGCCAGCCGCGCCTCTTTGCCGGCATCGATTCGGTCATCAGCGCATAGACGATCGGCAGCATGCCGCCGGCCGAGATGCCCATGATGAAGCACATGAAGAGATTCCATCGAAACGACGGCATGAAGCCGCAGATGGAAGTCGCCATGAAGAGGATCGACGCGAGGAGGATGGATGCGCGCCGGCCGATGCGATCAGAAAGCATCCCCCACATGAGCGAGCCGATTGTCGTCCCGGTCAATGCAGTCAGCGGGTACATCGCGACCATGGAAGCCGTGAGGCCGTACTCCGCCTTCATCCCGGGAACAATAAAGCCGAGTGTTGCCGGCTTCATGACATCCACAATCAGGGCAACGCCGAGAATGAAGAGCAGGCCCCAATGCGCACGCGAGAGGTGTGCGCTGTCCATCGCGTGGAAGTGCAGACCTGTCTTTTTGATCGGCCGGGCAGCCGTGCTACCGAAGGGGATCAGCCCATAGGCAGCGAGTGCCAGGCCGGACACGATCAGCATCATGCCGGTGAGCATCATCCCCGACAGGACCATGTCCTTCATTCGATAGCCCATCGTGCCCGCGGCCACAAACGAAGGAAGGTGGGAGAGCACTCCCACGGCGACGGCAGCGGAGCCGAGCCAGAAGGCTAGCGGGTGTTGAAAGGTGATTCCGGTCTCACGCGGCGAATGACTTTCCGTCTTATCCTGCATGCGAACCCTTAGTTCAGAGAGATGTTACCCGGCTGCCTGGAGCTGGGACTCGAGAGGAACGAGCTCTGGAACTTCCCGATACTTGTCTGAGCTCTGGTAATTCAGCTTCGGGTCCATCTGGAGTAGCGGTGCAAGGTTCTCGCTGCGGTCGGTGAGCTTCGTCTGAACGAGCAGCAGCTCCTGCTCACTGTGCGAATCGAGCTGAGCGGCGCGCAGCGCGATGGCATTGTCCTCCAGATAGCTGTTGTGTCCGGCGGGCAACGCGGAGATGCGGAACAGCGCAAGGCGCTGACGCACGAGAGTTGAAAAGACGTCGGTGAAGTAGTCGCGCTTGCTCGGTTTTTTCAGGCACGCATCGGCCGTCCACGCAGCGGCGAAGCCGGTATAGGTAGCGGTGATAACACCGGCGGAATTAATCGGGTCCACGAATGCCGCCGCGTCCCCCGCAAGGCACCAGCCGTCACCGGCCAGCCGACTCGGCCGGTAAGCGAAGTCACGAATTGCCCTGACTGAGCCCGGCCGGAGTCGCGCATCCTGGAGCAGGTTCCCAACGATGGGAAGCTTGCGGCAGGCGGCGTCGAACCGTTCGTCGAGCTTTGCTCCACCTGCTTTAAATTCGGCCGCCTGGGTTGGCGCGAGCACGAGCCCCACACTCGTGTACTCTTTCTGGACGATGTGCCATATCCATCCCCAGTCGCCTATGCCAGCCTGGATCGTCGTCGGGCTGATCTCCCTGCGCTTTTCCCATGGGCAGATCAGACCACCCTGCGCGACGTAGGCGGAGTCGTCGTAGTAGCCCCACACGCTCATGAAGCGCAGATCGTTGTCGAACTCGCGAAAACCGAGCTGGTTGGCAATGACCGCGCCTTGCCCGCTCGCATCCACTATGTAGCGGCAGCTTATCCGGCCTTCATCTCCTGAGCGACGGTCGATGTATGTCACCCCTCTGTCGCTGCTATCGAGGTGCACGTGACGGGCGACAACCTCCTCGAAAACCTGCACGCCCCTGCGCTGCGCCACGCGCAGCAGAATCTCGTCGAACTCGTCGCGCTCGACGTGCAGCGAAGGCCCGGTAAAACCGAAGTCTGCCAGAGTGGTTTGCCGGATGACTCCGCGCCAGATGGCGGTGCCACCCGACTTGCGAATAAATCCGGCCTTCCTGATATCCTCGGTGGCGCCGACCTCGTCGATGTACTTCCACACATGAGGCAGTACGCTTTCGCCGACGGTATTGCGAGGATGCCGCGCCTGATCCAGCAGCACGACCTCGTAGCCGTTCTGCGCGAGCAGGTTCGCAGCCGTGCTGCCGGCTGGCCCACCACCAATTACAACGACGTCAGCTTTCGATGGAATGTCTTCCATTGGTGACTTTAGAAGGATCCGGAAGGAGTCAGCTCTGCGCCTGTCTCGACTCGACGAGTGAAGCGATGTCGGGCAGGAAGTTGAGGTAATCTGCGTTCATCTCGTGCGGCTCGATCTGTACGCCGTAACGCTCCTCGAGAAATGCGATGAGCTTCACAGTTGCGATGGAGTCGAGGACGCCGCCGGTGATCAGCGGTGTCGTGTCGTCCAGCGAATCGGGGCTCTCGCCGGGGAGAAACTCCCGAAGGATATAGTCCTTGATTGTTCCCTTTACGTCTGTCTGCGCCGTTTCCATGCGTGTCTTACCGTTGTGTGAAGGTGATCAGTGGCTGCACAGCCGTTGTGCTCTGCTTCAAGCCAGTTCCTTGAGGCGTTGGTAATCGATCTTGTCGGTCGAGGTCTTCGGAAGTGAATCGTGAAAGAGAAAACGATCGGGAATCATATAAGATGGCAGCTGCTCGGTGCAGAAGCGCTTCATCTCGACTAAAGATGGGCGACTTCCGTTGGAAAGCGTAACAAAGGCTTTAATCAGCACTCCGTTCTCCTCATCCGGAACCGACGTAACCGCGGCTTCGGTGACCCGCGGATGCCGGTACAGCGCCGCCTCGATTTCGCCAAGCTCCACGCGATAGCCTCTGCGCTTCACCATGCGGTCGCGGCGACCCACGAAGATGTATCCATTCTCCGCAGACTGCCACACGACGTCGCCGGTACGGTACCACGCCGTCCCGTCGGCATCAACAAAGAAAGCGTTCGCGGTCCTTTCCGGTAGGTTCCAGTAGTCCCGCATCACCGAACCGCCGCTGATGAGCAGCTCACCTTGCTCGCCGGGCGCGACCGCTCTTTCGTCGTCTTCGACAACAATA
>WNGF01016506.1_pt1 | contig 19122 bp, 19 predicted proteins | sample 5400641 | NCBI WGS metagenome assembly WNGF01 (sample SAMN13153371, study PRJNA577476) | soil metagenome | isolation source: 80 cm soil or saprolite under grassland replicate 2 | place: USA:California | collected 2016-06-15
CCTCGGTTCTCGTCAGGCGCCGGCAGGCGGCGAGCGCCTCGTCGTCGGTCGCGGTCGCGTACTCGGCGCGGCCGGTGTCGCGCAGGAATGCGTGCTCGGGGCCGGCTCCCGGGTAGTCGAGACCGGCCGAGATCGAGTCGGCGTCGAGCACCTGGCCGTCCTCGTCGGCGAGCACCGACGAGCGCGAGCCGTGCAGGATCGCCGGGCGGCCGGCGCCCAGACTCGCGGCACCACGTGCCTCGACTCCGAGCAGCCGCACGTCCGCGTCGTCGAGGAAACCGGCGAAGAGCCCGATTGCGTTCGAGCCGCCGCCAACGCACGCGACTGCGCTCTCCGGCAGCCGCCCCTCCGCCTCGAGCAGCTGGGCGCGCGCTTCGCGGCCGATCACCGACTGCAGCTCGCGGACGATCTCCGGATACGGGTGCGGCCCGACGCAGGAGCCGATCAGGTAGTGGGTCGTCTCGACGGTCGCGATCCAGTCGCGGATCGCCTCGCTCGTCGCCTCCTTCAGCGTCCGCGTGCCGAACTCGACCGGCCGCACCTCCGCGCCGAGCAGGCCCATCCGCTCGACGTTCGGCCGCTGGCGGCGCATGTCCTCGGTGCCCATGAAGACGACGCAGTCGAGCCCGAAGCGCGCGCCGACGGTGGCGACCGCGACCCCGTGCTGGCCCGCGCCGGTCTCCGCCACGATCCGCCGCTTGCCGAGCCGGATCGCCAGCAGGGCCTGGCCGAGCGCGTTGTTCAGCTTGTGCGCGCCGGTGTGGAGCAGGTCCTCGCGCTTCAGGTAGAGGCGCTTGCCCGGCGCGAAGCGCTCGGCGAGCGTGAGCGGGGTCGGTCGGCCGCCGTAGGAGCGCCCTAGCTCGTCCAGCTCCGCCCGGAAGGCTTCGTCGGCCCACGCGTTGCGCCAGCCGGCTTCGAGCTCCTCCAGCGCTGGGACCAGCGTCTCCGGGACGAAGCGCCCGCCGTACTCGCCGTACGTCAGCTGCACCGCGCGGCCTCCACGAACGCGCGCACGCGCGCGTGGTCCTTCACTCCAGGAGCGAGCTCGAGGCTGGAGCTGGCGTCGACGGCCCACGGGCGTACTGTCTCGATCGCCTCCCGCACGTTCTCCGGCGAGAGGCCGCCGGCGAGGAGGACCCGACCCTCGACCTCGCGTGCGCGGCGGAGATGGCCGGGGTCGGCGTGCTGCCAGGGCCGGTCGACGACCCGCGCGACCTCGCGGCCGTTCCTCAGCAGGACGCCGTCTCTGGCCCGGTGGGCGTTCTCGCGCGCGTAGAGCTGGACGAGGTCGGCGCGGTCGTCGGTGATCTCGCCGACGTGGACGGCGACCGACAGCATCGTGTCCGGCACGGGAAGGACGCCGGGGGCCCGGCGCGGAGTCTCGCGTGCGAGGACGAAGCCCGCGAGGTCTGCGCCCGCTTCGGCCGCGGCGGCGACGTCCTCCTCGCGCGTCAGTCCGCACACTTTGACGAGCGGTCGGCCGATCAGCTCGGAGAGCTTGGCCGCGGGATCGGAGGACCGCATCAGCGCCGAGCCGACGAGGATCGCGTCGGCCCCGGCGAGCTCGGCCTCGGCGCCGTGGGCGCGCGAGGCGATTCCGCTCTCGGCCACGATCACGCGGTCCTGCGGCGCCTGCTCGACGAGCGCTAGCTGGGCCCGCCGGTCGACCTCGAACGTGTCGAGGTCGCGCGCGTTGACGCCGATCACGGACGCCCCGAGCGCGACCGCGCGCTCGAGCTCTACGGCGTCGTGTGCCTCGACCAGCGCGTCCATTCCGAGCTCCTCGGCCGCCCTAAGCAACTCGCGGGCTTGGCGATCGTCCAGGTCGCGCAAGAGCAGGAGCACGGCGTCAGCCCCGCGCCGCCGGAGCTCCTCGAGCTGGGCGTGCTCGAAGAAGAAGCCCTTGGCGAGCAACGGCAAGCGGCTGGCGGATCTCGCGGTGGGGAGATCTGCGGGATCTCCTCCGAAGCGCTCGTCCACGAGCACCGAGACCGCCGCCGCGCCGGCGCGCTCGAAGTCCGCGGCGAGACGTGCCGGGTCGGCGCCGGGCCGCAGGTCACCTGCCGAGGGCGAGCGGCGCTTGATCTCGGCGATCGCGCCGAGACCGGGGCTCGCGAGCGCTTCACGGAACTTCACGCGACGACCCCTTCCGCCTGGGAGAACGCGATGAGCTCCTCCAGCCGCACGGCGGCGGCGCCGGAGTCGACTGCCTCCTGCGCGAGCCCGAGTCCCTCGCGCAGGTCGCGGGCATGTCCCGCCGCTGCAATGGCCCCCGCCGCATTGAGCAGAACCGCCGAGCGCCGCCCGCCGTCCTCACCGGCGAGGACCGAGCGGATCGCCGCCGCGTTCTCCGCCGGCGCCCCGCCCCGGAGGTCGTCCGGAGCGCAGCGCGGAACGCCAAGCTCGAGCGGGTCGAGCTCGCGCTCGTGGACGTCCCCGTCGACGACCTCGCAGACGAGGTTCGGCCCTGCGGGGGAGAGCTCGTCGATCCCGCCCGCGCCGTGGACGACGAACGCCCGCCGGGCGCCGAGCTGCGCGAGCACTTCGGCGATCGTCCGCACGAGCGAGGGCGCGTAGACGCCGACGACCTGGGCCCGCGCGCCGGCCGGGTTCGTCAGCGGGCCGAGGACGTTGAAGACGGTCCTCGTCGCCAGCTCGCGCCGCACCGGCGCAGCGTGCCGCATCGCGGGGTGATGCGTCGGCGCGAAGAGGAAACCGAAGCCGAGCTCGTCGATCGACTGTTCGATCCGCTCCGGGGGCAGCTCGAGCCGGAGCCCGAGCGCCTCGAGCACGTCAGCCGAGCCGCAGGCCGACGAGACCGCGCGGTTGCCGTGCTTCGCGACGGCTGCGCCGGCCGCCGCGGCGACGAGGGCAGCCGCCGTCGAGATGTTGATCGTCCCGGCGCCGTCCCCGCCGGTGCCCGCCGTGTCGACGAGATCACCGCGGGACGGCCGCACCGCGAGCACGTGGTCGCGCATCGCCTCGGCGCAACCGGCGATCTCGTCCGCCGTCTCGCCCTTCAGCCGCAGGGCCACGAGCAGGCCGCCGATCTGCGCCGCGGTCGCCTCTCCGGACATCACCTCGTTCATGACCAGGCGCGCCTCCGCCCGCGAGAGATCGTGCCCGTCCAGCAGCCGCGCCAGAGCCTGCTGAACCGTCATCCGGACCTCTCGAGGAAGTTGCGTGTGAGCTGCGGCCCCACCGGCGTGAGCACCGATTCCGGGTGGAACTGGACGCCGTCGACCGGCAGCTCGCGGTGCCGGACCGCCATCACCTCGCCCTCCGCGCAGCTCGCCGAGACCTCGAGGCAGTCGGGCACGCGGGTTGCGGCGAGCGAGTGGTAGCGCCCGGCGTCGAAGCCTTCGGGCAGCCCGCGGAAGAGCCCGCGGCCGTCATGCTCGATCGGGCTCGCCTTTCCGTGGACGAGGCGTCGCGCCGGGCCGATGTCGCCTCCGAACGCCTCGACGACCACCTGGTGGCCGAGGCACACACCCAGCGTCGGCACGCGGCCTGCGAGCCGCCGCACGAGCTCGACGCTGACGCCGGCCTGCGCGGGCCGGCCGGGGCCGGGGGAGAGGACCAGGTGCGACGGTGCCAGGCGTTCGGCCTCGTCCACGCCGATCGCGTCATTCCGCCGCACGACCACCTCCGCCCCGAGCTCGCCGAACAGGTGGGCCAGGTTGTACGTGAACGAGTCGTAGTTGTCCACGAGCAAAATCACTGTCGCGCCTCCGCGAGCCCGATCGCCGTCTCGAGCGCCGCCAGCTTGCGCAGGCACTCCTCGTGCTCTGCAGCCGGCTCGGAGTCGGCCACGATCCCCGCCCCGGCCTGCAGCAGCGCGAGCCCGTCGTCCAGCACGATCGTCCTGATCGCGATGCACGCGTCGAGGGCCTCACCCGGCAGCGCGTAGAGCACCGCGCCGCCGTACGGCCCGCGCCGGTAGCCTTCGAGCTCGGAGATCAGCTGCATGGCGCGCACCTTGGGGGCGCCGGAGACCGTTCCGGCGGGGAAGCAGGCGCGGAGCAGGTCGTAGTGCGAGATGCCCTCTACCAGCTCGCCGACCACCTCCGAGACGAGATGGGTCACGTGTGAGAAGCGCTCCGGCTCGAGGAACCGCGCCAGGCGGACCGTCCCCGGCCGGCACACCCGCGACAGGTCGTTGCGGCCCAGGTCGACCAGCATCACGTGCTCCGCGCGCTCCTTCTCGGAGGCGAGCAGCCGCTCCGCGTCGCCCTCGCCGGGCCGGGTCGTGCCTGCGATCGGGTTCAGCGAAGCCGCACGGCCCTCGGCCTTGACGAGCGTCTCCGGCGAGGAGCCGACCAGCGCGACCCCGTCGAGCTCCAGCAGGAACAGGTACGGCGACGGGTTCACCCGCCGCAGCGAGCGGTAGATCTCCAGCGGGCTCGCCGGGGTCGGCCGCTCGGCGCGCTGGGAGAGGACGATCTGGAAGGCGTCGCCCGCCCGGATGTGCTCCTTCGCGCGCACGACCGCGCGCTCGTAGGCATGGCGCGAAGGCAGGCGGCGCGTCGCGCCCGGTCGCCCCGCGGTGCCCGCCGGCCGTTCCGGCAGGGGCCCTTCCAGCGCGTCCACCACGCTTGCCGGGTCGCCGGCGAGCACCTCGGCCATCCCCAGCGCGTGATCGAAGCGGACGAGCGTCTCCGCGACGACGAAGCGGCTCTCGGGCAGCGCGCGTCCGGCGACCGGAAGCGAGACCGTCGGTTCGAGCACGGCCGCGTGGTCGTAGCTGAGGTACCCGACCACCGGCTCGCCGCAGGTCTCGGCTTCCGCGAAATCGACCAGCCGCGAGCCGCAGCCGACGAACGAATGCCGCCCGAGTCGCCCCTTCTCGACCGACTCCAGCAGGAAGCTCGCGCGGCCGAGCTCGCGCAGCCGGAGGTAGGCCCCGAGAGGCGTGAGGAGATCGGTGGAGACGACGGTCAGTGCGTTCATGTGCGCAAACGAAAAAGACCCTCCGGTCGGAAGGTCTGAGCGGTACGGGATTACGTCTAGGTCAGGTCAGCCGACGCTCCCGCCCCGCTCGTGGCGCCAGGCCCAGCCCCAGATACGCGAGACGGAAGTCATCGCTTCTAGGGTAGGCGCGACCAGGAGCCGCCGTCAAGATCTGTCCACTAGGCTCCGCGCGTGGCCGTCCCGGAGCTTCTGCGCCGACTGCTGACGACGCCCGGCCCCTCCGGCTACGAGGCCGCCGCGGCCGCGGTCTGGCGGGAGGCGGCCGCTGAGTTCGCCGAGGTGAGTGCCGACGCGATGGGCTCCTCCGTCGCGCGCGTGCGCGGAACCGGCGACGGCCCGCTGCTCGTCCTGCTGGGGCACATCGATGAGATCGGCCTGGTCGTCACCCACGTCGACGAGCACGGCTTCCTCTTCTTCCGGGGCGTCGGCGGCTGGCAGCCGGAGGTGCTCCTCGGCCAGCGGGTCGAGCTGGTCGCGCGGGAGGGGCGTGTGCCGGGCGTGGTGGCTCGCAAGGCGCGCCGGCCGCCGAAGCCGGGTCAGGATCCGCCGCCGCGGGTAGAGCTCGACGACCTGCACATCGACATCGGCGCGCGCGACCGCGAGCAGGCTCTCGGTCTCGTCCGGCTCGGCGACGCAGCTGTCATCGCGGCCGAGCCGCTCGAGCTGCCCAACGACCGGCTCGCGTCGCGCTCGATGGACAACCGGCTCGGGGCGTACGTCGCGCTCGAGGCTGCGAGGCTCGTCGCGGAAGGTGGCGGAGCGCCGGGCGACGTCGCGGCGGTCGCGGCCGTCCAGGAAGAGGTCGGCGACTTCGCCGGCGCCCGCACGAGCGTCTTCGCTCTGCGGCCGCAGGTCGCGCTCGCGATCGACGTCACAGTTGCGACCGATATCCCGGAGGGCGACCCGAAGATCCGCGGAGAGGCAAAGCTGGGCGACGGGCCGGTCCTCAACCGCGGGTCGACGATCAACCCGAAGGTCTTCGACCTGTTCGTGGAGACGGCGGAGGCCGAGAAGATCCCGTACGTCGTCACCGTCTCGGCCGGCGACACGCACACCGACATGGACGCCGCCTACGTCAGCCGCGCCGGGGTCGCGACGGGCGTGGTCTCGATCCCGACGCGCTACATCCACACGCCGACCGAGCTGGTCTCGCTGGACGACGTCGACGCCGCCGTGCGCCTGGTCGCTGCCTTCGCCCGGCGGCTCGAGCCCGGGCTCGACTTCACTCGCTAGGCTGGTGCGATGTCCCGTTCCGTGGTCGTTTCCGCCGTGAGGACGCCGTTCGGCAGGCTCGGCGGCGGCCTGGTCGATTACGAGGCGACGGAGTTGGGGGCCACTGCGATCCGCGCTGCGCTCGACCGCGCGGGCGTCGAGAACGACGAGGTCGAGTACGCGATCATGGGCCAAGTGCTGCAGGGCGGCGCGGGCCAGGCGCCCTCCCGCCAGGCAACTGTCGGGGCGGGGCTCCCGATCGAGCTGCCTTCGGACACGATCAACAAGGTCTGCGCCTCCTCTATCCGGGCGGTCGAGATCGCCGACCAGATGATCCGCGCGGGCGACGTCCAGGTGGTCGTGGCCGGCGGGATGGAGTCGATGTCGAACGCGCCCTACGTGCTCAAGAAGGCCCGCTTCGGCTACCGCCTCGGCGATGGGACGCTGATCGACCTGATGACCCACGACGGCCTCACGTCGACGTTCGACAACAAGCACATGGTCGAGCAGGCGTCGTTCGTCTCGCGTGAGCTCGGGATCTCGCGCGAGGACCAGGATCTCTGGGCCCTGCGCTCGCACGAGCGGGCGGTCAAGGCGATCGACGAGGGGCTTTTCGAGGCGGAGATCGTCCCGGTCGGCGAGCTCTCGGTGGACGAGGGCCCGCGCAGGGACACGTCGATCGAGAAGCTCGCGAAGTTGAAGCCGGTCTTCGACCCCGAGGGCACGACGACGGCCGGCAACGCGCCCGGCGTGAACGACGGGGCCGGCGCCCTCGTCGTGACCAGCGAGGAGTTCGCACAAAAGCGCGGGCTCGAGGTGCTCGCGACGATCGTCGCGCAGGGGTATGTCGCCGACGAATTCGCCTACCTGGCGCGCACCCCGGCGAAGGCGGGAGCGATCGCGCTCGACAAGGCCGGCAAGACGATCGACGACGTGGAGCGGGTCGAGCTGAACGAGGCGTTCTCCTCGGTGGTGCTCAACTCGACGAAGATGCTCGGCGCGGACCCGGACAAGGTGAACGTGAACGGCGGCGCCGTCGCGCTCGGCCACCCGATCGGCGCCTCGGGCGCGCGGATCCTGACGACGATGATCCACGAGCTGCGGCGCAACGGCGGCGGGCTCGGGCTGGCCGCGATCTGTTCCGAGACTCGCGCGCCGGTGGTTCGGCGCGAAGGCCCCGGCCGCGACGTGGTCCTGCTGATCAGCTTCGGAGAAGAGTGGTCGATCGACGGCGACCGGCTGACCTCGTTCGCGGCCGGACTCCGTGACCGCCAGGTGACGACGAGGCACGAGGGGCGCTCCCACGGCATCCACGTCAACGTCTCGCCGCCTGCGGCGCGCCGGCTGTTGGGCCTCCCGCTCCATGAGCTCGCGTACCGCCAGGTTCCCCTCGAGGACGTGCTGGACGAGCCGTTCCTCTCCGAGCAGCTTCACGACACGGACGGGTGGGAGGAGCGCTTCCGGCTGCTCGACCGCGCGCTCGCGAGGCGGCTGGCGCTCTCACCGCCCGCGTCGGGCGAGGTGGAGTGGGCGTGGCGGCGGCTCGTGGAGTCGCACGGCGGTGTCCGCATCGGCGCGCTGGCCGAGAGGCTCGGCTGGAGCCGCAAGCGCCTGGTGGCGCGCTTCCGCGAGGAGGTCGGGCTGCCGCCGAAGACGGCTGCGCGAGTCCTGCGCTTCGAGCGGGCGCGCGAGCTCGCCGAGCGGGGCGAACGCCCGGACTGGGCGCGGATCGCCCTCGAGGCCGGCTACTACGACCAGTCGCACCTGATCAACGACTTCCGGGCGATCGCCGGGCGGACGCCCGAAACTTTCTTCCAAGACACCCTGCGCGCCGCGGCTTAGCCTGCGCGGCATGACACAGCGAGTTACCCCATATCTCTTCTACGAGGACGGCGAGGCGGCGATCGAGTTCGCCGGCCGCGGCTTCGGTTTCCGCGAGGTCGACCGCGCCATCGGCGGGGCCGGCGGCCTGCACGCCGAGCTCGAAACGCCGGGCGGAGGCCGGATCTACCTCGGCCAGCCTCCGAGCGGCTTCGAGAATCCGGGCAAGGTCGGACGCACGTCGATGACGTACGTGATCGTCGACGACGTCGACGGCCACTACGAGCAGGCGAAGGCCGCCGGCGCGCGGATCACCGAGGAGCCGAACGACACCCCCTTCGGCCACCGGCGCTACAGCTGCGCCGACCCGCAGGGGCACGAGTGGTCGTTCGCGCAAGTCCTCTAGAACTCGCTCCAGGCCGCCATCTCGTCCGAGATGCCGAGCAGGACATCGAGTTCCTCGGGGAGGCGGTCCGGGAAGAGCGCGAGCGCGGTCAGCCGGACGTGGCCCTCGAGGAGCACGAGGCGCTCCTGCGCGGGCGTAGTCACGGCGATCAGGGGCTCGGCCGTGGCCACCGAGTCCGCGATCGGCTCGTGCTCGGCTGCGGTGATGCCCTCCACCTCGCCGGCACGGATCCGGCGCGCCGCGTCGGCCGGGCACCGCGAGCCCTCGGTCAGCCGCAACCACCAGTCCCAGTTGATGTAGAGGATCTCGAGCACCTCCTCGGCCGAGAGCGCGGCCCGGTGCCAGGCGACCTGCTTCGGAAAGCCGAAGAACAGGCCTGTTTGGCGCTCGTACCCGCGATGCTCCTCGAGCAGCGTGCGGCGCCGGCCGTTGTCGGCTGCGGATTCGAGTTCCGGCGTGCGTACGAGCGCCTCGTCGAGGCCGTCGCTGGCGAGCAGCTCCCGCAGCGTCGGTCCCCAGCGATCCGAGTCGAGCTCGGCGCGCAGGAACGTCGCGATCATCTCGTCCTCGCTGATCGGGTGCAGGAGCCTGATGGCGCGCAGCGTAAGGGTGGACGCGATGGCCGCTGTCGACGAGCAGGTGCGGCTCGAGTACGACGCTCGGTCGCCCTCTTCGGTGACCTGACGGACATCCGTTTCAAGCTCCTCGCCCTCGTTCCGACCCTTTCCGGAACGGCGGTCGGGCTGTTGCGGGCCGGACAGTCCCCGGTGACGCTGCTCGCGGTCGGGGTGCTCGGGCTCGCGGCGACAGGTGGCGTGCTCGTCTACGAGCTTCGGAACAGCGAGATCAGGCTCGGCGCGGCGCGCCGGATCGCTGAGCTGGAGGCGAGCCTGTTCGAGCGAGGACGGCTCGTCAACGACCGGCCGAAGGGAGCGCTGAGGTTCTTCGCCGTCGTGCCGCTCGAGCACTCGCTCGGCCTGGCGCTCGTGTACGGCGCAGCGCTCGCCGGCTGGAGCTACCTCGTGGCCTGGGGCGCGCTGGCCGCCGTCGACGCGGGGCACGCGCGCGAGGTCGGCGTCGCGCTCGGCGCTGCCGCCGGGCTGCTCGTCCTGCTCGAAGTGCTCCGGCTCGACACGCCGCGATAGCCTCAACGCGTGCGCTTCGAGCACGTGCTCGTCGTCGGCGCCGGCCAGATGGGCGGCGGGATCGCCCAGGTCGTCGCCGCCTCCGGCCGCGGGGTGTCGCTTCACGACGCGCTGCCCGGAGCGGTCGAGCGCTCGCTCGAGACGATGCGCAAGAGCCTCGGCAAGCTCGCGGAGAAAGGCGGACCGGATCCGGAAGAGGTGCTGTCACGGGTCGTCGCGAGCGAGGACCTCGTTCCCGCCGACGTGATGATCGAGGCCGTCGTCGAGGACGCCGCCGTGAAGGAAGACGTCTTCCGCCGCGCCGACGAGATCCTCCCGCCGGAGGCGATCCTCGCCTCCAACACGTCGTCGATCCCGATCAGCACGCTTGCTGCGGCCACGACTCGTCCCGACCGGGTGATCGGCATGCACTTCTTCAACCCGGTGCCGGTGCTGAAGCTCGTCGAGATCGTGCGCGGCCGCGAGACCTCGGACGAGACGGCAGAGGCGATCACCGAGCTTGCGCGCGAGGTCGGGAAGACGCCAGCGGTCGCGAACGACTTCCCCGGCTTCGTCTCGAACCGGATCCTGATGCCCTACATCAACGAGGCCGTCTGGGCGCTCCACGACGGTGTCGCCGAGGCTGAGGCGATCGACACGATCGCCAAGCTCGGCTTCGCGCACCCGATGGGGCCGCTGGCGCTCGCCGACCTGATCGGCCTCGATACGTGCGTCGCGATCATGGAAGTCCTGCGGGAGGGTCTCGAAGACGAGCGCTACGCGCCTTGCCCGCTGCTGCGGAACCTTGTGGATGCAGGGAAGTCGGGCCGCAAGTCTGGGGCCGGTTTTTACATCTATTAGGGGAGTAAAGACAAAACGGTCTGCGGCCGACAAAAGTCCTAGACGAAGGAGGGACTTTGCGCCTGCTGGTCGTGGACGACGACGACGGTCTCCGGACACTTCTCCGAACGACGTTCGAGGCGGTCGACGTGGAAGTTGACGAAGCGCTGGACGCAGCCTCGGCGCGGGAGCGCATCGAGGCGCAGCAGCCCGATGCGATCGTTCTCGACGTGAGCATGCCGGGTCTCGACGGCGCGGCGTTCTGCGCGCAGCTCAAGGGCTCGGCTGAAACGCGCGACATTCCCGTCGTCCTACTGACCGGATCCGACACGGCGAACGAGGCGACCGCCGCCGACGTCGGCGCCGATGCGTTCATGCTCAAGCCGTTCAGCCCGCTCGAGCTGCTCTCGGTGGTCGAGCGTCTGACCGGCGGTCTCTACGCAACTCCCTTCCGCGCCAGCCAGAAGAAGCTTCCGCAGGAGCAGCTACTGCTGTACGCGCGCGACCTTCGCCACCTGCTCGAGCTCGAGCGCGGGCAGCGGCGGCTGCTCGAAAGCGCGTACCGCGAGACGGTGACGGCGCTCGCCAGCGCTCTCGACTCGAAGGACACCGGCACGCGCGAGCACTCGCAGCGAGTGCATCTCTACGCCGTCGAGCTCGCCCAGGTGGTCGCACCTGACACGGCACAGGACGAGAGCGTCGAGTACGGCTTCGTCCTGCACGACATCGGGAAGATCGGGATCCCCGACAAGATCCTCCAGAAGCCGGGCCCGCTCACGGACGCCGAGCGGCGGATGATGGAGACGCACACCGTTCTCGGCGAACAGATGCTGCGCGGCGTCACGCTGCTCCAGGGCGGCGGGCTGGAGGTGGTCCGCTCGCACCACGAGCGCTGGGACGGAAACGGCTATCCCGACGGCCGGGCGAGGACCGAGATCCCGATTCCGGCGCGCGTGTTCGCAGTGGCGGACGCACTCGACGCGATGACGAGCCACCGGCCGTACCGCGCCGCCCTGCCGTGGAAGACCGCCGCGGACGAGATCCTCGCGCAGTCGGGCCGGCAGTTCGACCCGGACGTCGTCGACGCCTTTCGCGTACGCGAGCCGGCGCTCCGCCGCATCCAGCGCGAGTTCACGGCCGGCTTTCAGCCCGTGCTCGGCTAGACCGACGGAGGCGGCGCCGGCGCCGGGGCCGTCGCAGTGGCTGTGGCGGCGGTCGCCGAGCAGAAATGTCGCCGTGGCGGTGTTGCCGCGGCTCCGGATCGAGAGGATTCGGCCCGAGCAGGGCAGCGCGGCGTTCCAGGCAACGGCGTCCTCGCGCGTGCGCAGCGTGAGCGCCCTGTCGCCCTGGACCACCTCCGCGCCGCGTGCGAAGAGCTTCCCGGCCGTCTCGTTGTCGTCTTGGTTGAGCGCCTGGCTCCACGCGCGGACGACGCTCTCGGCCGACGGCTCGGACGAGCCGCACCCGGCGACCAGCGCCGCCAGCACGACCCCGCAGAGCGCTGCCGCTCTCAAGCGAGTGCCTCCCGGACGAGCGCCTGGAAGTGAGCCAGCAGCTTCTCGCTCTCCGGCAGCAGCCGCCCTTCCCCGAGCAGGCCTGAGCGAACCCCGCGCTGCACCGACTCGACCAGGCTGCGGTCCTCGCGCCCGACCTGGTCGTCGAACGCGAGCAGCTCCTCGACCTCCTCGTCGGCCACGTCCTCCGGGAAGAAGTAGTCGAGATGGCCTTTGCTCCGCTCGGGCCCGAGTGGGACCAGCGGCCCGGCGGCCAGGTTGGGCGGGCCCGGGAGGACGTAGAGCTTGGTCACCGGCCAGAGCCAGTGGAACTGGCCCTCGACGCGGCCCGGCGCGACCGTTCCCCCTCGGGACGGGCCGAACTGGCTCGAGCTGGACATCCCGAGCTCGAGCCGGTACGCGTCGGGACTGACGTCGACGACCGCGCTGAAGCCGGGATGGGCGACGGCGCAGTGGTAGCACTCGAGGTAGTTCTCGATCGCGATCTTCCAGTTGCACGCGAGCTCGAACTCGCTGCGACGGCGAAAGCGGAGCGAGCCCAGCTTGACCCCGCCGTCCGTGAGGTGGCGCGGAAGCGATCCGAGGCTCTCGGCGAGCGGCGCGGCTTCGGCATCCGGGCTGACGAAGACGAGCGGCCCCCAGCTCTCCACGCGCAGCTCGAGCAGTCGGATGCCCTCCGGTTCGAACCCCGGCTCACGCTGCGACCGCGGGGCGGCGCGTAACCGGCCGTCGAGGTCGTACGTCCAGGCGTGGTACCCGCACTGGAGCGTCTCGCGCCTGCCGTTCCCCTCGACGAGCACCGAGCCGCGATGGCGGCAGACGTTCAGGAACGCGCGCAGCTGCTCGTCACGGCCGCGGACGACGACCACCGGGACGTCGCCGACCGCGCAGGTCAGGTACGCCCCCGGCTCGGCGACATGGTCGGACGGCCCGGCGTAGTGCCAGCCTCCGCGAAAGACGCGCTCCTGCTCCAGCCGCAGCACGTCGGGGTCGGAGTACCAGCTCCACGGCAGCGTCCCCTGCGCGGTTCCAGAGCGCAAACCGGGCCGACTATATCCTCAGCCCGTGGACTTCGAGCTGACCCCGGACCAGCGCGAGATCCGGTCGCTGGCGCGGGATTTCGCGGAGGCCGAGATCGAGCCCAACGCCGCGGCCTGGGACCGAGAGCACGGCTTTCCGCGGGAGCTGCTCGGGAAGCTCGCCGAGCTCGGGCTGCTCAGCGTGTGCGTCCCCGAGGAGTACGGCGGCGCGGGTGCGGACTTCCTCTCCTACATCCTCGTGCTCGAGGAGGTCTCGCGTGCCGACGCCGGGGTCGGCGTGACGGTCGCCGTGCACACGAGCGCGGTCACGCTGCCGATCCTCACCTTCGGCACCGACGAGCAGCGCAGCCGCTTCGTCCCGCCGCTGGCGCGCGGCGAGGCCATCGGCGCCTTCGCGCTCACGGAGCCCGAGGCGGGGTCCGACGCGGGCTCGCTGAGAACCGCGGCCGTCTCCGACGGCGACGGCTGGCGCATCTCCGGGTCGAAGCAGTGGATCACGAACGGCAACTTCGGCGGCACCGTGCTGCTCTTCGCCCGCACGGAGCCGGACATCGCGGGCGCGAAGGGGATCTCGGCGTTCATCCTCGACGGCGGCCAGGTACGCGTGACCCGCGAGGAGGAGAAGCTCGGCCTGAACTCCTCTTCGACGGTCGACCTCCTGATCGACGGCGCCGAAGTCGGGCGCGACCGGCTGCTGCACGAGCAGGGAAAGGGGTTCATGGTTGCCATGTCGACGCTCGACGGCGGGCGGATCGGGATCGCCGCGCAGGCGCTCGGGATCGCGCAGGCCGCCTACGACACGGCTCGGGCGTACGCGCTCGAGCGGCGGCAGTTCGGCCAGCGGATCGCCGACTTCCAGGCGATCCAGTTCAAGCTCGCCGACATGGCGACCGAGATCGACGCCGCGCGGCTGCTCGTCTACCGGGCGGCGTGGCTGAAGCAGGAGGGACGGCCGCATACGGAGGAGGGCGCCAAGGCGAAGCTGTTTGCCTCCGAGATGGCGCGCCGCCAGACCGCTGAGGCGATCCAGATCCTGGGCGGATACGGCTACACGAAGGAGTTTCCGGTCGAGCGCTACTACCGTGACGCCAAGATCACGGAGATCTACGAAGGGACGAGCGAGATCCAGCGGCTCGTGATCGCCCGCTCAATCCTTGGCCTTCGCGAGCGGCAGCTCGCCCAAGGATGAGTCGAAAGCGCGACGAGCCGGTCCGCCTGACGAAGATCTACACGCGAGCGGGCGACACGGGCGAGACGAGCCTCGGCGACCGCTCGCGCGTGTCCAAGCTCGACCCGCTCATTCGTGCCTACGGGGCGGTCGACGAGCTGAACTCCGTCGTCGGCTGGGTGCAGGTCGAGGCGCGCGACGAGCGGCTCGAGCGGATCCAGAACGACCTCTTCGACGTCGGCGCCGACCTGTCAGTGCCCTACGAGGAGGGCGACGAGAAGCTCCGGGTGACCCAGGCGCAGATCGACGCGCTCGAGCGCGACTGCGACGAGGCCAACGAGCCGCTGGAGCCGCTGAAGAGCTTCGTTCTGCCCGGAGGTAGCGAGACAGCGGCCCGGCTCCACGTCGCGCGCGCGGTCTGCCGCCGCGCAGAGAGCGTGACGCTCTGGGCGGCGGGCGAGCGACCGGTGAACCCGCTCGCGCTCGCGTACCTGAACCGGCTTTCGGACCTGCTCTTCATCCTCGCGCGAGCGGCGAATGCGGGCGGCGAGGAGCCGCTCTGGCGCCCGGGCGGCTAAACAGGGCAGAATCCAGGCATGGCCACGACGGAGCGCAAGCTCGGCGGAACCGACGACTGGCGGCGGAGCCTCTACGAGGCCGCGCCGGAGCGGCAGGGCGAGCTCTTCAGCACGATCTCGGGCCTCGAGAACGAGCCGCTCTACACGCCGGACAACGTCGAGGTCGACCACGAGCGCGATCTCGGCTACCCGGGCGTCTATCCCTTCACGCGCGGCGTCTACCCGTCAATGTACCGCGGCCGGCTCTGGACTATGCGTCAGTTCGCGGGCTTCGGCACCGCCGAGGAGACGAACGAGCGCTTCCGCTATCTGCTCGAACACGGCCAGACGGGCCTCTCGACCGCCTTCGACATGCCGACGCTGATGGGCTACGACTCCGACCACGCGCGCTCGCTCGGCGAGGTCGGGCGGGAGGGCGTCGCGATCGACTCGCTGGCGGACGCGGAGACGCTCTTCGCCGGGATTCCGTTGGGCGAGGTGTCCACCTCGATGACGATCAATGCGCCGGCCGCGATGCTGCTCGCGTTCTACATCTGCGTCGCCGAGCAGCAGGGCGTGCCGCGGTCGGAGCTGCGCGGGACGATCCAGACGGACATCCTCAAGGAGTACATCGCCCAGAAGGAGTGGATCTTCCCGCCCGAGCCGTCGATGCGGCTCGTAACGGACATGGTCGAGTTCTGTGCGCGCGAGCTGCCGCGCTGGCACCCGATCTCGATCTCCGGCTACCACATCCGCGAGGCCGGCTCGAATGCCGCCCAGGAGCTCGCGTTCACGCTTGCCAACGGCTTCGCCTACGTCGACGCGGCGATCGAGCGCGGCCTCGACGTGGACGACTTCGCTCCGCGCCTGTCGTTCTTCTTCAACGCGCACATCGACTTCTTCGAGGAGATCGCCAAGTACCGCGCCGCCCGCCGGATCTGGGCACGTGAGCTGCGCGAGCGCTACGGCGCGAAGAACCCCCGCTCGTGGCTGATGCGCTTCCACACCCAGACGGCCGGCGTCTCGCTGACCGCCCAGCAGCCCGAGGTGAACATCGTGCGCACGGCGCTGGAGGCGCTCGCCGCGGTCCTTGGCGGCACGCAGTCGCTGCACACGAACTCCTTCGACGAGGCGCTCGCGCTGCCGACCGAGAACGCGGTCCGGCTCGCGCTGCGCACGCAGCAGGTAATCGCGCACGAGACAGGCGTCGTGAACACGATCGACCCGCTGGGCGGCTCTTTCTACCTCGAGGACCTGACCAACCGTCTCGAGGCGGAGGCCTACGACTACTTCGGCCGGATCGAGAAGCTCGGCGGGGTCGTCGCGGCGATCAAGGAGAACTTCTTCCAGCGTGAGATCGCGGATGCGTCGTTCCGCTACCAGGCGGAGGTCGAGGCCAGGCAGCGCGTGATCGTCGGCGTCAACCGGTACAAGCTCGAGGACGAGCCCGAGGTGGAGATCCTGCGGATCGATCCGGCGCTCGAGGACAAACAGGTCGAGCGCGTTCGGGCACTGCGCGAGCGCCGCGACCCCGCCGCGGCGGAGCAGGCCCTCGCAGCCTTGAAAGAGGCCTCCGCGCGCGACGATGTCAACCTGATGCCCTTGATCGTCGACGCCGCGCGGGCCTACGTCACGCTCGGCGAGATGTGCGACGCCCTCCGCGAAACCTGGGGCATCTGGCGCGAAACACCTGTCTTTTAGGCCCATGCCTGCCTGGGGCTCCGGCTGGATCACGGCGCCCGTATCCGTGACTACTGGACGATGGGGACCTTCAGGCCGGGCTGCTGGACGACGATCCGTTGCACCTTGAACAGCGAGTCGGTGACGTAGTGGGAGAGGACGATGACGATGTGGTGCTTGCTGATCGCTCCCACCCGGCAAGGCTTGTACGCGGTCACGCGCGAATAGAACGTCTGCCCGCACTGGAGCGCGCTGCGGTACATCCTCCTGACGGCGTCCTCGGTCAGGCCGACGTGTGCTCCGCGAGCGGTCCGGTCGCCGGCGACGAAGGTCATGATCCGGGCGACGCGCAAGTGACGAGGCTTGCCCCGCGGCCCGAGGAAGCCGACGTGGTACGAGTCGAGGCCGTAGCCGCGGTAGTAGCTGTACTCGCGGTAGACGAGACCTCCTTTAACTTCTGTGTCTTGAAACGAGCGCAGCGAGCCGGGTCGCAGCTGACGTAGCGCTTTCTTCGCAGCTGACGGATCCATCCCGAGGCGCAGCGGCCCGATCGCAGACATCGTGATCCGGTTGTGCCGGAAAGCCGAAGCAGCAGGCGCGGCAAGCGCCAGCAGAACGATGGCTGAGACTGCGAGCAGGCGGTTCATCGAGCCGCCCTCCGCGCCCGCTCACGATCCGATTCGTCTGCTGATTGCTCTTTCTGGCGGCCCGCTGCTTGCCTCGAAAAGTCGGCGCGCGAGGCTTCGGCGAGGTCGACCACCCTGAGATTTGCCTCTGTATGGAGCACCGCCGCCTCCACAAGCAGACGAACGAGCGGATCCCCTTCGAATTGTGCGCGCAGGTCGGCAAGAGCCGCGAGCTCCTGGACGTACGCCGTCCGTTGCGTCGCGATCACACCGTCGAGCGCTTCACCCCCTACGCGCGACGCGGCGAAGAGCTTGAGGAAGAAGTCGTCTCGGTAGCCACTTTCGCGGACGAACGGCTCCTGCAGCCAGTCCTCCAGCTGTCGTCGACCAGCCGCAGTCAGCCGGTAGACGCTTCGGGCCGGACGCCGCGCCTGAGGGTGCACGCGCTTCGTCACCAGCCCGTCCCGCTCTAGCCGCTCGAGGATCTGGTACAGGTGGCCGATGTTCAGCTCGCCCCACTGCGGGCCGATCGCCTCCTCGAACATCCCCTTCAGCTCGTACCCGTAGCTCGGTCCCTCCGCGAGCAGGGCGAGGACTGCATGGTGGATCGCCATGGCCGGGCATCCTAGTTGACGCACTGAATTGCCGCAATGTATTTTGCTGCGATGTCCAAGGGCGCCGCGGTCGCGATCGAGGGTCTGAGCAAGCGCTACCAGACCGGGCACGGTTCGATCACGGCGCTCGACGACGTCTCGCTCTCGATTCCTGCAAGTGCAGCGATCGGGATCGTTGGTCCGTCGGGCTCGGGCAAGTCGACGCTGCTGCACGTGGTCGGGGCGATGGACCTCTCCGACGAAGGTCACGTCCGTGTCGGCGACGTTGAGGTCACGACGCTCGACCGCAAGCAGCAGGTCGCCTACCGGCGGACGATCGGCTTCGTCTTCCAGCACTTCCATCTGCTCCCCGTCCTGACGGCCCTCGACAACGTCGCCGTGCCCGTCCTGCCATATGCAACTGAGTTCGACAAGCTCGAGCGCGCCGCACAGCTACTCGCCGCCGTGGGGCTCGCCGGGCGGGAGGACGCGCTACCCTCGCGCCTCTCGGGCGGCGAGCAGCAGCGGGTTGCGATCGCGCGAGCCTTGATCAACGAGCCGCGGCTCCTATTAGCCGACGAGCCCACCGGCAACCTCGACACGCACACCGGCAGCGAGATCGTCGAGCTCATGCTCCGGCTCCGAGACGAGCGCGGCATGACCCTGATCGTCGCCACTCACAACCAGCTCGTCGCCGCCCGCTGCGACCGGGTCGTCCGCCTGCTCGACGGCCGCGTCGTCGATCAGATTGATGTAGCCCTGCACGAGGAGCCCGAGGCCGTGCTCGAGCGCATTAGCCGGATCGAGCCGTGATGAGGGCGGCCCTCCGGACCGGGCTTCTCGCATTGCTCGTTCTTGCCGCGGCGAGCCCGGCGGGTGCGACCTTTCCGGGGCAGAACGGCAAGATCGCCTTCGTCTCCGACCGCACCGGCTCGCCGCAGATCTACGTGATGCGGCCGAACGGGGTGAACGTCGGACGCCTCGCCCGAACCGGAGAGGCTGCACAGCCCTCCTGGTCGCCCCAGGGGAAAGCGGTCGCCACCGCCGAGCTGAGGGGAGGCAGTCTCCAGGGCATCAGCGTCGTCTCGTATCCGTCGGGACACGTGCGCCGGCTGACGGCTCATGCGACACAGACCTGGGACAGCTCGCCACGCTGGTCGCCGGACGGGACGCGCATCGTCTTCCAACGGCAGACGCAGGCCGGGACTGGCATCTACGTCATGCGCTCGAACGGCAAAGGCATCCACCGGCTGTCCGCGGAGGGCGCATATCCGACCTGGTCTCCAGACAGCGCTGGATCGCCTACGTCGCCGGCCCTCCGGGCGCGCAGCAGCTCTTCAGGATGCGCGCGAGCGGCCGCGGACGTGTGCAGCTCACCCATGGGATGGGAAGTGCGCTCGACCCGGACTGGTCGCCCGGCGGCAGGCGCCTCGCCTACGTCGTCGTCCGTGACCGCAACTACGACGTCTGGGTGATACGAGCTGACGGGCGAGGCGCGCGGCGGCTCACGACGGTCGCCGGTCAGGACCTCGGCCCTTCGTGGGCGCCGGACGGCAAGAGCATCGTCTAC
>WNGF01004327.1_pt1 | contig 19121 bp, 15 predicted proteins | sample 5400641 | NCBI WGS metagenome assembly WNGF01 (sample SAMN13153371, study PRJNA577476) | soil metagenome | isolation source: 80 cm soil or saprolite under grassland replicate 2 | place: USA:California | collected 2016-06-15
GAGGCACAGGTGCGCCAGGAGACGCAGGTGTGGCACCCGGGTTGTTCGGGTTCACACAATCGACGCCAAGCTGGCCGAATCCATTCACAGTAACTTGACAAACGGTGACGCCGTTCCAGACCTGGGCGTTCGTGGCGATGCCGTTGATAAAGCAGGCAGCGGTACCCGAAAAGGTGCTGCCGATGCGTATCACGCCGGATTCGTCCCCAGGTGAGGCTCCTGTGTTGTCGAGGGTACCAGCGGTATCGCCGATGTAAATGTTCTCGAAGCCAGTGGTCAGGTTTTGTCCTGCGTCGAAGCCCACGGCCGTGTTGAAAACAGAGTCGGCATTGTTCAGTGCTGAGTCACCGATCGCTACGTTGAAAGAGCCAACGACGTTGCTTGACAGCGCGAGAGAACCCATGGCCTCGTTTTGAATGCCAGAGAAGTTGTTAACGAGCGCCGAGGCACCGACTGCGTTGTTATCGGAGCCGGTGGTGTTTTTATGGAGCGCAGCAAAACCAGTGGCCGTGTTGTTGTCGGCATCGTTGAAATAGAGCGCTCCATAACCGTTGGCCGTGTTGTTGTTACCGTCCGTGTTGTGCGCGAGCGAATAACCGCCAACCCGCTGGTGTTGCTAAAGAGCGATAAAACGCCAGTGGCGGTGTTGAAGCCGCCATTTGTATCGCTATTCAAGGCTCGGAGACCGGTCGCTGTATTTTGGTTGCCGGCAGTGAGGTGGTTAAGCGCCTCGAAACCAGTGCCTGTGTTCCAGATCCCAGTGGTGCGGCTGACGAGTACCCCAATACCTTCCCCATTGTTGGCGCCGGGTATGTTACCGTCCGTGTCGGGACCCACCGCTTGCGCCATCGGTGCAAGCCCAAAGCAGGCGAGCAGGAACGGGATAAGAAGGAGTGCACATGTGCATTTAAGATTAATCGACTGGTTCATATAAACTAACCTTTCTGTTCTCTCGGCGGTTAAACCTGCGATCGCAGTTCTGGAAAGCCAAGAGTCTTACCGAGAGAATTTGGCCGTTGGCTAATCCAGCTGTCTTTTGTGCGCCGAGGCTTTCAAGAATCGCGCTGCCTGTCAAGCCATCTGGTATGAGACTTCGTCTCACGTTGAAGCGTTAAAGCACTAAGTGGCAGTCTGCTGCTCGCGAAAGCTCTCAAACTGGTTTCAAAAGTCGGCTCAGGTTTCGTAATCGTGCTCATGATCGGCTCTTGAGAATTTCGATCATGATCATAAGCACGAGAAAGAGAGAACAAGCGACTGATGAAACCACTTGCGAAGTTCGGAGTCTCAGTCGCAAACAATTCACAATTCACCAATCACGATTCGCGCCTTAATTTTCCTTCATTCGCGATCCATTTAATGAAAGCACCTGACCACCCAACTCTGCGCAGTGCGCGCGTGCGTCGTTGGCTTGGTCATCTTTGGCGCGAATGGACGATCGAAACCCGGCGGCCGATTGTCCCAGCTTTTGCCAAACCGGAGCCTTCGAAGTGGAATGATGCACAAGTAACGGCGGCCTGGATCGGTCACGCGACTGTGCTCATCAATTTTTTCGGCGTAAAGATTCTCACCGACCCCGTCCTGTTCCCACGCATCGGGATTCGATTGCCGGGATTCACCATCGGCCCCAAACGATTGACCGCGCCCGCGCTCGAATTCCACGAACTGCCAAGGATCGACATTGTCCTTCTGTCGCACGCGCACTTTGATCATTTAGATCTGCGAACGCTCCGTCACTTTGACGAGAACACGAGTGTGATTACTGCTCCAGACACGCGAGACTTGTTAAGATGGACGCGTCTTCGCGACATCACAGAGGTTCGTTGGGGCGAACGCAAAACACTTAAGACGCCACTAGGCGACATCGACATCATCGCCTTCCGCGTTAACCACTGGGGCGCGCGGAAGCAACGCGACACTTACCGCGGTTACAACGGCTATCTTTTGGAGCGGAATGGGCGACGCATTCTTTTCGCAGGAGACACAGCCCACACGAATAGTTTTGCCGAATTGCGTGAGCGCGGCCCCATCGATCTCGCGATCATGTCGATCGCTGCTTACAATCCCTGGATTCGATCGCATTGCACGCCTGAGCAGGCGATCGAGATGGCGAACGCCGCTGGCGCGCGATTCATCATGCCGGTCCATCAACAAACTTTCCGGCTCAGCTTCGAACCATTGCGCGAACCAATCGAACGGTTCGAAGCAGCACTCAAACAAACTCCCGAACGGATTGCCATTCGCGAAATCGGCGAGACTTTCGTCCTGCCGTGATCCTTCAATGGTAGGGCGTCCGGCAGCTGCCGGCCCGGGCGCGTCGAAGGAACGCGAATTAATTTCGATCATGAGCAAGAGCACGAGCACGAGTAAGAGTTGTCCCTCGCGCGCTGTTGCCAGGACCTTGGCACGATGCAATGTTTGCGCCGCTCCGCGCCGACGTAGCTCAGCTGGTAGAGCAGCGGTTTCGTAAACCGCAGGTCACGGGTTCGAATCCCGTCGTCGGCTGTCTCGATTGCGGGATTGCAGATTGCGGATTGCCTGACTTCGATATTGAATATTGGATGCCTGCTGCGCCGTAGCCTTGCGAAGGCGGGTTGAGCGTTGAGTGTTGGGAGTTTAATAGAAGCAATCGGGAAGCCTTAACCATGCCCACTTCAACTCGCTCCGTCTCGATTATCGTTCCCTCTCTGAACGAGGAGGAAAATATCGCGCCGCTCGTCTCGCAAATTATCGCAAGCGCTGTTCCTTTCCGCGAAATTTTATTCGTGGACGATCATTCCACTGACGCCACACGCGATATGGTTCGCGCTCTTGTCCGGCGGCTGCCGGATCAGTCCGTCCGCTTGATCGAGCAGGACTGCGCAGACCTCGGATTAGCGGGCGCGATCATGCTGGGTGCGCGGGCTGCGCAGGGGAAAATTGTTGTTGTGATGGACGCGGACCTGAGTCATCCGCCCGAGCGAATCAACGATTTGCTGGCCCCGTTGTTCGCCGGCGCGGCAGACATGGTGATCGGCAGCCGCTACGTAAAAGGCGGATCGACACCAGGTTGGCCGCTGTGGCGGCGAATAGTATCGCGAGTGGGCGCGGCGCTCGCGTATCCGCTCACGGGCGTGCACGATTCCATGTGTGGCTTCTTTGCCATCCCGCGTTCGCGTTTACTGGAACTCGCGCCACCCGCCACCGGTTTCAAAATTGCTTTCGAAACCATTGTGCATGGCGGTCGCACGCTGCGCGTTCGTGAAATTCCGATCGCTTTTCGTGATCGCGTCCGCGGGAAATCGAAGATGTCGTTCGGGGTTGCGCTCCAATTTTTGCTCCGATGGTCGCGTGCGATGCTTCGTCATTTCGTCCGCGGATCGCATCGCTCTGAGCACACTGCAGGGTCGATAATAACCAATGTGCCAATTGATCCCGAAAGTTTTCGGGGTTAATCGTCCGCTTGCACCTGGCGGCTCTGTCGTTTGCAGCGCAATAGCTCGACCGCGAGAGCGAGAAAAAGTAGTAGCGTGGCGAAAAATGTATTCCCGTAGAGCTGCGCTCCACGCGGAAATGGCAAAGCAAGAGCGAGGATCGCCACCGCCGGCACGGTCCACCAAAGAAGCGCCACTCCTTTTCCTGCGAGCACCCGTTGCGTTATTATTGCAAACGGCAGCATGAGCCAGGAAAAGAAATAGCCAAACGAAAGCGGTGTGATCATCAGCATAATCAACAACAGAAGTGCGAATTCGATGGCATCGCTTTCCGCCGTGCGCATACCGCGCTGAGGCATCACTGCAATAAACAAGATGCCCAACGCCAGTGCGACACTGATGATGATCGCGTTGACGGTGCGAAATCTAAGGTCGGCCAGGTTAACGTAGATTGGCGTATGCGCTGCAGAGGCGGCATCGGCATCCACATGTCGAAGCAGGCGATTACCGACACCAACAAGAGATTGATTTTTCCAGGTATAGCTGCGCATCGGCCGCTGGGCCACGGCACCCGCATCGTATTTTAACATCCCGCTGCTCCACTTCTCGAGGTCGCGCCACGCCCGTTCAAATCCGCGGAACGGCGCCGGTAAAATGAGAAGTAAGAACGTTAGCGTCACGACAACGCTGAGTGCCGCTTTCCAGTAGCGCCGGTAAATTAGATAAATAATCGCGATCACTGGAAAAGCTTTGATCGCGGCGGCGAGTGCAATCAGCGCACCGGCGGAGACTTCCTGTTTCGCGCGCAGCGCAGCAAAAGCGCCAAGCATCAGCGCGAGCAAGACCAGACTCGGCTGGCCAAGGTGATAACTGGACCAGATATAAACGATCACCAGCAGGCTGGGAATCAGATATAGCCATACGTTGTTCATAAAGCGGTGGCCGTTGGCGAGAATCGCTGCCAGCCGGGCGCTGGAAAACCAGGCTGCCGAGTTGATCGCGACCAGCAAAAGAATTAATCCCGCTTGCCCCAGCAAACTGGCGCTCGCCAGAAAAAGCGCACATGATGGCGGATACATGAAATCGTACTTTCCGGAGCGCAGGAAAAATATTTCATCACCGGCGAGCAGGTGTTTGCCTGTGTCGTACCACAGTTTGTAATCCATGATGCTGCGGCCACGGAGGCAGTGCAGGAGCGGCACGGCCGAAAAGGCGATCGCCGTGACGATGAAGATCGATAACAGAGCGCGAAACCCGGTCGGGCTATTTAATCGACGATTGAGCGCCGCCCAATTTGTCTTTAGGGCTGAATCCCTCACGCGTTCTGCCGGATCGCAGCGATCGGCGGACGCGCTTTATGCCAGTCCGTGGTCTGCTCGTAGGCGTGCGCGATTTGCAAAATGCGCGCTTCATCCAGCGCTTTGCCTAACAATTGCAAACCGATGGGCAGGCGCTGCCCATCGGCGTCAGCAAAACCGCACGGCACGCTGATTCCGCAAATTCCGGCGAGATTCGCGGGACTGGTGAAAATGTCGGCGAGATACATTTGCAACGGATCCGCTGTACGTTCGCCAAACTTAAACGCTGGCACCGGCGACGTCGGCGAAATCAATGCATCGACTTTCTCGAACGCCTTTGCAAAATCCTGGCGGATTAATTCGCGCACTTTTTGCGCACGCAGATAATAAGCGTCGTAATAACCGGAGCTCAAAACATAAGTGCCGAGAATAATGCGGCGTTTTACTTCCAGGCCAAAACCTTCTTCTCGCGTTCGGCCATAATGATCGAGCAAATCCTTTGGATTTGCCGCTCGATATCCGTAACGCACACCATCAAAGCGCGCCAGGTTCGCCGAAGCCTCCGCCGTAGCCAGAATGTAATAAACTGCCACCGCATAATTGGTATGCGGCAGGGAGACATCGACGATCTCCGCGCCTAACGAATTCAGATGTTTCACGGCCGCATTGATTGCGGCTTTGACCTGAGGATCGGTCCCTTCGATCATGTATTCCTTCGCCAGGCCTAACCGCACGCCGCGCAAATCTTTTCCCAGCCGTGCGGTATAATCAGGCACCGGATCGTCCAAAGAGGTAGTTTCTTGCGGGTCGTGCCCGGCGATCGCGTTCATAATCAGCGCTGAATCCCGCACCGTTTTTGTTAACGGACCAACTTGGTCCAGCGACGACGCGAACGCGACGACGCCGAAGCGCGAAACACGGCCGTATGTCGGTTTCAGACCGACAACCCCCGAGAGCGCGGCTGGTTGCCGAATCGATCCACCAGTCTCCGTCCCGAGTGCCCCGAAAGCCTCATCGGCAGCAACGGCCGCGGCCGAACCGCCGCTGGAACCGCCCGGCACGCGCGACAAGTCCCACGGATTGCGCGTCAATTTCATGGCGGAATTTTCCGTCGATGAACCCATGGCGAACTCGTCCATATTGGTTGTGCCAAACGGAATTGCGCCTGCGACGCGCAATTTTTCAATGACGGTCGCGTCGTAAGGCGCCCGATAACCATGCAAAATCTTTGACGCGCAGGTGCAAGGCTCACCCGCGATGCTGATGATGTCTTTGATCGCGATCGGTACGCCGCCCAGCGGAAGATCGACATTCACTGCTTCGGCTTGCTTTGCCGCAGCTTCAAAATCGAGCGAGAGATAGGCGCCGATTTTTCCATCGACATCTTCAATGCGCGCTCGCAAAGCATCGATTACTTCGCGCGCCGAGACTTCCCGGCGCCGCAAAAGGGATTGGAGATCGGCGATGTTCAGCGCCGGCAGATCTGTCCCCGTCATTCCACCACTTTCGTGACGATGAAGAGGCCATTCGCCTGGCGGGGCGCGTTGCTCAATGCTTGCTCTGCCGTAAACCAATCGCGCGGGGTGTCTTCCCGGAAAACGTTGAAAATTGGGAGCGCATGCGCCGCAGGTTGCACATGGCTCACATCAACTTCAGTTAGTTGTTCAACGTATTTCAACACATCGCCGAGCTGCTTCTGGAAAAGCTCTGTCTCCGCGTCGGTCAGATTTAGCCGCGCCAGCCTGGCCACGTACGCGACATCGAGGTCGGAAGTTTTCCCCATCGTTGTCAATCAACCCCGAAAGCTTTCGGGGTCAAAAATGCAGATGGCTCATCAGCCAGATGACCACCATAGCAATCGCGATTGCCAGAACCAGAAACAGCAACTGCCCCTCTCGTCGCTCTTTGCGAAGTGGACGTCGCCGCGACGTGCTCTTGCCGTCATTCCTGTAACGTTTGTCTTGCGCGATCGACGCATTCAGCCGGCTGTCGCGCGCGATCGTGCGTATACGCAGCTTCTCCTCCTCTTGCCGCCGCCTGGCGACCCGAGGCGCGTCTGCGATCATGCGCTCCAATTTTTCGAGTCCATCGCGCAACTCTGCTTCCCGGCGGGCCAGCTCCTCCCGCCGTTGCCGAAACGGCGTAACCGATCCGGACGAACGACGAAACATCACGATCCCCGGCTGGCCAGCCAGAAGAAAATCGCAAGGGCAGTCAGGCCCAAAATGATCAGGGGCAAACTGAACGCGAAGCCGATTTGCATCCACTGGACAAAAGAGCGGCCGCCATTGAGCTCGTAAGAGCCCGGTCCAACCTCCGGCAATGAGACGTCGCCGGCGTTTTCTTCAGTGACTTGCAGGCGGCTGCGCTGCTGGCTGAATTCCGTGCGCGCGTCTTCCACTGTACTCAGAGCCCGGCTCAGTTCCTTGTGCAGATCGGTCGGGTTCCAGCCTCTTGGATCGATGGCCTCGATCAATTCCAGATGCTGGCCGAAACTTTCCCGGGTCGATCGAATCTGCTCAAGCCGTTTTTGCGCATTATACGCTTCGCGCTCCAGCACAACGAGCGAGCGTGTGAGCTTGTCGGTCATTTCCGCACGGCCGCGTTCCAATTCTTCCTGACGGCGGCTCAGTTCTTCGAGCTCGCGTTTTTGTTTTTCGATTTGTTCCTGCTGGCGCTTGAGCTGGACCAGTTGTTCCTGCGCTTTTTGAACTTGCGAGTCCAGCTGCTCGGTAGAAAGCGCGTCGTCCTCGCTCAATTCCAGCATCTGTTCACTCGGTCGAATTTTCTCTGCCATGACAAATCGTGGTGGGCCATCCAATCTTGCTGTAGCGCCATATTAAATCGCTGACTTGAGAATTCCAGATATTTCCAAAAGGAAATTTTCACTGTAGCAGCCTCGTGAGCGGCGCTCGAATTAGCGGGAAAAATGTGCCGCTCATAGAACGCCGCTACAAAATTTGAATCAGCGCGCTGGCGTCATCTCGACGAGCGCCCGGAACACAGCCATCTTGGCTGTGCGGCAAGCAGGCTTCCAGCCTGCGTGTTTCTTTCAAAACGACAGGCAGGATGCCCGTCGGCCGCACAGGCTAGAAGCCTGTGTTCCTACCGTCCTGGCATCATTTCCAGCAGTGCGCCTTTGAAATATTCCGATTCCGGCAAGGTCGGAAGGACCGGATGATCGGGCGCCTGTTCGAAACGGCGAAGCCGGCGAGCTGAGCGCCGTGCGTCCACGAGCGCATCGGCGATCATCTGCGCGAAGGCATCTTCACTGACGTGATGCGAGCATGAAAAAGTCGCCAGAACACCATCGCGCGACAGCAATTTAAAGACGCGAACATGGAGCTCGTGATAACCGCGCATCGCGTCGCGGAGGCCACCCTTCGTCCGGGTGAATGACGGCGGATCAAGAACGATCAAATCGTATTGCGCCTGCGCTTTCTCGGCGGCGCGCAGGAATTGAAAAACATCCTGCTCAATCCATTTCACTTTCAGATTATTTCGCGCCGCATTTCCTTTCGCCGCGGCGATGTTCGCTGAATTTTCTTCCACACCCGTCACTTCCGCCGCTCCGGCGCGTGCACAAGCCAATGCGAATGCTCCCTGGTTTGCGAAGCAATCGAGCATGCGTCGCCCTCCTGCATATCGCGCGACGATTTCATAGTTCTGTCTTTGATCGAGATAAAACCCGGTCTTTTGCCCATGCAAAAGATCGACTTCGAACTTTAAGTCGCCGATTTCGATTTCGACCGGCGAAGGAGTATCTCCGCGCAAAACGCCGCCGTGCAATTCAAGCCCTTCTGCACGGCGAACCGGCGCATCATTACGCTCGATGATAGATTGTAGGGCAGGCGCTTCGCCTGCCTCCACCGTGTCTCCCGCAAGCGAAGCGCTCGCCCTACAAAAAAGATTCTCCAGCGCGTTAGCGATCAAATCTTTTCGCATGTCCATGCCGAGCGTGAGCGTTTGCAAAACAAAATAATCGCCGTACCGATCGATGATTACCCCTGGGAGTCCGTCGCTCTCGCTCCAGACGACGCGACAAAGCTTTGGATCCACATCTCGCCGCAGACGGTATTCCGCCGCTTGCGCAATTCGCCGTTTGAAGAAATCCAGGTCGAGGTCCTGTTTTCGCCGCGAGAAACGGCGCGCCACGATTTGCGATTTCGAATTATAAATCGCGCTGCCGATCAAATGATCCTTGCCGTCTTTGAGCGAGATGACATCGCCATCCGCCGGTTTCCCGAAAACTTTCAGCACTTCACTGGAGAATACCCAGTCGTGGCCGTGCAAGATTCGCGCGCGCGGTTTAACGACAATTCCAGCCATGGATTGCGCAACGTCGAACGTCCAACGCTCGACGTCCAACGCTCAACGAATGCAATTATTCGACGTTGAAAGTTGAGCGTTGAGCGTTGAGCGTTTTCGCATGGAAATCGCTCCTCAATCCTCAATTGACCTACCCGGCATAAAAAAATTGCGCAGCGGAAAAGTGCGCGAAGTTTTTCATCTCGGCGAGACGCTCCTCTTCGTCGCGACCGATCGGCTTTCGGCTTTTGATGTGGTTTTGCCCGACCCGATTCCGCACAAGGGCGCAGTCTTGAATCAACTCTCGGCGTTCTGGTTCAAGCGTTTCGATAGGGCTTCTCCTGAGCGCAGTCGAACGATCGACAATCACTTCGTCACGGCGAAGTTCGACGAGTTCCCGCAAGAACTACACGCATTTCGCGACCAACTCGCCGGGCGCTCGATGATCGTGCGCAAAACAAAACCGCTACCCGTGGAATGTGTCGTGCGCGGTTATCTGGCCGGCTCGGGGTGGAACGAGTATCAGGAATCTCAGAGCGTTTGCGGCATTAAATTGCCGCCGGGCTTGCAACTCGCGTCGCAATTGCCGGAGCCAATTTTTACTCCGGCGACAAAGAGCGATACCGGACACGATCTCAACATCGATATGAATGCGTGTCGCCAAATTTTGGGCAATGAAATGGCGGAGCGCGTTCGCGACTTGAGTTTAAAAATTTATGCGGAGGGGCGCGATCATGCCGCACAGTGCGGGATCATTGTCGCGGACACGAAATTCGAGTTTGGCGTTGTCGATGGAAGATTGCTCCTGATCGACGAATGCCTCACGCCCGACTCATCTCGGTTCTGGCCGAAAGATCAATACGTCCTCGGGAAAAGTCCGCCTAGCTTCGACAAACAATTCGTGCGCGATTATCTGGAGACTCTTGCTTGGGACAAAACGCCGCCCGCGCCGTCGCTGCCGCAAGATGTGATTGCGAAAACATCGGCCAAATACGTGGAAGCATTCGAGCGGTTGACCGGCGAGAAATTGAAATAACACGCGTGTCATTCCGAGCAAAGCGAGGAACCTCTCACAGGGTCGTGGAGCATGCTTTCTACTCAGCCTGGCATAAGCTTCGTGGGCGGGGTCCCTCGTCGTCTGCGCGACTCGGGATGACACCCGTTGTATTATTTTCGCAGCAAATCGCTCACTAGGGAGCGTTCTTCTTTCAGTTCGGCCACCGATTTGTCGATTTTGTCCCGGCTGAATTCATTGATCGAAAGATTTTGCACGATTTCCCAGTTCCCGCCGCGAACGCGAACTGGGAATGACGAGATCAGATTTTTCTCGACATCGTAACTTCCATCGGAACAAATGGCGACGCTGTGCCAATCGTCGCGTGGCGTGTCGTTCGTCAAAAAACGCACGGTATCGACGATTGCATTGGCAGCGGAGCCCGCTGACGACAAACCACGTGCCTTGATCACCGCCGCGCCGCGCTGCTGCACGTTCGAAATAAATTCCTCCTTCAACCATTTCTCATCGCCGATGACTTCGTTTGCCGGTCGACTGTCGATCCTGACATTGTAAAAATCCGGATACTGTGTCGCCGAATGATTGCCCCAGATCGTCATGTTTGTGACTTTTGTGACGTCCATCCCGGCCTTGTGCGCGAGCTGGGCACGTGCCCGGTTTTCATCCAGCCGGGTCATGGCGAACCACCGATCGCGCGGAATTTCTTTTGCGTTATTCATCGCGATCAGACAATTCGTGTTGCACGGGTTTCCGATCACGAGTACGCGCACATCAGCGGCGGCATTTTTTTCGATGGCCTGACCTTGTCCGATGAAGATCTTGCCGTTGATGCCTAACAAATCCTTGCGCTCCATTCCAGCTTTGCGCGGAACGCTGCCAACGAGCAGCGCCCAGTTGATGTCGCGAAATCCTTCATCGAGATCGGCCGTCGGCACAACCGATTCGAGCAGTGGAAAAGCGCAATCGTGCAATTCCATCACCACGCCGTCGAGCGCACCGAGCGCATTCGGAATCTCAATCAGCTGCAGCGTGAGCGGCTGGTCCGGCCCGAACATTTCCCCGGAGGCGATGCGAAACACAAGCGAGTAACCAATCTGCCCGGCTGCGCCGGTTACAGCGACTTTAAGCGGCGATTTCATATTTATTCTTTAGCCACAGATTGACACAGATGAAACACAGATTTTGCCGTACGAAAAGTGACCAATCGGAAACCATTCCGAATCTGTGAAAATCTGTGTTCATCTGTGGCTAAGTTCTGCCGGTTTTTTCCAGCAGTGCGTGAATCAACCGCATTTGTGCTTGCGTTTTTCGACTCGATCGAAGTTGTACAACGCTCCGTTGCATTCGACGCGTCCAATTCGAACTTGCTGTCGTGCCGGGGACGTTAAACCGATATTTCCGCGCCAGCAGATCGGTGATCATGACGATGGCGATCCACGCCTCGCTTTTGAAAAGCGCTTCCATGACGGCCGGATAAAAATCTTTTTCAAAATCGACTTTATCGAAGTTTGGATCGAGGCCAGCGAAGAGGGCGATTTTCGCCAAATCGAATCTCGATTGCTCCGAGGTAGCTGTTGACCCCTCGAAAGCTTCCTCCCATAAAGCCCGAATCGGCTTGTGATCGTGCGTCGCATAACTTGCAACGGAGAGCCGTTCATATTTGTCTCCAGGCGTGACCTGTTCATCACGCACTTCCCACTGCGGAATTTTAAATCCGGCAACGCCAAGTGACTGTAGGTGTGGCCGCACGTAATTGGGTACGGCGCCAAGATCTTCGCCGATCACTCGCGTGGCGCCTGCTTCTTCCAGAACAACGCGCAGATATTCTTCGCCATCGCGTTTATTCGCCTCGCAGTTCTCGGTCGTGTCGTCGTCACGCGGCACGAAATGCGGGGCGCGACCGCCGGTTTGCTCAAACATCTGGGCCCAATCGAGCGGGAGAAATTGTTTGTTCTTCCGTGGCCGCCACGGGAAAGCGTAAATGCGATAAAATCCGAGAACGTGATCGATGCGAAAGAGATGAAAAATGCAGCGGACTGCGCGCACACGCTCGCGCCACCAATCAAAATTGTTCGCGCGCATCCTGTCCCAGTCATAGAGCGGAATGCCCCAGTTTTGTCCCCATTTTTGCGTGAACTCGTCGTCTTTGAAGTAAGGTTCGGGCGGCGCGCCGCCGGCCCAATCGAGCACGAATTCATCTGGCCGCGCGAAAACATCGGCACTGTGATAGCTGATGCCAAAGGGAATATCGCCCATCAGCGCGACGCCGCGTTGTTCAGCGTATGATTTGATCTCGCGCCACTGCTGATACGCGATCCATTGAACATAGCAGAAGAAATTCTGGCGATCCGTTATCGCTGCTTGCCGGTCTTGTGGCAGATCGCGCAGCCAACCGCGTGCTTTTTCCATTGATTGATGATGGGCCGGCCATCGGTTCCATGCGGCGCTATCGCCATTCTCTTCCATCAGGACCCGGAAGAATGCGTAATCGCGTAGCCACCCGCCTTCTTCGTCGCAGAAGTTTCGAAAATTACCCTGTCGATCTTCGCTCGCGCGAGCAGAGAAATTTACGAACGCTTTTTTTAGCATGCGCCGCTTTAGTTTTTTGACTTGGCGGTACTTCACCCCGCCAAGACGGAGGCCATGAAGATCGACATCGGCAACTAAAGCATCAAAGTCTTCACGCGTTAAATCTTGCGGCGAGTGTGGCGCAAGGTGGAGCGTGGTTGGCTCGATCGCCATCGCGCTGATCGCATTGTATGGACTGTTGTCGGCTCCGATCTCATTGATAGGCAGCAGTTGGACAAGCTTGAATCCAATTCCGGCAGCCCAATCAATAAACTCCCGCAGCGCGCCGATATCGCCGATTCCAAGATCGTCTTCGCCGCGCAGCGCAAATAGTGGCACAAGCACCCCGGCAATTCGCTTTTCCGGCGAAATTTTCATCATTTCTCTTCAGCCGCAGATAAACACAGATGAAACACAGATTCAGAAAATGAGGCGTTTATACTCGACCTTGTACCGGCCGAAATTGAGCAAGATGCCGACCTTTAATCCGGTGGCCTTGAGTACATTCAGCAGCTGAGCTTCATCCCGCTTATCATATTGCGGCGCGATTTTGACTTCGATCAATACCGCATCGTTAACAATCATGTCGCCATCGTACTCACCGACGACTACTTCCTTGTAACGAACCGTTGTTCTCTTTTCCAACTCTGCGCTGAAACCGCGCCGTAACAGCTCGACTTGAAGCGCCCGTTGATACACGCGGTGCAGAAAACCGTAACCTGGCTGATTGTGAACTTCGAAAGCAGATCCAATGATTGCCTCCGTAATTTCCTTATGTGGAAATGGAGTCTCGTCCTGAGGTTCGAATTCGAGCATCCTTTATCTGTGAAAATCTGTGTTCATCTGTGGCCAAAAAGTTCACCCCTTTTTCACTTGCCAGTCCTCTAGGAGTGCGCTCGGGATTTCTTGCAGAAAACGCGATGGGCGCTGAAAAACATCGCCGTAGCCTCCGCTTAACCGCATGTGCGGAAAGGTGAGATAGAGTTCGTCGCGCGCGCGCGTGATGGCGACATAAAACAAACGCCGCTCTTCTTCGAGCGCATCGCGCGTGTCGAGCGAACGGCTGCTCGGAAACATCCCGTCAGTCAACCAGATCACGAACACTGTGTGAAACTCGAGACCTTTGGCCTGGTGCACTGTGGAAAGGTTGACCGCCTCTTTGTCGCCAGTTTGGTTTGGCGCGGCTTCGGCATCGACATTGCTGATGAGCGCCAATTGCGAAAGAAACTCGTGGACGTCCTTAAACTGGCGGGCAAACACCGCGAGCTGGTCCAGGTCCTCGCGCCGGAGTTCGTAGTTTGTGAAATTCACCTTCGCATAGTCGTCGTAGATTGCTTCGACGACGGACCTGATCATGTCCGATGGCGAGTTTGGTTGCCCGCCTGGGGCGATTTCATCCAGCGTGTGGGCGAGTTGCGTCCACGATTTCTTTGATTTCGCAGGAACATTCATTGCCAGCAGACGTTCGCCAAAGTTGCAGCCGGCGGTGGTACTGTAGCCGGGGTCGGTGACTCCGGCTGGCGCTGACGTTGCTTCAGAACCGGGATCACCGATCCCGGCGACAGCCAGGCCGTCTTCCCATGCGCGCCAAAGGTTTTCCGCAGTCCGATTGCCAATGCCTTGTAGTAATTTCACCATGCGCTTGAATGCGACTTCGTCACGCGGATTTGCCACGAAGCGAATAAACGCGGTGACATCTTTGATGTGGGCCTGCTCGAAAAACCGGACACCGCTCGTGATTTGATACGGAATTCCGCGGCGCGAAAGCTCCAGTTGCAATTCAATGGCGTGATAATGCGCGCGATAAAGCACGGCGATTTGGCGCAGATCGATATTTTCATCGCGCAATTCGAGGATGCGTTGCGCGACGAATTGTGCCTGCTCAGCGCCATCATTAAGCGCGACAAGCGCCGGCTTCGCGGCGTTTGATTCGCGCGTCGCGCTCAAGTGCTTGCGAAACTGCCGAACATTGGCCTCGATCGCCGCGTTCGCGACTTCGAGAATTTCCGGGACGCTACGATAATTCATCTCGATCTTAAATACGTGGGCGTCCGGATAACGCTTCGGAAATTCGAGAATGTTCTGGAAATTCGCGCCGCGCCACGAGTAGATCGACTGCGCGTCGTCGCCCACCACCATCACGTTTCTGTGATCCAGCGCCAGCAGATCAACGAGGTCAGCCTGGATTTTGTTCGTGTCCTGATATTCATCAACAAGGATGAACTGAAATTGCCGCCGATAAAATGCGGCGATGCCTTCGTGTTGCTGTAACATCGACAATGTCTTTTCGAGCAGGTCATCGAAATCCAACGAATTGGTTGCCTTCTTCCTCTTCTCGTAGCGGTCGTGGACGTCCTGGATCTTCTCGAGCAACGACAGGAAATACGGGAATTTTTCGGCGAGCAATTCTTCCATCGATGTCTCTGTATTGACGACGAAGCTAAAGATTTCAGCGAGCACATCGCCCTTCGGGAAGCGGATTTCTTTCGGATCAATTCCAGCTCCTGCTACCACAGTGTTGATTAAATCCTTTTGATCTTCGCGATCCATGATCGTGAACCCGCTCGAATAACCGAGCGCGCTCCCGTGACGTCGCAGCATCCGATTTCCCACTGAGTGAAACGTGCCACCCCAAAGTCCGCTCGCATCAACCGGCAGTAAATTCGCGACGCGATCGAGCATTTGCCGCGCCGCTTTATTCGTGAACGTGAGCAGCAAAATATTTCGCGGATCGATTCCGTTTTCGAGCAAGTACGCAACCCGGTAGGTGAGTGTGCGCGTTTTGCCACTGCCCGCACCCGCGATGACGAGCAGCGGACCCGGCGGCGCGGTCACTGCCGCGAACTGCTGCTCATTTAGCTCGGCCGCGTAATCGATATGGATCGATGTCGATGTAGGCGCGCGTTGAAGCGTGTATTGGCGGGACATGGAGCGTTACGCTGCTGTCACGCCAACATGTGTTCAAGTGCCGATTAAAGACTATTGCACCGTGATCGCGGACGAAACTGATCGGCCATGATCGTCCAGCGCGGTCAATTCGTATCGACCTGCCGATGCCTTCCATGAAATTACTTCTTGCGGCGGAGCCTTGCCGATAAAGGTCTTACCCGCGAACCAGTAAATTTCGCGCACATCCGCATCCGTCTTGGCGCGCAGGGGGATCGTGGTTGACGATGCGAAAAGGAATCCACCGGCAGGAGAAATAATTTGCGGCGGATTTCCGATGCGCGCTGCCAGGTCGGACTCCGTTCCAGGCAAGAACGGCGGTGGCGGCCGGCGTGGCAAGCCTGCGCGCTCAAAAAGTCTCAGCAGATCGCTCGGCCAGAATTCGTAAACGTCGCGCCGGAGCGATCGCGTTCCGTCATCGATCGGCACCCGCAGACCGGTTGCAACATCGACAAGTAATTCTTGATGTACATCACAGGTTTTGATCGGCGAAACACCCGGAATGAACCAGCCTTCGACACGCTGGGTGCAATGCGGCCCCGGCAAATCGCCCGAGACTGCGCAAAATTCGACGCGCTTCAAGTTCGCGCCGGATGGCGGCAAATGCGGCTCGTTAGGCTCCGGCCAGCTCCCGCGCAGGCTATCGATGATTTGAAACAGGAGCGGCGCCGCGGCGATTCGTCCTATAAAATTTGCATTTGGCCGTCCGTCAAAGTTTCCGATCCAGACGGCGAGCACGTAATGATCGAAGACCGCAATGGACCAGGCGTCGTGAAAACCGTGCGAGGTCCCAGTTTTCCAGAAAATCGGCGCCATGCGGCCTGAATCCGCATACATCATCTCGGGCCTCGGCCGGTTGAGCATTTCGAGAGTGAGGAACGCAGCCTCGGGAGTGACGATGCGGTGGCCTCGAGTCGGGATTGGATCGCTCGACGAGCGGCGAAGCGGACGCAGCTCTCCGTTGTTGGCGAGCGCGGCGTAAAGTCTCACCAGATTTTCCATCGACACTTCCGCGCCGCCGAGGGGAAGCGCTAACCCGTAAAGCGATTCGGAACGCGGCAATGCAACGCCGGCGCCGCGCAGAAATTCGTAAAGCGTCGGATGTGCGAGCTGCGATGCGAGTTCGACCGCGGGAAGATTTCGACTCCGGGCCAACGCATCGCAGGCACGGATCGGACCGAGGAACTCACGATCAAAATTCTCCGGGTTATAATCGCCGAAACTGTGCGGCGCATCGGCCAGGATCGACAATGGATGGATCAGGCCTTGATCGAGCGCAAGCCCGTAAACGAATGGCTTCAGTGTTGAGCCGGGCGAGCGCGGGCTGCGCGTTCCATCCACTTGTCCCTGAATCCTGGTGTTGAAGAAATCGGCCGAACCGATTTGTGCGAGCACATCCATCGTGTGGAAATCGACAAGCATCGCGGCAGCGTTTTGCATTCCGCGATTTCGATTTGCCTGGATGTAACCTGCGATTCGCCGCTCGATTAATTGCTGTCGATCCAGATCGAGTGTCGTGACAATGACGTCGCGGTCCTTGCCCGTTGCCAGAACTTGCCGGACAAAATGCGGCGCCAGCATTTTTATTGCTGTTTGCGCGCGCGCCTGAAAAAGCCGCGAGGAAAATTGCCCGTTGGTGTCGATCCTGGCGCGGTCGAACCAATTGCTTTGTGCGGAATTGAGCGACTGATTTTCGCGGTCGCTGAACAAAGCGCGCCGCGACGGACTTTGCGGAATGATGCTCAACGAAATTGATTCCGGGCCGGTCAAGCGCGCGGCGGTCTTGCCAAAATAAATCTGACTCGCTGCGCCGGCGCCTTCGATGTTGCGGCCGTAGGGCGCGAGATTGAGATATGCCTCGATAATTTGCGCCTTTGAATAATGGCGCTCGAGTTCGAGCGCGCGTACGATCTGTACGAACTTCCCGCCAAACGTCCGCGTTTGCAGATGAAAACGCAGACGCGCCAGCTGCATCGTGATCGTCGATCCTCCGCTGCGTGGGCCGGCATGAAGCAGACCAAACCCGGAGCGAATCAGCGCTACGGGATTCACGCCGGGATGATGCGCAAAATACTTATCTTCGTATCGAAGAGTTGCGTCGATCAGCTCCGGCGAAATATCACGCAACGGGGTCCGAATCCGAAATTTCTGATCCGAGGTAAGCGTGACTCTGAGCAATTTGCCGCTTCGATCGCGAACGCACTGCGAAAATGAAACGCCATCGAGCAACGGCGGCTTCGGCAACGCCAGCCACGTTGCAGCAACGAACGCAGAGAAAAACACGAACGCGCGCAGCGTTTTTTTGAACCGCCGATTTCCAAACACAGTCATCCTGAGCTTGGCGAAGGACCTCGCCACCGAAGCTTTGATTACGCTTTCGAGTGAGCGTGCTCCATCACCCTGTGAGAGGTCCCTCACTTCGTTCGGGATGACACGCATTTTCATTTTCCGTAACTCCAGCGCTATTCCGTGACCGTAATGTGTCCGCCTACACCCTGGCCTTTCACGTTGCGGTCGTACATCGACCCGGCGAACACGGGTGGCACCACAAATTCGCCGCGATTACACGATTTAATCTGGTAATTGATCTCGAGAGGGCTCTCGGACGCGGTCGCGAAAAACACCGCGCGGTCCTCGCGAACATCGACATAATCGACTCCAGGAATTGAAGAAACTCCTGGCTGTAACGAAGAACCGACAACTTCAAAGCCGCCCGGCAAAAGATCGATAATGGCGACGTTGGTCACCGATTCGTTTTGCACACTGCGCACATGCAAACGGACGTGAATCGGTTCGCCGAGTTTGGTGCGCGTGACCGGCTTGTCGTTTTTGTCGAGCAACTCACGGTAAACTTCCAACCCGGCCGTAAGCGGTCGCTCTGGAACGTGTCGATCGAAACCGGCCTCGATAACCTGGAAAAACGCGCCCAGCCCGCTGATTGGTCCCGCGCTCTTGAATCGAAGTGCGGTTGCGTCTTTGGAAAATGCAGCGCTTTGCATCATCTTCGCGCCACTGGTCAGACTGGTTTCGCGTTTGTTCGCGCGCACTTCGGTAATTGTCAGCGTCGGCAGATTTTGCGCGACCGCGTGCGAATAGGCCTTCAACGCTTGCACGGCATAAGCGGCCGAAAGTGTGTTAAACTCGCCATCGCCGATGGGTCGCAGAATCTGTTCGAATTGTTGCGCTGAAATCTTTTTGAGTCGCACTGGAAACTCGCGTCCGAGCACGGCGACGTATTCCGAGTTGGCGCCCAGCGGCTGGCAAAAGTCGTCGTAAGATCGCGAGGTGTCCGCCTTAGGCGAATCGATTTTGAACTTGTCGATCAAACGATCGGCATCGGCGTCCTTGTGGAGAAGCTTGAGCGCGCCGGCAAGATAAACGCCAGTCAGATCGTTTTCCCATTGGTCGGCGTTATTTTTATCAAGGTAATCGCGTAGATTGAGGATGTAATTGGTGGTGATGACGCCTTCGCGCGTGAGCACGTAAATCCCGTATGCCAATGTCCGCGCCTCCTGAAAATCCGACGGATTGCGTGCGACCATCTTTTGCAAATTGCGTAGCCCGCTCGCGAACATG
>WNGF01004154.1_pt1 | contig 19119 bp, 18 predicted proteins | sample 5400641 | NCBI WGS metagenome assembly WNGF01 (sample SAMN13153371, study PRJNA577476) | soil metagenome | isolation source: 80 cm soil or saprolite under grassland replicate 2 | place: USA:California | collected 2016-06-15
TTGAACAGCGTCGGATCCTGCACGATCAAGCCGTCTGGCTCGAGGATCGGCTCGCGCAGCCTGATTTCCTTGTCGTCGATGCGGCAGAATGACACGACCGGGGAGCCGGTGCGCTCGGAGCCGAAGCTCGGAAACGCCTGCGCGTGCTTGCCCTCGAGAAACGCGGCGACCGAAAGTAGCTCGGCCGCCGTCACAACGCCCTGACCACCCCGGCCGTGTATGCGCACCTGGAACATGCGATGCACCCTTTCGCGAGGTGCATTTCAGCGGCTGGGTGTCGCGACGTGTTTGATCTAGCTCAAACTCCGACTCTTATTTTTTAGTGGGATCAGCTCAATCGATCGGTTCGCCTGGTGTTGGAGGGGATAGGTTGGGACGGCCGCTTCGATCGAAGCAGGATCGACATCGAGCGCAATAGGGGTTTGGCGCGGCTTCGACCCGCGGGCGAAAATTCGAACAGGCTAGATTAACGCATCATCATCATCATCGCCGCTGCCATCGCCGCCACCATCAGCGCGGCCATGATAACAAGGTGTGAAGGGCTGCCGACCATATGTCGGATTAGGGCGAACCGCGTGCCTTCCGGCATCAAATCCATGCCGCACTTCGGACATTTGCCGGCAATCGTCTCACGGACATCGGGGTGCATCGGGCAAAGATAAATCCCGCTTGCCCTCTGATCTACGCGATTGTCTGCGGACTGCTTCCTGAACATCGATAAACGTCTCATGACAGGTGGTCAATTTCGAACTCTTTGCAGGAGCGACCAAGGAGTGAAAGGCCCTCCTCGAGGAAGTCTGCCAGGAGCGGCGTGCCGAGAAGATAGCCGGCCGTGCGCTGGTTGTGAGCATGGGCCGCCTCCGCGCGGACCGTGGGCCAGTCGGTTGCCGAATAGTCATCCCGCCCCAGCCAGGTCAGCGCCACGAGATCGATCTGCTCATCTTCCGACAAACAATTGATGAAAGATGTGAGCTCCTCGACCACAGGGTCGTCGTCGTGGTCCTCAAGGATCGCCGCGTTTCCGTCATCGGACGGATTAGAACCCGGGTCCGGCTCGGTTACCTGATCCTTGGCATCGAATTCGCGGGCTTTGACGATGATGAAGCAAATTTTCTCGGGTGAGATCGTGAGCGTCTCTACGTCCTCGGCTACCATTTCTGATCGGCTTGATCTGGTTCTCATGTGTATCGCCTTGGTTACCGACCTGACACGATGGCCACCCCCGTCATGGAGGACCTGTCATCGACCATGATTGCCATTAATGGGCCCCGCGCCCCGCGCGTCTTTGACAAAGATCAATTCGATGGCTCGTCTGGGCACGCGGAATACTCCGCGGGCGAAATGTTCGGCATTCGCCGACGTTTTTGATCGAGATCAAAATACGAAGTCGGCGCATGTGGTCTGATATGACATCGTCGTGCGGAGGCAAGACTGGCGAAGTAGGGCGGTGAAGCGTCGTCAGACGAACCAGTCTACCGACGAGGCGCGGCGGAGGGACCCGTGGCCGCCATTCCGAGTGCTGCAGAGGAGACTCTGCGCGAAGGATAAGCGGCGCGGGTCCTGCGCTTTCGGCGAGACTAACTGCCATCCTTGGAAAGGAACGCATTGTCCAAGACTGTTGTGCGACGCCGACCTAAGCGGCTCGCTAAACTCTTGACTCATAGATGGCTGGCACCCCATGCGGCCGCCGCGCGAGGACACACACCGGATCACGTCATGAGATGAACAGCAATCTCGCGGCCCGCGTCATGGCGTTTCTCGATGCGCACCATGTCATGTCCTTGGCGACGGTGGGCGGAGACGGTCCGCACGCCGCCAATCTGTTCTATGCCCGCGATGGTTATGCCCTGATATGGGTGTCCGATCCCACGAGCCGTCATTCACGCCATATCGAGGAGCGCGCCGGGGTTGCGGCGACAATTGCACGCGATTGCTGCGACTTTCCTGACGTTCAGGGCCTGCAGGTCCGCGGCCGCGCGTGGCGCATCGCCCATCCGCAGGAGGAAGCCCGGGCGCGCGCGGGTCTCGAGGCGCGCTATCCGTTCCTGCGCCTCTGCGAAGGGAAGCTACGCAGTGCGTACGAGCGTGCGCACCTCTATCGGCTAGAGCCCGAATGCATTGTGCTGATCGAGAATCAGTCTGACTTCGGATCGAAGGAGGTGCTCGAATTCGAGGCGCCCGCGCCCGGCTAAACAGCCAACCAGTAACGCGCCCTGCCGTTCGGGAGGTGGCCGTACGAGCTGAGGCTGAGACGTGAGGCCGGTGGTAAGCGGACTGATTGAGGCAGCAGCTTCACTCCCGAGCCACCTCGTCGCTGCGCCCGGCGACCCACAGAAGACGGTGCGCGATTCTTGATTCAGGTCAAAGAAACCACCCCGGGACGGTGGAAGCTAACAATTCGCCAAGAGGAGCCGTGCCATGAAAGCTGCAGATGTGATGGTCACGAATGTCATCACGGTTGGTCCCGATGCATGCGTACAGGACGTCGCTCACACTCTATTGAGCGCCCGAATCAGTGGGGTTCCAGTCGTCGGGCCGCAAGGCGAGTTGCTTGGTATCGTCAGCGAAGGCGATCTCATGCGGCGCGTCGAGGCTGGCACCGGCCGCCCGCGGCCGTGGTGGCTTGCCCTGTTCACCGGTAAAGAGGTGCTGGCGGCGGAGTTCATAAGGGAGCATTCGCGTAAGGTCACGGACGTGATGACCCGCGAGGTGGTAACTGCGGCCCCCGACACCCCGCTGTCGAAGATCGCGACGCTGCTCGAGAAGAACGCGATCAAGCGGGTTCCAATTGTAGAAGGAAGCAAAGTGGTCGGTATCGTTAGCCGCGCAAACCTGCTGCAAGCCTTGGCCAGTCTGAGCAAGCAGGTTGAAGTCGCGACTGAGGTCAACGATTCGCAAATCCGAGACAAGGTGCTCACGCAGCTCAACGCGGAGCCGTGGACTAGATCGCTGTTGATCAACGTCATCGTGCAGGACGGGACGGTCGAGCTGTGGGGGATTGTGGAGTCTGCATCGGAGAAGAAAGCTGTCCGAATCGCCGCCGAGGTCACCCCCGGCGTGCGCGCCGTCAACGACAATCTCATCGTTCGTCCGGCGCAGTGGGGATACTGAACGCAACGATCTAAGGTCGGGTTGTCGCCTAGGAGAGGCCTGCCGCGCAGGTCTATTCAGGTTTAAGGGCCAGACGGTTGCAGCCAACGGCGCTAAAAAGCTAAAGCCCGCTAGATCGTTGATCTAGCGGGCTTATTTGGTTGCGGGGGTAGGATTTGAACCTACGACCTTCAGGTTATGAGCCTGACGAGCTACCGGGCTGCTCCACCCCGCGTCAAAACCATCCGAAAAACGGGAAGCGCGGGAACGACCCGCGGCCGCTTATGTAGCAATCGTGACAGCGATTGAAAAGGCCGCCAGCGCCGCTTTCGCCCTTTCTTCGGCGCCCTCGTATATATTCCTCCGATGCAGGACAGACCCGCCTTGCGGCCGAGCGTGGCAGTGGGGGAGGCGCTACGCGGGGTGGCGCGCGACATCCTCGCCGAGGCCCGCGCGGCGATCGAGGACCCGGCGAAATCCGACGCCGAGCGGGTCCACGATTTCCGCCGCACGATGAAGCGCTGGCGCGGGCTGCTGCGCCTGCTCGAACCCTTTGTCGGACAAGAGGCGAGGCGACTACGCGACGAGGCGCGCGATCTCGCCCGCATGCTCAGCGGGGCACGCGACGGGCAATCGGCGCTCGATGCGCTTGCCGATCTCGAAAAGCATGGTCTCGCCTTATCCGCGCGCTCGATCACCGGACTGCGCCAGCGGATCGAAGCGATCAAGCAGACGGCGGAGACGACGCTCAATGCCGACATGCGCCTGCGCCTCGGCCGTGCGCTCGACCAAGGCGCCGCCGCCATCGAGCGCTGGCCGCTGCACATCCTGACCTTCGACGATGTCGCCGATCAGCTCACTCGCTTCTATCGCGGTGCGCGACAGCTCATTCCGGCGCATTGGCCCGCCGTCGATGCGGAGGAGCTGCATGAGTTGCGCAAGCGCGTCGTGATCCATCGCTACCAGATCGACATCATCGAGCCGCTGTGGCCGCGCTTCGTCAAGATGTGGAGCGGCGAAGCGCAACGGCTGCGTGATCGGCTCGGCAAGCACCAGGACTTGCTCATGCTCGCGAGCCTCACGCAACCGCATCAGCCGCTCGCGCGCTGGCGCTCGCGGCTAGCGACCGCGATCGCCGAGCGCCGGGCCGCCCATGTCGCGGGCGCCGCGCGCCTTGCCGCGCGCATGTTCGTGGAAAAGCCGAACGCGCTGCGCCGGCGCCTCGCCGCCATGTGGACGGTCGGCCGCTGAACCGAGCGACTCATCCATACCGTCGTCCCCGCGCATAGCGCGTCGAAGACGCGCGTAAACGCGCTTATGCTGGGGAGCCATAACCACCGCCTCTGGAATATGGGTCCCCAAGCGCGGCGACGAGCCGAGTGATGAACTCGCGCTGCGCCGGCAAAATCTTCTGCCGGGCGTCGGCGGGCGAAAACCACTGTGCGCGATCGACTTCGGGAAAAGATGCCTTGCGCCCGCTCTTCGGCGGCCATTCGAGCTCGAAGCGATTCGAGGTAAGCGTCGCCAGGTCGAAATCGCCTTCCAGTCCCCAGACCGTGACGATCTTACGGCCCGCCTGCGTCACCTCGCCCAGCGGAAGGAAATGGCCGTGCGGGCGAGCGCCGGTCTCCTCCTCGAATTCGCGCTTGGCCACCACAAGCGCGTCCTCGCCTTCCGAATATTCCCCTTTCGGGATCATCCAGGCGCCGGCATCTTTCTTGGCCCAGAACGGGCCGCCCGGATGCACGAGCAGGACCTCGATCTCGGCCCCGCGCCGTCGAAACATCAGGATGCCGGCGCTGCGCTTCGGCATGAGACGTCCTCGTGGCGTTCGCTGAACGGAAGGCTCACAGGCGATTGTGCCGCGCGATCGCCCGCACCACCTCGGGCGAAGTCTCGGCGTCGGCTTTCGCGCGCAAGGCGCACGCGGCCCGCGCCGCCGGACGTTCAAGACAGCGCTCGAGCCATGCCGCAAGCCGCGGCGTTGCGGAAAGATCCATGTCGATCGCGCGGCTGATGACCGCGGCGACGTTGAGATCGGCGACCGTGAAGTCTTCGCCCAGCAGGTAAGCGCCGCCGGCCAGCGCATCGTCGAGCACCTTGAACGGCCCCTCCAGCACCTTGAGCGCCTCGGCGAGCCGCTGCGGATCGCGATCCTCGACCGGCAGCCGCCTGGCGTGCAGCGACCAGATGTTGACGCCGCGGTCGACCTCCTGCACCGCCCACAAACTCCACTGCCAGGCCTTGGCCTCGCCTTCGAGCGTCGCCGGATAGAGCCGGTCATGCTTCTTGGCGAGATAGAGCGTGATTGCCAGCGATTCCCACAAGATGAACCCGTCATCGGCGATCGCCGGCAACCGGCCATTGGGATTGATGGCGAGGTAGTCCGCCTTGCGCGCGCCGCCGGGCCCGATCTCGATTGGAACATGCTCGTAATCGAGCCCGAGCTCGTTCGCGAGCCAAAGCACGCGAAAGGCGCGGGTGCGGGCGACGCCGTAGATGCGCAGCTTGGACATCACAACCTCAGTTGGTCTGCAGCTGGAAGTCGCCTCGATCACACCGCGATAAAGCTGACAGTTCTGACCTTTATTCGGCCTGGATATTGGCCGCCTTCACCAGCTCCCCGCGCACGGCAAGGCCTTCTCTGACCACGGCCGCAAGCTCGGCCGGCGTGCTCGGCGCCACCGCCAGACCGAGCGCGGCGAGCTTCTCTTTCACGGCATCCGTCGTCAGCACTTTCACCATCGCCTCGTTGAGGCGCGTGATGAGTGGCGCCGGCGTGCCGGCCGGCACAAAGAAGCCGAGCCACGACGACATTTCGAAGCCGGGGACGGTCTCGCCGATGGTCGGGACGTCGGGCATGGCCGCGTAGCGGCTCTTCTCCACGACCGCCACGATCCTGATCTTGCCGCTGCTCAGATGCGGCACCGCGCTCGAGAGGCTGAGGAAGGCGACCTTGATGTGGCCGCCGAGCAGATCGTTGATGGTCGCTCCGCCGCCGCGATAGGGCACATGCACGATGTCGATCCCGGTTTTCTGCCGCAACAGCTCGCCGGCGAGGTGATGAGGAGAGCCGATGCCGGACGAGCCATATTGCAGCTTGCCCGGATTGGCTTTGGCATAGGCGATCAGCTGCGCCACCGAATTGACGGGCAAGTCGACGTGCACCGCGAGGCAGATGATGTTTGCTCCCGCATTGGTGATCGGCGCGAGGTCTTTGACCGGATCGAACGGCGTGTTCTTGTAGAGAAAGACGTTGCTGGTCATGATCGCGTCGGTGCCGACCATGAGCGTGTAGCCGTCGGCCGGCGCGCGTGCGACATAGCCGGCGGCAATATTGCCGCCCACGCCCGATCTGTTATCGACGATGACGGATTGCCCCCACGCGGCGTTGAGCCGTTCTGCCATGGTGCGCGCGAGCAAATCGCTGGTCGCACCCGGCGTATAGCCGACCACGATCGTGACCGGCCGCGAAGGATAGTCCTGCGCGGGCGCGGTCGTGATCGCGGCGGCGAGCGCCACAGCGCCGAGTGCACAAATGCGAAACCACGACATCATGCAACTGTCCTCTCTCGTCTAGTCTTCGCCGGCTACAAGCGGCCGCAAACGGCCATTAGGCGCCCGCGGACACTATCGGATAAAGCCACGATGAAAAAAAGCCGCCGTAGGCGTGCCGCTCGTCAGCGCGGCCCGGTAGCCCGGATGAGCGTAAGCGAAATCCGGGGCGCCCCGCATGTCGCTTCGCTCATGCGGGCTACTGATTTTCGCTTTTCCCGGGAAGAAGTGGAGGGCGGTATCAACCGAGACACGATCCCAGCTTGCATCGACTGATCGCGACAGCTTAGCCTGCAGGCTCCCCCACACCGGGCTAGCAGCGTGATGTCAGTCGGTACCCTCAAATCATCGCTCGCCGTCCCTGACGTTGCCGATCTCCTGGCGCGCGCCCGCGCGATCGCCGAGCTTGCGCGCGAACGGGCGCAGCAGACCGAAGCCGATCGCCGTGTCGGCGACGACATGATCGCGCGCATGCGGCAAGCCGACCTGTTTCGCGTCATGCAGCCGCGCGCCTATGGCGGATTCGAGTACGGCTTCGACGTGTTCGCGCAGATCGTCGCCGCCATTGCGGCCGGATGCGGCTCGACCGGCTGGGTCTACGCCCTGCTTGCCTCGCACCAGTGGCTCATCGCCTGCTTCTCCAAAGCGGCGCAGGACGAGGTCTGGCAGGACCGCAGCGCGCTCGCCGCCGGCAGCTACGCGCCTGTCGGCCGGGCTGTGGTCGCGGATGGCGGCTATCGGCTATCCGGCGTGGGAAGTTTTTGCAGCGGCTGCGACAACGCGCAGTGGCAACTCCTCGGCGGCATGATCCCACAACCGGACGGAGCCGCGAAGCCGGGATTTTTTCTCCTGCGCACCAGCGAGTGCAGCATCGACGACAATTGGCACACCATGGGCCTGGCCGGCACCGGCAGCAAGAACATCGTCGCGCGCGACGCGTTCGTTCCCGCCCATGGCGCGCTTGCCTTCGCCGAGCTCGCCGATGCCACTGCTCCCGGCATGCGCGCCAATGCCAATCCGCTTTATCGGCAGTCGTTCCTCGCCGTGCTGCCGATCGCCATCGTGTCGCCGGTGCTCGGCATGGCGGAAGGCGCGCTCGCCGATTTCCTCGCCATGGCGGGCGAGCGCACCACCCGCGGCGCGGTGGCCGGCGGCAGCCGCCGCATGGCCGAGCTCACCACCGTGCAACTGCGCCTCGCCGAGGCGAGTGCGTGCATCGATGCGGCGCGGCTTCTGATGTTCCGCGATCTCGCGGAGGCGTTCGAGACCGCCGCGCGCGGAGAGCCCATCAGCATGGACGTGCGGCTGCGCAACCGTCGCGACCAGGCGTTTTGCGTGCGGCTCTTGGTCGGCGCCATCGATGCGCTGTTCCTCGCGGCCGGCGGGCAGGGCTTGTTCCTCGACCAACCGCTGCAGCGCGCCTGGCGCGACGCGCACGGCGCCGCCTCTCACATCAGCCTGAATTGGGATTCGACCGGAAGCATGTATGGCCAATACATGCTCGGGCTGGAGCCCAAGGGACAGTATTGAGCGCAATTCGATCGCGTGCCTCAGGCTCGCTTCGCCTCAAATCGCTCGAGCGCCCGCTCCACCGCCTCGTCGGAGATGCGCGTGCGCGGCCAGCGGTAGAGCCAGCCGTGCACGACCCAGACCACCAGAAAGCTGAATACGCCGGCGAACACCCAATCGGTGAAGAAATGCGCGCCGGCCGCCATGCGCAGAACCCCGACGGCGGCGCCAAAGGCGAGCGCCGCGCTGTAGGCGAGCGCGCGCCAGTGCGGCGGCACCACCGCGGCGCCCGCCAATGTCCAGAACGCCCCCGACGGCTCGCCTGCGACGAAGGAGCAATTCTTCGGGCAATCGCCGCGCGGGTCCCACCACGGGCGGAAATGCTCGGCGCCGCCGAACTCGGTCACGTCGATCGGGCGCGGCCGGCCCCAGTGCTCCTTGAACACGAGATTGGCGACGACGCCGGGCGCGAGCGCGAGCGTGAGCAGCATGAGCACGATCGCCCGGCCGGGAATGATGAGCGGCCGCCGCGGCCAGATGAACTTGAGCGCGAGTGCGATCCACGCCGGCGCCGACACCAGCGTGACCAGCCACACGGCGACGTCGCGCGCGCGCAGGTAAGTCGGATCGAAGGCGCGCCAGAATCCGCCGCGTTCTCGGTCGAAGAACAGCGCGGCGAGCTTGAGATCGAGGTCGGGGCGGATCGCGAAGATGAGGCCAACCGTAGCGGCGACGGCAAGCGCGATCACGAGACCGGTTCGGTTCATGCGGCTGATCCCCACGCGTGTCTAGCCGAGACCTCGCGCGAGTTCAAACGGGCACCCACGCACGGTGGTCGCGCAGCAAAGCTCCGAGAATGCTTCACGTGCAGTTATTTCGGCTGCGGCGGCTGCTCGCGGCAGACCTCGATTTGGGCTTGGCTTCCCAGCGGCGAGAAATTGCCGCATTTGTCACAAGCGGCGAGCATGGCGCCGAGCGCGATCAGCAAGGCGATGCGGCCAACGTCCCTGCGCGTCCTATGCGTAGCGGCTTTCCTGATCGCTTCCATGAGCCCCCGCCAATTGGCGCGCCCTCGTCGTCGTGCGCGCCACATCCTATGGCGGATTTCCTAACGGATTTCCGGCGGATGTGAGGCCGCCGGCAGCACCGCGCCCGCGGGGCGGCGAAATACCGGTTTCCAGAAGCCGGCGCTGAACCCCGCGATTGCCCAATAGGCAAGCCCGCCGGCAAGGCCTGCGGCGATCACCGGGAGCGGCTCGTTGAGCGCAGCGCGCGTGTCATCGACGTAACCGAACAGGTTCCAGCCGATCCACGCCGAGACCGCGCCGTTTCCGGCATGAAATAGGAAGGAGCGAATGGCGAAGGTCTCGGAAATAAGGACCCCGATGGCGGCGGGAAGCCACATCAGGGAGAGCAGCATCACCAACAGCACCGGCGCCGCGAACACGAAGCCGAAGATCGCGAACACCTGCGTGTCCGGATGGGCGGCCGCTTCGCCGAGCTTCCAGGAGCCGAACACGATGACCAGCGTCGCCACCACGACCGCCGCGAGATAGCCGAGCGGCACCAGGACGAAGCGCAACAGCAGCCGGCCGAGGCTGTCCATCTCAATCGGTCATCGCCATGGCGCGCAGCGCCAGGCGCTCGCGCGCGGAGAGCTTTTCGCTTGCGCTCTTGAGCTGGCCGCAGGCGGCGAGGATGTCGCGTCCGCGCGGCGTGCGCACCGGCGAGGCATAGCCGGCGTTGAAAATGATCTCGGAGAATTTCTCGATCCGCTCCCAATCCGAGCATTCGTATCTGGTGCCGGGCCACGGATTGAACGGGATGAGGTTGATCTTCGCCGGAATGCCCGCGAGCAGCTTGACCAGCGCTTTGGCATCGGCCAGCGAGTCGTTGACGTCCTTGAGCATCACGTATTCGAACGTGATGCGGCGCGCATTGGAGAGGCCGGGATAATTGCGGCAGGCGTCGAGGAGCTGCTCGATCGGATATTTGCGGTTGAGCGGAACGAGCTCGTTGCGCCGCTCATCGCGCACGGCGTGCAGCGACACCGCAAGCATGCAGCCGATCTCGGCGCCGGCGCGGGCGATGTTCGGCACGACGCCCGAGGTCGACAGCGTGATGCGGCGTTTGGAGATGGCGATGCCCTCGCCGTCCGCCGCGACCAGAAGCGCGTCGCGCACCGCCTCGAAATTGTAGAGCGGCTCGCCCATGCCCATCATCACGATGTTGGAGACGAGGCGCTGGCCACTCTTCTCTCCCTCGTCGGCGGGGGAGCGGGCGTTGCCGCGCCCACGCGCCGCTCTCAGCCAATCACCGAGCCGATCCCGCGCGACCATGATCTGGCCGACGATCTCGCCGGGGGTGAGATTGCGCACCAGCCGCTGCGTACCGGTATGGCAGAACGAGCAGGTGAGCGTGCAGCCGACCTGGCTCGAGAGGCAAAGGGTGCCCCGGTCGGTCTCCGGGATGTAGACGCATTCGATCTCGTGCGGCCGCTCGCCCGCATGCTCGCCGGGCAAGCGCAGGAGCCACTTGCGCGTGCCGTCGGTCGAGGTCTGCTCGGCGACGACCTCGGGACGCGCCAGCGTGAAACGCGCCGCGAGTGTCGCGCGCAATTCCTTCGACACGCTGCTCATCGCATCGAAGTCGCGCGCGCCGCGCACATAGAGCCAATGCCAGATCTGCTGCACGCGCATCTTGCGCTGCGCCGGCGGCACGCCGACGGTCGCGAGCGCCTCGGCCAGCTGCGCGCGCGACAACCCCACGAGCGACGGTTCCGCCGGCGGCAGATAGCGCTCGAGCGGCGTCTTTTCGACGAAAGGCGCCGGCCCCGCGGTGGGCATCGTCGAGGAGGTGGTTTGCAGCGGTTCGGTCATCGTAGCGAAACGACCATTGTGTTGCGGCCTTTTAGCACAGATGGGGTGCCGCCGCCGACAGCGATAGATTGCCGCTCGCCCAAAGCAGGCGCGGTCATTCCCCCTTCAACCGCTCGATCAGCGCCATGGCCGCGGCCGGCGCGCGCACCTTCGCCCCGGAGATCATATAGATGAAGACATCGCGCCTGCTTTGCGCGGGTGCCGGCGCTGCGATGGTGGTGAGATCATCTGGCGCGCCGCCCGTGGCCCAATTGCGCGCACGTTTGGCCCAGAGATCGAGCGCACGCGGCGCATAGCCGGTCTTCTCCTTCGCCGAGGTGCGCTGCAGGCGGGCATAGACAAAATCGCCGGTCACGTCCGCGATCAGCGGATGCTTGTCGGATTCCACGACGACGACCGCCACCGCGAACTTGCGCAGCAATTCGATGAAGGCAGGCACGAGGAAACTCTCGTGCCGCACCTCGACCGCGTGGCGGAGCGGACGGCCATCGAGACTCGTGGGCAACAGCGCGAGAAAGGCCGCGAAATCCGCCGGATCGAATTTCTTGGTCGGTGCCATCTGCCAGAGCACCGCGCCGAGCTTCGATTTCAACTCGAGCACGCCGCTCGCGAAGAAGCGCTCGATCGAGGGGCCCGCCTCGGCCAGCACGCGGCGGTTGGTCGCGAATTGCGGACCCTTGACCGAGAACACGAAATCAGCCGGCGTCTCGGCCGCCCACTTGCGAAAGCTGTCCGGCTTCTGCGTGCGGTAAAACGTGCTGTTGATCTCGATGCTGGTGAGTTTGCGGCTGGCGTAGTCGAGTTCGCGCGCCTGCGGCAGTCCCTTGGGATAGAACTCGCCGCGCCAGGGCTCGAACACCCAGCCGCCGATGCCGACCCGGATCATGCACGCACCTCGCCGACGTCATTCCGACACGGATGACGAGGGCGTGCAACCCGCAGCCCTGCAGGGCTATCAATTGGCGATATTCGGAGGCACCAAAGCTCTTAGCGTGGCCCTGGGTCCCGGCGCTTCGCCATGGCGTCGCAAGCCGTGGCCGGGATCGGTTTTCCGGGAGACGATGAGCTTCGCTGAGGGAGGATGGGTTTGGCTAACGCTCAATCCATCCTATTGGGCTAGGCGGTAACGCCTACATGCGAGCCGGCTGCTTCAAGCCTGCCGCCCCGGCCACGCTGAAGTTAACCTCGTCTTCCAGCTCCACCGCCTTGGCCTGAAGTTCCGCCGCCATTCGCCGCAACCGGCCCGCGATCGTGAGATCGATCGTGGCTCGCGACATCCCAATCAGAATTTCAGCCTGCCGCCGCAGGTATGCACCGCTGACCATTGACGCCAACCGCTCAACGAGGTTTTGCCTCGATAACCCACGCGGAGCCTCATCGGTTCCCAATTTTCCTGATCTTGGCGAAGGTTCCCCCCCCCCCGCGGCGCTACTTGCACTCCTGCTCGATTTTGTCGAGCGCTTGCGCGAGGCCCTTGAGCGAATACTGGTCCGTGGATTGGGTTCCCCGACCCGAAGTTCCCTTCACCGTCAGGTCGGCGCCTTTGCGCATGGCTTCGACCATGCGCGCCTCCTCCGCGACGTTCTTGATCCAGGCACCGTCGTTTTGGGTGTACATCGCGAACTTCGTGGTGCCGATCTCGGCGGTGGCGTCGGAACTGGACTTGAAGGGGTAGCCGATGATCACCGACACCTCGTTTTTCACCTTCTCCGTGGGACGGGTGGACACGAACAGGTAGGACGGATCGCGGTTGCGGCCGGCGGGTTCCGTCTTCGTGGTCTTTGGCTTGGCGAGCGCGAAGCAGACCTTGTTGCCGCCGGGCGAAGCGGCATACGCGCCCCAGTCGCCGTATTGTCCGAGCAAGGTGGGCTGGGCATCTCCGCCGGGAGCCGCGGGCGCCGTTGCGGTCGCGGCGGGTTTCGCGGGCGCCGGCTTCGATGGAGCGGCCGGTTTCGCCGGCTGCGGCGTGGCGGCTGGCTTGGGCGGCTGCGGCGATTGCTGCGCAAAGGCCTGCGACGCCAAGGAGACGGCAAGCACGAATGCGGTCGTGGCAAATCTGATCCCGGTCATCGGCCTATCTCCCGTGACGGCTCCGGCACGTCCATGCAGGAAATCGCAAGCAGCATGAACTGCTTGGGGAATTCGGCAATGTGAAGGCGGACGGCCCCGCCGCTCCCCCGCTCGCGGCCATGATAAGCAGCCGGCGCACCGATTCTTCCGTCCCTGTCCTTCGTCCACCCTGAGCGTGCTATGAGCCTGCCGATACGATCTCGATTGGGTCGCGTCCCATGAAAGCCGTTCTCTGCCAGCGCTTCGGCACTGCCGACGACCTCGTGCTCGCGGACATCCCCGACCCCGCCCCCGGACCGGGCGAGGTCATGGCCAAAGTCGCGGCGGTGGGCTTGAACTTTTTCGACACGCTGATCATTGCCGGCAAGTACCAGACCAAGCCGCCGTTTCCGTTCTCACCGGGCGGCGAGTTCGCGGGCGTGGTCGAAAGCGTCGGCGCCGGTGTCACCGCGTTCAAGCCCGGCGACCGCGTCATGGGCTACACCAATTTCAATGCCGCGCGCGAACGCACGACGGTGGCCGCCGACAACATTGTCAAGCTTCCGGCCGACCTCGACTTTGATCGCGCCGCGGCGCTGACCATCACCTACGGCACCGCCTATCACGCGCTGAAATACCGCGCCCTGATGCAGCCGCGGGAGACGTTGGCCGTGCTCGGCGCCTCCGGCGGGGTCGGGCTCGCGGCGGTCGAGGTCGGCAACCGCATGGGCGCCCGCGTGATCGCTTGTGCCTCGACCGACGACAAGCTCGCGTTTACCCGCGCGCATGGCGCGCACGAGGTGGTGAACTACGAACGGGAGGATTTGCGCGCCGCGCTCAAGCGCCTCGGCGGCGAGCACGGCATCGACGTCGTGTTCGATCCCGTTGGCGGACGCTACAGCGAGCCGGCGCTGCGCTCGCTCGCCTGGGAGGGCCGCCACCTCGTCGTAGGCTTTGCCGCCGGTGAAATTCCGAAACTGCCGCTCAATCTCGTGCTGCTCAAAGGCTGCGCCGTGCTCGGCGTGTTCTGGGGAGCGTGGGTTCGCCACGAGAAGGAGAAGTATAGAGCCGCGATCGAAACGCTCGCCCGCTGGTGCGCCGAAGGCAAGCTGTCGTGCCACGTCCAGAAAGTCTATCCGCTGGCCGAGACGCCGGCGGCGCTCAAGGCGCTGGCGAACCGCGAGGTGATGGGCAAACTGGTGGTGCGGGTGTGACCGATACTGATCCAGTTACTGTCGTCCTCGCGAGGGGCCCCCCGCGACGCTTGCGCCGCGGGACACCGTTGCGGGGACCCATAACCACCGCCCTCTGGAATATGGGTCCCGAGCATAAGCGCGTTTACGCGCGTCTTCGACGTGCTATGCGCGTGGACGACGGCTGTGATGCCGAGCCCATCAACCCCATTGCAAACCGCATTATGCGATCGCTTTGGCCAGGCGATCCATGGCCTGGGCGAGCTTGATGTCACGTTCGGTCACGCCGCCGGCATCATGCGTTGCGAGCGTCACCTCGACTTTGTTGTAGACGTTGAACCATTCCGGATGGTGATCGAGCTTCTCCGCGACCAGCGCGGCGCGCGCCATGAAGCCGAACGCCTCGTTGAAGTCGCTGAACTCGAATTGTCTGGTGATGGCGTCGCGACCTTTCACCTCGCTCCAGCCGGAAAGCTTGGCGAGCGCAGCCGTGCGCGCACTGCCGGTCAATTTCTCTGCCATGGTCGGCACCTCACGATCGATCCGATTGTGCCACGAATAGGACCTCGCGAGCCACTCGCAAAGGCGGCGCGAACGCCTACCTATGACTGAGAGGCGGGCTGGTTGCGTTCCTTATGGCCAACCGGATCCCGCCGGGAGGCCCCAATGTCCTGGTCGCTCAATATCGGCACGATCGCCGGCACGGCGGTCCGCGTTCACGTCACTTTCCTCCTGTTTCTGGGCTGGATTTTCGCCGCCAGCTGGGTCGTCGGCGGGCCGCAGGCAGCCTGGCAATCGCTCGCCTTCCTGGTGCTCTTGTTCGCCTGCGTGGTGGCGCACGAATTCGGTCACATCTTCACGGCGCGCGCGTTCGGCGTGTCGACGCCCGACGTGACCTTGCTGCCGATCGGCGGAGTAGCGCGCCTCGAGCGTATCCCGGAAGAGCCCTACGAGGAGTTCCTCGTCGCCATCGCCGGCCCGCTGGTGAACGTGGCGATCGCCATCGGCTTGATCATGCTGGCGGACGCGCGGGTGAATGCGGCCGATCTCTACGCGGTCGAAAGTCCGCATACCTCGATGATCGATCGGCTCGCCGCCGTGAACCTGTTCCTTGCGGTGTTCAACATGATCCCGGCCTTTCCCATGGACGGCGGGCGGGTCTTGCGCGCAATCCTCGCGTCGCGCATGGGCTATGTGCGCGCCACGGAGATCGCCGCGTTCATCGGCCAAGGCGTCGCCTTTGCGCTCGGGTTCATCGGGCTGTTCTCCAACCCGATGCTGATTTTCATCGCGATCTTCGTCTATCTCGCGGCCTCTTCGGAGGCCCACCTCGTCGCCATTCGGGCGATGTCGCGCGGGGTGCCCACGAGCGCGGCGATGATGACCCAATTCGCCACGCTCGCGCCCGACGCGCACGTTGAGGACGCGGTGCAGACGCTGCTGCGCACGAGCCAGAGCGAGTTCCCCGTGGTCGACGCGATGGGCAAGCCGGTCGGCCTGCTCGGCCGCAGCGACCTCATTCGCGCGCTCAAGCAGCTCGGCCCCGACGCCCGCGTCGCCGATGTGATGACGACGACCGTGCCGACCATCGGTTACCGCCGTTGCCTGGAAGAGGCCTTTCGCATGTTGCAGGAAAAATCGGCGCCCGCCGTCGCCGTGGTCGATGCCAGCGACCGCCTCGTCGGTCTTGTCACCTCCGAGACGGTCGGGGAGATGCTGATGCTGCACGAGGCCTTGCCGGCCGGTGCGCGGCTCGGGCCATGGACGCGCCCAACCGGCGCGTGAGCCGCCGTTCGGCGCTATTACGCACTGGCTCTCACGCGCCCGAAGCTATTCGCAACTTTTCTCCTGCGGTGGCGGAAGCGCCTGCCCCGTGTGGCGCGTGCACTCGGCGCCTTCGAGCAGCTGAGAACGCGTAACCCGTTACCATTTGGCTTGCGCGCCCTTGCCGGCGGCGAGTACCTTCCCTCCATGAACCGCATCCTCTCGAGCTGCCATTGAGCCGCGCCTAGCCGATTATCCCACCGAGGTTGGAAACCGGCCATGCCGCGACATATCCGGCGCACTGCGAAGCTTCGGCGCCGCGTCTATGAGATCCTCGAACATGGCACCATCGGAGACCGAACAGGTCTCATTGTCGGCCGCCTCATCGTAGCGCTGATCGTCGTCAACCTCGTCTCGATGACGCTCGATTCGGTGCCTGCGCTGCAGACGCAATATGGTCCGCTATTCACCGCGATCGAGCTAACATCGCTGGTCGTTTTCACCATTGAATATGCATTGCGGGTCTGGGTGGCGGCCGAACACGCGCCGCAGCGGCACGCAACCGAGCGTAAGGCGCGGTGGAAGTTTGTTTCGAGCCCGCTCGGTGTGATCGACCTCCTCGCGGTCCTGCCTTTCTGGCTCGCATTTCTGCTGCCGCTCGATCTTCGCGTCCTGCTTGTGTTTCGGATGGGCCGTTTTCTCAAGTTGGCGCGCTACTCGCCCGCCATGCGTTCGCTGCTGGACGCTCTCTATAACGAGCGCCGTGCCCTATTCGGCTGTTTCGTGATTTTGGTTGGGGCGACATTGCTCGCCGCAAGCATCATGCATGTCATCGAGCGTCACGCGCAGCCCGACAAATTCGGCACCATTCCCGACGCGATGTGGTGGGCAATCGTCACCCTGGGCACGATCGGCTATGGCGACGTGGTTCCGGTGACCGCGCTGGGCCGCCTCGTCGCCGCTATTACGATTTTCGTCGGGTTGATCATGGTGGCGCTGCCGATCGGCATTGTCGCCACGGCCTTCGCCGATGAAATCCACCGTCGCGATTTTGTCGTCACCTGGGGAATGGTGGCGCGCGTGCCGTTATTCGCTGAACTGGAAGCAACCGATATCGCCGACATCATGCGGCTGCTGCATGCGCAGCAAGTCGAGCCCGGCGATGTTATCGCCAGGCGCGGCGAGGCCGCGCATTCGATGTATTTCATCGCAGCCGGAGAAGTGGAAATCGAACTCAAGAACGAGCGTGTTCGGCTGGGGGCCGGTCATTTCTTCGGCGAGGTCGCAGCGCTGCGTCGCACGCGCAGAACCGCGACCGTCACCGCCGTCACCCGAACGAGCCTTCTCATGCTCGATGCCCACGATCTGCACGTCCTGATGGATCGCGAACCGCGCATCGCCGAGCGCATCCGCGAAGTGGCTCGCAGCCGATTGGGCGGCGACATCACTCCGAAAGGCGACATTGTCGCGGAAGAACTCGAGGAAGCGGACGCCGTTGAGCAATCGGGACCGCACCACGGCAGTGCATGATGCAATGTCGTAGTGTCACATAACCGTCCGCCTTCTGTGATAATCGGCCGCCGTCCCTCGCCTTCTTCTTGCAACCGGAGAATTTCTCATGACGGGCCGCATTCCCGTGTCGCGGCGGCGGTTTCTGACCACGGCCGCCGCCTCGACCGCCGTCTCCGCCGTTAGCGGCATCGGCAAACCTTATCTGAGCCGCGCCGCTGATCGCCCGCTTATTACCCATGGCATCCAGTCCGGTGACGTCTCGACCGATTCCGCCGTGATCTGGGCGCGCGCCGATCGTCCCGCGCGCATGCTGGCCGAGGTCGCGACATCGGACAGTTTCAAGACCATCGAGCGCGCGGTCTTCGTCGACGCGCTGCCCGAATCCGATTTCACAGTCAAGGCGCTGATCGACGGTCTGCCCGCCGGGCAGGACATCTTCTACCGAATCAGCTTCCAGGATCTTGCCTTCCCGACCATCGTCGGCGAGCCCATGACCGGCCGCTTTCGTACCGCGCCGCGCGACCGGCGCTCGGTCTCGTTCCTGTGGTCGGGCGACACCGCCGGCCAGGGCTGGGGCATCGACGAGGCGCGCGGCGGCATGCGCACCTATGCGACCATGCTGCGCAACCGCCCCGATTTCTTCATCCACAACGGCGATACCGTTTATGCCGACGGCCCGATCTACCCCGAGCAGAAAATGCCGAACGGCGAGATCTGGAAAAACGTCGTAACGGAGGAGAAGGCGAAGGTGGCGGAGACGCTCGCCGAGTTCCGCGGCAACTACAAGTACAACCTGCTCGACAGGAACGTGCTCGCCTTCAATGCCGAGGTGCCGATCTTCGCGCAATGGGACGATCACGAGGTGACCAACAACTGGTGGCCCGGCGAGCCGCTCACCCGCGCCGAGCACCAGCGCAAGAAATATGTCGAGCAGAGCGCCTTGCTGCTGGCGGCGCGCGCCGGCCGCGCGTTCCATGAATACATGCCCCTGCGCTTCACGCAGGCGGAGCCGGGACGCGTGTATCGCAAGATTTCCTACGGGCCGCTGCTCGACGTGTTCATGCTCGACATGCGTAGCTACCGCGGGCCCAACGGCGAAGGGCTGGAGGAGCGCTATGGACCGGCAGCCTACTTCCTCGGCCCGGCGCAAGTCGCCTGGCTCAAGCGCGAGCTGTTGAACTCGCAGGCGACCTGGAAGGTCATCGCCGCCGACATGCCGATCGGCCTCGTCGTCGTCTATGACACCGATCGCAAATGGGGCGTCGAGGCAATCGCCCAGGGCGACGGGCCGGCGCTCGGCCGCGAGCTCGAGATCGCCGACATCCTTTCCTTCATCGAGCGGGCTCCCGTGCGTAACACGTTATGGCTCACCGCCGACGTGCACTACACGGCTGCGCATTACTACGATCCCAACAAGGCGGTGTTCCACGATTTCGAGCCGTTCTGGGAATTCGTGTCGGGGCCGATCCACGCCGGAAGCTTCCCGCAAAATCGGCTCGACAACACGTTCGGACCACAGGTCGTCTACGTGAACGCGCCCAGCACGCCGAACCAGCCGCCGAGCGAGG
>WNGF01004156.1_pt1 | contig 19110 bp, 11 predicted proteins | sample 5400641 | NCBI WGS metagenome assembly WNGF01 (sample SAMN13153371, study PRJNA577476) | soil metagenome | isolation source: 80 cm soil or saprolite under grassland replicate 2 | place: USA:California | collected 2016-06-15
CGCCTCGAGCGCCCGCATCCGGCGGCGCGGGTCGGGGTGCGCGCCGAGCGCGTCGGCGGCGGCGCGGACGGCCTCCGGGTCCTCGGCGTCGAGCTGCGCCTCGAGGGCGGTGAGCGCCGTCTGGTCCTGGGGGTTCGCGGCGAGGGCGGCCCCGAGCCGCGCTGCGGCCGCGCGCAGGTCGCCGATCCCATGCGCGAAGCGGGCCGCCTCGAGCGCGGCGCGCGAGGCCTCCGCCGGGTCCTGCGTCGCCGCCGCGAGCTCGGCGAGCGCCTCGGCGCGCCCGCGGGCGTCGCCCGACGCGCCGAGGGCGTCGGCGAGCCGCGCGAGGAGCCGCGCGCGGTGATCGGGTGCTGCGGCGGCGACCGCGTCGCGCAGCGCGGCCGCGGCGGCGGCAGGATCGCGGAGCCGCTCGAGGAGCACCTCCGCGCGCTGGGCGAGGAGCGCCGAGCGCTCGGCGCCCTCGGCCGCCTCGGCGCGAGCCCCGAGGAGCTCCGCGGCCTCCACCCACTGCTCGGCAGCGAGCGCGGCGCGCGTGAGCGCCGCGAGCGTCGCGGCGTCGCCGGGCCGCAGGACGAGCGCGCGGCGAAGCTGCGCCGCCGCCTCGTCGAACGCGCCGAGGTCCTCCTCGGCCACCGCGGCGGCGCGGAGCCGCAGCACGAGCTCCTCCTCGGGCCTCCCCTCGAGCCGCTGCGCGGCGTCGGACAGGAGCGCGAGCAGCTCGCGGTGGGCGCCCACCTCGCGAGCGAGCGCCTCGCAGCGGCGCCGGGCGTCGGTGTGCTCCGGGCACGCGCGCAGCGCCGCCGCCGCGGCGGAGAGCGCGCCGCGCACGTCGCCGAGCTTCTCCGCGCGGAGCGCGGACGCGTCGAGGAGGTGGCGCGCGCGCTCGCGCGGATCGGCGGTCGGGGGGAGGTGCCGCGCGATCGTCTCGAGCATCGCCGCGTGGCGCGCCCCGTCCCCCGCCCCGGCGTAGACGGGGGCGAGCGCCTGCGCGATGCGGAGGGGCTCGATGCCGCGCTCGAGCAGCCGCTCGAGGAGGTGGGTCGCGTCGCTCCGCTGCGAGGGGACGAGCCCTGGCGCCTGCAGGACCGCGAGCACCCCCTGTGCCGCCTCGCCGAGGCGGCCGAGCGGCTCGACGAGCACCTCGGCGCGCGCGAGGTCGAGCGCGGCCCGCTCGGGCGCGCTCTTCGCGCGCGCCGAGAGGGTCGCGAGCACCTGCGCGCGCTCCTCCGCGGCCCGGGGCCCCTCGCTCGCCTCGAGGGCGGCGTGGAGACCCCAGAGCGCCTCCTCGTCCTGCGGCGCCTGGGCGAGCGCCTCGCGCCAGAGCGCGGCGGCGCGGTCGAACCGCGCGGCGTCGAGCCAGAGACGCGCGAGCTTCGCGGTGAGCGCGCGTCGCTCGTCGCCGCTCGCTCTCGCCAGGCGGCCCTCGAGCTCGTTCGCGAGCTCCTCCTGCTGGCCCGCCCGCCCCATGCACGCCTCGAGGGCGGTCACCGCGCCTCGGTCGTCGGGGTCGAGCGCGACGAGCGCCTTCCAGGCGCGCACGGCCTCCTCGGGCTTGCCGAGGTCGCGGTCCATGATCTCCGCGACGCGGCGGAGCAGCGTCTTGCGCGTCTTCAGATCGTCCGTCACGGCGTCCGCGGCGGACCGGTACGCGCGGGCGAGCTCGAGGAACGCGTCGGCGCGCGCGGCGGCTCCCTCCATCGCCTTGCGCGTCGCGGCGCGCGCCGGATCGATCGAGAGCGCGTGGGCGAGCGTGCGGAGCGCGTCGCGCGGGCGGCCGAGCCGCTCCTGCTGCACGTCGGCGAGCCGCTCGAGGAGCCGGATCCGCTCCTGCGGCTCCCGCGCGAGGGCGGCGGAGAGCTCGAGCACCCCGGCGAGCGGCGCCCACTCGCCCGCCTCCGCGAGCAGCGGCGCGAGCGCGGCGGCGGCGCTCGTCTCGGCCGGGTCGGCGCGCAGCGCCGCCTCGAGGTGCCGGCGGGCGCGCGCGGCGTCGCCGAGCCGCTCCTTCGCGAGCTGCGCGGCGCGGACGCGGAGCGGCGCGTGGGCGGGCTTCTCGGGCGCGGCGGCGAGGTGCCGCTCGAGCACGGAGAGCGCCTCGGCGAAGCGGCCCGCGTCCACGTGGTGCTCGAACGCGTGCAGCGCGGCGCTCTCGCAGGTGGGGTCGAGCTCGAGCGCCTTCTCGAGCGCGGCGAGCGCGCTCTCCGCGTCGCCGAAGCGGATGAGGTCGAGCCGCGACATCTCGAGGTGGAGCAGGACGAGCGCGGCGCGGTCGCGGGTCCCGGCGGCGAGCCGGGCGAGCGCGTCGGAGTGGCCGCGGTGATCGCCGCGCTCGCCGTAGATCCGGCCGAGGAGGTCGAGCGCGAACGGATCTCCGGGCGCGAGCGCCCAGGACCGCTCCACCCCCTCGATCCCGCGCGCGAAGCCGTCGGGGTCGTACGCGGCGTGGAGCTGCGCGAGCCGGAGCTGCAGCCGCGCCGCCTCGCGCCGGTCCTCCGCGCGCGTGGACTGCTCCTCGAGCGCGCGCGCCTCGTCGCGCCACGCGCGGGGGAACGCCTTGAGCCGCTCGCGCGCCTTCGCCGCCCCCGGCGCCGCGCGGTCGAGCGCCGTCGCCTCGATGAGCGCGTCCATCGCGAGGTCGTGCTCGATGGGCTCCTCGACGAGCGCGGTCCCGAGCCTCGCATACTCCGCCGCGAGCGCCTTGCGGTCCCCGCCCGCGTCGCGAGCCACGTCGAGCATCCGCTTCGCCTGCCCGAAGCGACGCAGCGCCGAGAAGCAGACGAGCGCGCGCGCCCGCGCCTCGTCGAGGGTCGGGTCGAGCCGGCACGCGCGGGCGTACAGGAGCGCCGCGCGGTCGCGCCGGCCGAGCTTCTCCTCCTGGAGCTTCCCGAGGCGGAGGGTCACCCGGGCCGCCTCGAGCGGGTCCTTCGCGGCGGTCGCCTCGCGCTCGATGGCGGCGGCGAGCGCCGGCCAGTCCTCGCGCTCCCCCAGGAGGTCGACCATCGAGCGGAGCGCTTCCGGGTGCGCCGGATCGGTGCGCAGGAGCTGGCGGTAGAGCTCCTCCGCCCGGGCCACGTTCCGCAGCTTCGTATGCGCGAGGCTCGCCGCTTTCGCGAGGAGCGGAGCGCCCGGCTCGTGGACGATGCGCGCGCGCCCCTCGTAGAGCGCGATGAGGTCCTCCCAGCGGGACGCGGTCTCGTAAAGCGACTCGAGCGCCTGGAACGCGCGGACGTCGCCCGGCGCAGCCTCGAGCGTCTCGAGGTGCGAGCGGATCTGTTCGTCCAGGGTGGGTGCGCTCAAGTGGGGTCGCTCGGGGGAGGGACGCTGCCCGGAAAAAGCGGCGACGCTCTGGGAGTATAGGGCCGGGTGCGGCGGAGGGTCAACGTTGCGATCCGCGGAAAACCAAGCCCTTACGGGCGGTTGCGGAGCGCACGCCGGGGGCTCTCGCCCCGGCGCCTCAGGCGACGCTTCGGGTCTTCCACGTCTGGGCCCAGGTCTCCACCTCGGCGGCGGGGAGCGGCTTCGAAAGGAGATACCCCTGCGCGTATCGGCAGCGAAGCTCCTCGAGCTTCTCCACCTGGGGAACCGTCTCCACGCCCTCCGCGATGACGTCGAAGTCGAGGCTCTCGGCGATCGAGACGATCGCCTTGATGACCTCCTCGCTCTCGGGCTGGCCCGGCAGTCCGGCGACGAAGGAGCGGTCGATCTTCACGGCGGAGATCGGGAACCGGTGCAGGTAGCTGAGCGACGAGTACCCGGTGCCGAAGTCGTCCACGTGGATCTGGATGCCGAGCTCGCGCAGGCGCCCGAGCTTCGCCGCTGACGCCTCGACGTCGTCCATGATGACGGCCTCGGTGACCTCGATCGCGACGCCGCGCGGATCCGCGCCGGCCTCGCGGACCGTCTGCCAGAGCCCCTCGACGAACTCGGGGCGGCGGAACTGGCGCGCGGAGACGTTGAGCGACAGCGTGATCCCCGCGAGCGCCGGGACCCGCTCCTGCCAGCTCCGGAGCTGCGCGCACGCGGCGCGGAGAACCCACTCGCCCATCGGCACGATGATGCCGCTCTCCTCCGCGAGCGAGATGAAGTCGCTCGCCGGCAGGATGCCGCGCCCCGCCTTGTCCCAACGCACGAGCGCCTCGAGGCCGATGAGCTCCCCGGTCCGCAACGCGACGATCGGCTGGTAGTGGAGGACGAACTCGTCGCCGTGCTCCACCGCGCGCCGCAGATCCGCCTCGAGCTGAAGCCGGTCCACGACGCTGCCGTGCATCTCGGCGTCGAACGTCTCGCAGCAGGCCTTCCCCTTCACCTTCGCCTGGTACATCGCGATGTCGGCGTCGCGCAGCACCTGCTCCGGACGCTGGTAGCGCTCCGAGCGGAGCGCGATGCCGATCGAGGTGGTGACGAAGAGCTCGTGCCCGTCCACGTCGATCGCCTTCGCGAGCGCCTGCTGGATCCGGTCGGCGACCTGGACCGCGTCCGGGGGGTCGCCGATCCGCTCGAGCAGGATGCCGAACTCGTCGCCGCCGAGCCGCGCGACGGTGTCGCCCGGCCGCACGCACTCCCGGAGCCGCTCGCCCACCGCGACGAGGAGGTGGTCGCCCACGAGATGGCCGAGCGTGTCGTTGATCACCTTGAACCGGTCGAGGTCGAGGAAGAGGACGGCGTACACCTGCTCGGCGTGGCGCCGCCCCGCGTCGATCACGTGCTCGAGCCGGTCGAGGAAGAGGGCGCGGTTCGGCAGCCCGGTGAGCGCGTCGTGGAACGCGTCGTAAAGGAGCCGCGCCTCGGCGCGCTTGCGCTCCTCGATCTCGCTCTGGAGCGCCGCGTACCCGTCGCGGAGCGCGGCGCTCATCGAGTTGAAGTGCCCCGCGAGCTCGCCGAGCTCCGTCCGGTCGCCCTTCACCTCGATCGAGAAGCCGAGGTCGCCTGCCGCGATCGCGCGTGTCGCGTGGACGAGGGCCTCCACCGGACGGGTGATCGACGTGGCGAGCCGGACCGCGATCGCGATCGCGACGACGAGGGTGAGGACGAGGGTGATCGACAGGATCGCCCGTGCCTCGTCGAACCGTTGCATCGCCGCGACCGCCCGCTCCTCGGACCGCAGGGACGCGTGGACCGCCATGTCCTCGGTCGTCCGCAGCAGGTCGGCCGCGAGCGCGGCGGCGTCGAGCTTGAGCTTGCCGATCCGCTCGAGGTCGGCCGAGGCGGTCATGTAACGGCTCAGCGCCGCCTGGTAGGCCGAGATGAGGTCGCGGACCCCCTCGAGCCGCCGCGCCACCTCGGGCACGTGGTGGCAGCCCGCGCACGCGGCCGCGGACCGCTCGAGCTCGAAGACGTTCGCGATGATCACGTCGGCCTTCTGGCCGAACGACGTGTTCACGGTGAAGAGGTCCGACTGCGCCTCCTGGACCGCGACGATGAGGTGCTGGCGCATCTCCTCCATGCGGTGGAGCTCGGAGAGCCGCCGGAGCTCCTCGGTCGTGGACCGTACGAAGACGAACGCCATCACCGGCCCGGTCGCGGAGCAGGCGAACAGGAGCAAGAGGGCGGTGAGGATCTTGCGTTTCATCGGGGGGCGCCGCGGTCCGCCCACGCGGCCCCGCGCGCCGCGTGCGCCGGCTGCGGCGCCCGCGCGGCGGCCGCGAGCGGCGCGACGAGCGCCGCTGCGAAGAGCAGCGAGCGAAGGGGCCTGATGCGTGCCGGCACTGATCGACCTCGACCGGCCGATTCTAGCACCCGCCCCCTCGCGCCGACCCGTCCGGGCCCGCCGGCGGCCGGTCCCAGGGGTGCGGCACATCGCCGCGATCGGCTAGAAGGTGTAGCGAACGGTCGGATAGACCGCGAACCCGACCGCGCCCGCCTTCTGGGCGTAGACGAGGTCGGCGGCGGCGCCGATCGAGAAGTGGCGCAGCTTCGTGAAGTACTCGATGCCGGGCCCGCCCGCGAAGACGATGTCGGTCGTGGCGAAGAGCCCCTGCGGGTAGGACTTCGCGAAGCCGCCGCGGCCGTGCACGTACAGGAACAGCCGCTCCCAGTCGTTCCGGTCGCGCCAGCTGGCGAACGCCCACTTCAGATCCGCGCCCGCGGAGAGCAGGCTGAACGCGCCGTAGTTCGCGTTCGCGCGCTCGTTCCCGCCTTGCGCGACGAGGGCGACCGAGAGGCGCGCGCCGAGGTCCACCCCGACCGTCACGCCGAAGAGCACGCCGCCGGCGCGGCCGCCGGACTCGCCCGCGAGCTGGAACTTCGTGCGATCGGCGGTGGGCGTGTCGAGCAGGCCGAGGTACCCCGCCTCGAACCCGATGAACAGGCCGCGCTCGACGTCCTTGAACTTGGCGGCGCGCGGGTCCTCCTGCAGCTGCGGCGCGGCGGAGTCCTGCGCGAGCGCGAGGGCCGGGAGAAGCAGCAGGGCGGCGGCGAGCTTCCTCAAGGTCGGTCTCCCTACTGCGCGCCCGCGCCGGACGAGCGCAGGATCCAGGGGTAGGTGATGACGGCGATGCCGCCGCCCTTCGGCTTCGGGAACGCCCAGCTCGTGATGCGAGCCGCCATGCACTCGTGGACCTTCGCGTCCTCTAGGGTCGTCCCGGAGTGGTCGATCTGCGCGTTCGACGCGCTGCCGTCCCCGTTGATGACCCACTTTATCGCGACCTTGCCCTGCAGCCGCGGGTTCACCGCGAGCTGCTGCTCGTAGCAGTACCGGATCTGGGCGGCGTGGTCCTGGATGACCTTGCGGATGAGCTCCTTGTCCACCGAGCCCATCACCACCGCGGTGCCGGTCGAGATGTTCACGTCGCGGTCGCCCTTGTTGCCGAGGCCGCCGACGCCGGTGCCGTAGCTGCCGAGCCCGCCGCCGCGCCCCTTCGTGCCGACCGCGCCGATGCCGATCGTCTCGCCCTGGCCGCCGCCGCCCGAGCCGGAGCCGCGGATGCCGATGCCGCCGAGGCCGTAGCTGTCACCGACCACCGGGCCGAACATGTTCCCGACCGCGCCGCGGAGGTCGCCGCCGAGACCGCCCGTGCCGAAAACGGTCGAGAGGCCGCCGCCGCCGCGCCCGAGCACGCCGAGCAGGCCCGTCCGCTTCACGATCTCCTTCGCGTTCGGGTCGATCGCCTTCGGGGCCGAGCGGGCGTTCGTCTTCGGGGCGTCCTTCTTGCCCATCTGCCCCTCGTCGCCCTTGTGCTTCTCCGCCGCCTCGCCGGGCTCGTCCTTCTTCTCGCCCTTCGCGCCCGGCTGCTTCGGCGCCACCTCCGGCGGCTTGATGATGAACTTCGCCATCCGGGACGGGTTCTTGAAGAGGTCGTCGGCGAGGACGTCCGTGTCGTAAGGGAAGTTGTTCGCCGCGACGATGAAGCCCGCCTGCAGGAAGAACAGGACGAGGAACAGGTTCAGGAACTGGTAGTTGATCTTCTCCCAGAACGGCGCGGGCTTCAGCGGCGTCGGCTTCTTCGCCCGCGCCTCGATCGCGAGCTTCCCGCCCACCTCGGCGCGGACGCCGCCGGCCTTCGGGACCTGCACCCAGTAGGCGCTCTGGATCGTGTCGTCCGCCGACGCCCGCCGCGACTTCACGAGCTCGCCGAACGCGGTGCGGACGCCCTTCTCCTCGACGACGCCGGTCATGCCGCGGGCGAACGTGAAGCGGTACTCCCCGCCGTCCCAGCGCAGCACCGGGAACTCGGAGACCGGGAGCCCCTCGAGCCGCAGCGCGCACCTCGGGGTCTCGCCGACGAGGACCGGCTTCTTCGGCTTCACGAACGTGGCCGCGTCGATGAGCGTGTCGCCCCAGAGCAGGCGGAGCTCGACGCCGAGGTCGTCCTCGTGCGAGAGGTCCTCGATCTCCCGCGTCGCGGGCTTGAGCTTCGTCGGCCGGCGCGGCGCGGCCGCGGCGCGCCGGAACCGGGGCGCCGGCGGCTCGGGCGCCGCGGCGGGCTCGGGCTCGGCTTCCGGCGCGGCGAGGGGAACGGCGACGGCGACCGCCGTCGCGGCGGCGGACGCGGGGGCCGGCCTCGCCGCCGTCGTGCGCGGGGCGGCGGGTGCGGGCGCTGCCGGGATCGCGGCGGCGGTGGCGCGCGGCGCGGCGTGGCCGTTCGTCTTCTTCGGCGCGGGCGGCGGCGGGGGCGCTGCCGCGGAAACCGCGACCGCGACGTTCTGCGCCTCGTTCACCGGCGGCGCGGCGATCGCCTCCGCGCCCTCGAGCACGATCCGGAGCCCGCCGAGGGTGATCTGGTCGCCCGGCCTCAGGGCGCCGCGCGAGACCTTCTTCCCGTTGACGAAGGTCCCCTCGGCGCTGCCCATGTCGATGATCGAGATGGCGCCGTCCGGGGCCACCTCGATGACCGAGTGGATGCGCGAGATCTTCTCGTCGTCGAGGCACAGGTGGGCCGAGGCGAGCCGCCCGATCTTGATGATCTCGCGGTTGAACTGCTCGGTGCGGACGAGCTCGTCCCCGCGGAAGACCTTGAGCGTGATGGGTGTGGGCATGGTCGGGCGAATCGGCCTCTCGTTAGAGGTCGCCGGAGGACTGCATCACCTTGTCGCGCCATTCCTCGCGGATGTGGATGAGGTTCGAGTGATCGACCCGCTGGCGCGCCTCGACGTATTCGCCGTCGGGCCGCTTCAGGTCGCCCTCGATGGTGTCGTCCTCGAAGTTGATGACCGTCTTCTTCTCGTACTCGACCTTCGCCGGCGCGGCGGACTTCTCCTGCGCGACCGCAAAGAGCGGCGCGGCGATCGTCAGCATCATGAGGAGCTTGCGCATCGTCGGTCCCTCGAACTGCGAGCTTACCACCCCTGCCGAGCCGCGAAGAAGCCGCGGTCCGTCACCGGGGAGGGTTGGGCGGCGCCGCCGCGGGGGCGCTCCCCTGGGCGGGGGCCGCGCCGGGCGCCTTCTCCTTCGGGGCATCCTTCGCGTCCTTCGCGTCCTTCACGTCCTTCGCGGCCTTCTCGGCGGCCTGCCGCGCGGAGTCCGCCTGCAGCTGCTTCGCCGCCTCCGCCGCCTTGCGGTTCTCCTCGAGCTGCGCCTCGCACTCGCGCTGCAGCTTCACCACCTGCGAGCCCTCCGGGAGCACCGGCCCGGCGCGCGTCTGGTACGCCTTCAGCTCCGTGAGCGCGGGCTCGCACTCGGACTTGACGCGGGCGAAGAGGACGCCGCGGGCGAGGTGGACCTCCGCGAGCCGATCGCCGCTCGCCTTCTCCGCCCGCTCGTAGGCGGCGAGCGCCTCGTCGGGCTTGCCCGTGTACCGGAGCGCGAGGCCGTGGGCGAGCTGGACGGCGGCGTTCGTCGGCTCGGCCTTCAGGATCGCGGCCGCGTGCTCGGCGACGCTCCCCCACGCCTGCTTCTTGAGCGACACGTCGAGGAGGGCGTAGCGCGCGGCGAGGAACCCGTCGCGGAGCGCGAGCGCCTTGCGGAACTGCGCCTGCGCGGCGGCGTCGTCTCCCTGGCGCGCGAGCACGAGGCCGACCGTGTAGGGCAGCTCGGGATCGTCCGCGTCGAGCTTCTGCGCCCGCAACGCGACGAGCTTCGCGAGGTCGAGGTCGTTCCGCTGCAGCGCGACGCGGGCGAGCACCCGGTACGCGGCGACGCTGCGGGGCTCGCGCACGAGCGCCTCGCGCGCGAGCCGCCAGGCGTCGTCGAGCTGGCCGGCCGAACGGTAGAGCACCGCGAGCCGCTCGCGAGCCACGGCGTCCTCGGGGAAGTCGCGGACGCACTGCTGGTAGACGGCCGCGGCGGCGCGCGCGTCCCCCTGCTTCTCGAGCAGCACGCCGAGGTTCACCGACGCCTGCCGCAGGCTGGGCTTGAGCTCGCGCGCGCGCTCGTACTCCGCGCGGGCCTCGCCGAGCTTGCCCTGCGCCTCGAGCGCGACGCCGAGGTTGTGGCGCGCCTCGGCGACGTCCGCCGCGTCGAGCACCGCCCGCCACTTGCGCTCGAGGTACGGCCAGTCGGCCGCGACCTTGAGCTTCTTCTGCTCCTCCTCGGACCGCACCGCCTCCTCGAACAGGCGCAGCGCGCGGGCGGGCATCGCCGGCTCGGCGGCGGCGCCGGTCGCGGCCCCGTTCGCGGCGGCGATCGCCGCGGAGGTCGTCCGGTCCCCGGCCGCGGCCGGCCGGGCGGGCGCGGCGGCGGCGCCCTTCGTGGAGGGCTTCGCCACAGGCGCGGCGGCGGCCTTGGCGGGCTTGCCGGACTCGGCGGGGCGGGGCGGCGCGCCGGCGCAGCCGAGCGCCGCGGCGAGGAGGACGGCGAGCTGGATCGTGCGGGCGCTCACGGCAGGAGGTCCTCGTCGTCTTCTGCGTCGGCCTTCTTCTTGCCCTTGCGCTTCTGCTTCGCCGGGGCGGGCTCCTCGTCGATGACACGCCGCTGCGGATCGAGCGTCGCGTCGCGGCGGGCCGGCTCCTCCTGACCGCCCGCGGTGCGGACCTTGAGCGGCGGCAACGCCGGGTCGGCGCGACGCTCGGCGGCGGCGCGGACCGGGACGCCCTGCACCTCCGCGAGCAGCCCGTAGCCGCGCGGCGCGTCGGTGAGCGCCGGGGGCGCGATGACGGGGAGCGCCTCGGGCGAGGGGCCGTACTCCTCCGGCTTGTGCTTCACGAGGATGGCGGTCGCCTGCCTCGCGCAGTCGTTCACGACCCCGTAGTCGCGCGCCGCGTTCACCGCGAGCGCGAGGCCGTCGATGGCCTTCGCCTCGAGCGGCTCCGCGTTCTGCGACAGGAGCGACTTGTACTCCTCGACGAGCGCGGGGTCGCGCCGCAGCTCCTTCGGGATCGGTGCGTCGTAGAGCGCCTGCGCGAACCGCTTGTAGGCGAGCCCGATCTTGTAGAGGCCGCACACCGCGGGCTCCGCCTGCTTGAGGTGCACGACCTGGCCGTACGCCTCCTCGACCTTCTTGAGCTTCTTCGCCTTCACCTCGAGCTGGGCCTTCAGGAACCGGGGCGCGACGTTGAGCGAGATCCGGTCGTACTCGGCGAACGCCGGCTCGAGCTCGTCGTACATCGCGCGCGCGACGATGGCGAGGCCGCGCTCCTTCACCTTGTCCTTGTTCCGGCGCCAGTACTCGAGCCCCTGCGCCTGGGTGCGGCGCGCGAGCGGCGCGTTGCCGGAGCGCTCGAGGAGGTGCGCGAGCTGGTTCTGCAGCCCGAGCCACTCGTCCGGGTCCTTCGCGTACTTCCGCTGGTACTCCTCGAGCTGCTTCAGCTGCTTCGCGGTCTGGCCCTGCTTCGCGTAGAGGTCGGCGAGCGAGAGGAAGATCCGCGGCGCGTCGGCGCCGGTCGGCCAGGTCTCGAGGTAGGCGCGGCTCGCCGCCTCCGCCTTCGCCCACTCGCGGAGCCCGGCCCGGAAGACCGCGGCGTTGATGATCGCGTCGGTCGCCTTCTTCTCGTCGTACGCGGCGGCGGGGCGCGGCGCCTCGGCGACCTCGACCTGCTTCGCCTTGCCCTTCCCCTTCCCCCGCGCCTTGCCCTTCGTCTTCGCGGCGACGGCGGCCGCGGCGAGCTTCGGCCGCTTCGAGGCGCGCCACGCCTCGAAGTAGCGCTCGTACAGCCCCGCGGCCTTCTCGAACTCGGCGATCGCCTCGTACGCCTCGGCGTTGTCGTAGAGCGCCGCGGGGACGAGCTCGTGGTCCGGGTACTTCTGGAGGATGATCGACCGGACCTCGACCGCCTTGTCGATCCGCCGCATCTTCACGTAGTCCACCGACGCGTTGAAGAGCGCGGTCGGCGCGAGGCGCGACTGCGGCCAGTCGCGGACGAACGCGAGGTACTCCTCGGCCGCGCCCTCGTGGTCCTTCGCGCGCTCCTTCTCCTCGATCACCTTGAACGCGCTCTCCTCGATGATCTTCGCGAGATCGGCCTTGAGCGCCGGGTGCGTCTCGACGAGCTTCGCGTTCGCGTAGAACCGCTTCGCCCAGCCGTTCACGTTGCGCCAGTCGCCGAGCAGGTTGTAGGCGTCGAGGACGAGGTTCGTCGAGTAGCCGGCGAGCTCGTGGCCGGGGTGGTCGAGCGCGATCCGGGTGAAGAGGTCGGTCGCCTCGGCGAAGGCGTTGTGCGCGTAGAAGAGGCGCGCCGCCTTGTAGGCGATCTCCACCCAGCGGTCGCCCTTGGGCTGCCACTTGAGGTAGCGGGTGCACGCGTCGAGGAGCCGCTGGCGCTGCGGCGCGAGCGCGAGCCGCTTCTTCGGGTCGGAGGCCCCCGCCGGCTTCTTCTCGTCGTCGAGCTTCTTCGCCACGAGGTCCCAGGCGAAGACGGCGTTCTCGAGCGCGTCCTTGAAGAACTTGCCCGGCTTCGGCGGCGGCTCGCCCGCCCTGGCCTTCGCCTCGAGCGCGCGGAGGTCCTGCATCGCGACGCGCTCGTACTCCTCGCCGGCGCCCTCGAAGTCGGCGAGCGCGTAGCGCAGCTCGGCGTGGAAGAACCGCATCTCGTACGCGGTCGGCTCGTCCGGGAAGACCTCGAGGTAGTCGCGGTAAACGGCGGCGGCGAACCCGGCGACCGGGTCGTCGCGCGTCTTCTTCCACTCATTGTGATACTGGACCGCGAGGATGCGGAGCGTCTGCTCCGCGTCGCGCCGCGCGTCGACGACGGCCTTGCGCCCCTTCTCGTCCTTGCCGTCGAGCGCGCCCTCGATGTCGTGCAGCATCTTCACGAACACGTGGGCCTGCCCGACCGCCGCGTCCTTGCGCCCCATGCGTCCGGCGCACGTGACGATGCGCGACTGGAAGAAGGCGGCCTCCGGGCTCGTCGCCTTCTCCTGGATGAGGCGGCGGTAGACGACGATCGCGTCGCGGTCCTTCCCCTCCTCGAAGAAGATCCCGGCGAGCGACTTCAGCATCTCCATCCAGCCCGCCTCGCCGCCCACGCGCTTGAACTCGTCGGCGGCGCCCTCGGCGGAGCCGACGTGGCTGTAGGTCCGGACGTAGTCCTTCCGCGCCTCCTTCACGAGCGCGAGCTTGCGGTCGGCGGGGATGGTCGCGGTGGGGAGCTCTCCGAAGAAGATGACGGCGCGGAACATGTCGAGCGCCTCGCTCCACCCGGCGAGGTTGTAGTGGACCCACGCCTGCTTGTAGAGCGCGTACCCGTAGACCGTAGACTCCTGGTACTCGGCCGCCTTCTGGTACGCGCCGAGCGCCTTCCTGAGGCTGCCGTTGCGGTCGACGCCGTTCGCCTTCTCGAACCAGTACTCGCCGATCGCCATCCAGGCGTCGGGCAGGAAGCGCGACTTCGGGAACCGCTCGATCAGGGCGCGGTAAGCCTTCAGCGCGTCGGGGTCGTTCCGGTCCCGCTTCGAGAGGTTCTCCGCGAGGAAGTAGAGCACCTCGTCGAGGCGCGGGTACTTCGGGTAGCGCTTGATGATCGCGCCGTAGAGCGCGACCGCCTGGTCGCGAAGCTTCTTCTGCTGCGTCTCGAGGCCCTTCTTCTCCGCCATCAGGCGGTCGATCTCGCGCGGGTCGCCCCGCGTCCCGAGCGCGATGAGCCGGTCGTCCCGGCGGTTCGCCTCGAAGAAGAAGAACTGGGACTCCTCCCAGAGGAGCTCGGCGAGGCGGAAGTACCACTGCGGCGTGTCGTGGTCGGAGCCGCCGCCGAGGTCGATGAGCCGGCGGAGCGACGCGATCTCCTCGCGCCGCTTCTCGGAGACCTGGACCTCGACGACCTTGCGGAAGGCCTCGAACTCGAGGGCGGGCCCGCCCGGCTCCTTCTTGCCGGACTTCTTCGCCTCGAGCGTCCCGCCGAGCGCCGCGTCCGGCGCGACCGAGCGCTTCTCGCCGAGGTCGGCCTCGCGCGGGCCGCGGTCCGCGCCGCGCGTCGCGGTCGCGGCGAGCGCCAGGGCGACGGCGCCGGCGGCGAGTCTGCGATTCATCCGAGGTCTCCTCTCGTGAGCTACCGGGCGGCGGTCTTCGACGGGGGGCGCGGGAGGCGGTCCTTGCAGCCCTTCGTGAGGGTGTACGAGTACGTCCCGAGCTCGTCGCGCCAGAACTCGCCCTCGTACGGCCAGTACAGGTGCTCGTCCGAGACCGCGTACGAGTACTTGAGGTCGCGGACCACCTCGACCTGGCTCCCCTTCGCGAGCGAGCCCTCGAGCGCCTCGCGCTCCTTGCGCGACACCTCGATCTGGATGCGGAGCGCCTGCGCGAGGAGCTGGCGCAGCTGGTCGCGCTCGTACTCGAGCTTCGCGCGCATCCGCTGGCCGGCCTCCTCGACGAGCGCGACGCGCTCGGCCGCGAGCCGGTCGTGCAGCTCCTTGCCGAGCGCGGAGCTGCGGAACTCGGGCCGGCGCGCGCCGAGCCCCACGTCCATCTCCGCCTCCGCCGCGCCGATGGAGTCGACGAGCCGCGCGACGTTCTGGTCCGTCTCGGCGAGCTTCAGGATCTTGTGGGCGACGCCGCCCGCCGCGGCGCTGCCGCGGACGAGCTCGTAGTAGGCGTCGGGCGTCCGGGTTGCGCCGGTGAGCCGGGTCAGCTCGGTGTAGACCGGGTCGTACATCGACGAGAACTTCTCGAGCACCTGGCGCGCCTCGGGGTAGCGGCAGTTCTCGTAGTAGACGATCGCCTTGAGGACGTAGGACTCGGGGTAGTACTCGTCCTTGAAGTAGGGGGACTGGAGCGTGAGGAGGTTCCCGAGCGTCTTCTCGTAGTCGCCGATCCGGTAGTGGGCGTAGGACGCCTCCCACAGCCCCTCGAGCCAGCGCTCCCCGCCCCACGGCATCTTCCCGTAGTAGAAGATCGCGTAGCGGTTCTGCCGGTTCTGGTAGTGGATCCGGGCGAGCTGGAGGAACGCGAGCTCGCGCAGCTCCAGGTCGGGCCGCCGCGCCTTCTTCGGGTTCGTGATCCGGATGACGTCCTTGAACGCGGTCGTCGCGCCGGCGTCGTTGCCCTCCGCGAACGCGACGAGCCCGTCCACGAACTTCGCCCGCGCGAACAGGTCGCCCGTCTCCGCGGCCGGAGCGTCCTTCGCCGCGTCGCCCGCGGCGAGCGGCGACGCCGACGCCACGGGCTGCTCGCGTACCTTGGCGGCGAGCCGGCGCGCCTCCGCCCAGGCCGACCGCGCCTCGGCGGCGCGGCCCGCGTCGGCCAGCGCGCGGCCGCGCTCGAACTCGTACTTCGAGAGGAAGTAGTTGATCCGGTCCTCGAACGTCGGGGGGATCCCCTGCGACGCATGGCGCGCCACGCGGGCGAGCAGCGGCTGCTCGTTCGGGAGCCGCCGCCCGATGAAGAACAGCCACTCCATCGCGCTGTGGAAGAAGCGGGTGCCGGACGGGCCGCGGTCGAGCACGTCATCGAACGCGGCGAGCGCCGAGTACGACAGCCCGAGCCGCGCGAGCGCCTTCGCGCGCTGGTAGCGCGCCTCGTCGTGGACCGACGAGAGCTTCGAGTCGCGCAGGATCTGGTCGAACGCGAGCGCCGCGGTCTCGGTCGCCTTGTCGTCGAGCAGCTTCTTCGCGGCGTCGAGCCGCTCCTTCGCCGCGCCCGTGGCCTTCTGATCGAGCGGCGTGAGCGAGAGCCCGGGCTGCTGCCCCTTCTCCTTGCGCTGCGGCCGGGTCGGGGCGGCCGGCGGTGGAGGCGGAGAGGCCGGCTCGGGGAAGCGGTCCGGCGGCGGCGCGGCGCGCTCCGGGGCCGGCGCCGCGCGCTCGGGGGCCGGCGCGGGAACGGGCGCGGGCGGCGCCTCCTCGATCCGCTCGGGGCGGGCCCGCGCGGGCGGCGGCGCCTTCTTCTTCTTGCCGTGATCGTCCTTCTTCTTCTTCGTCTCCTTCTTCGCCGGGGGCGCGCCGAGGTCGATGCCGAGCTGCGCGCGCGCGGGCGGCGCGGCAAGGAGCCCGGCGAGGACGATGAGGAGGAGCGCGCGTGTCATGGGCTCACCGGGAGGGACGGTTGCGGCCCGGGAAGAAGAACGACACGCCGAGCTCCGCGAAGAGCTGGCTCTGGAAGTCGGTCCCCATCCCGCCGTTCGGCACGTTCACCGCGTAGATGTAGTCCTTCACCTCGAACCGGGCGGCGATCGAGTCCGTGAAGAAGAGCCGGAGCCCGAGGCCGAGGTGGCCGCCGACGCTCGTCGCGAGCGCGGGCGCGCGCACGAGGGCGACGTCCTTCGCGAGCACCTCGTCGTAGGCGATGAGGTCCGGGCCGGCGAGGATCGAGAGGTCGAAGTGCGCGACCCGCTCGGACAGGACGTTCAGCTTGCCGTACACCGGCGCCCAGGCGAGCTCGCCGCCGACGAGCCAGCGGATCCGTCCGGGCACCTGCCGCAGCATCACGGGCGTCGCGTCGTCGCAACCCCGCGTCGCGGAGCAGACCACCGCCGAGTTGCTCTTCATCGCCGCGCCGCCGGCGGCGTGCACCGCGGTGGAGAGGTGCTCGGTGAAGTGGTAGCCGAGCTTCACGCCGCCGAAGTACTTCGTGAAGAAGGCGTCGTTGAGCGAGAGGTTCCCGGTCGCGGTGACCTCGAACCGCCCCGCCTTCTGGTAGAGCTGCCCCGATACCGGCGGGATCTTCCCGGCGAACGCGTCCGACTTCGACTGGGCGGAGGCGAACGACGGCAGCGCCGCGCAGGCGAGCGCGAGGACGAGTCCTGAGATGTTCGCGGTGCGCGCGCTCACGGGTACACGTAGTCGAACGTCATGGGGAAGAAGAAGGAGACGCCGACGTTGACGGCGAACACCTTCTGGATCGTCGCGGGAAGCGACGGGATCGGCTGATCGGGGTAGAGCGTCGCGAGCATGCCGACCTCGAACGCCATCCACTCCTTCGGGTAGAAGCGGACGCCGCCGCCGAGGTCCACGCCGAGCTTGGAGCGGCCGACGAGGAACGCGTCGGGCGGCGGCCCGAGCCCCACGTTGTCGCGCGGCTCGAAGCTCGTCGCGCTCCAGACGAGCCCGAAGCCGCCGACGAGAAACAGATCGAAGTGGATGATCTGCCGGTCGAGGACCGAGACCTTGCCGTAGACGGGCGACCACACGCCCTCGAGCATGAGCTGGTCGTAGATCTGCGACGAGAGCAGCTGCCCGCCGAAGGCGATCTTCCCTTCGCGCGCGTTGTCGGTCCTGATCGGCGCGGGCTGCCAGTTGCGCGGGTCCGAGAACTCGGGCTTGCGGTAGGTGACGCCGCGCAGCGCGATCGCGAAGCTGTCCTGGAGGTTGTAGGCGAGCCGCAGGCCGCCGCCGAACTTCTGGTAGAAGGCGTCGTTCACGGTGGCGGCGAATACCGGCGCCACCTCGAAGCGGCCCCGCTTCATGAACCCCTTCCGCTGCACCGCCTTCACCTTGTCGCCGAGCGCGACGTCCTTCTCGGAGAAGGGCGCGAGAGGGGCCTCTGCCCTCGCGGGGACCACCTTCGGGGGCGCCGCCGCCGGCTTCGAGAGATCGATCGCCGGCAGCTCCGTCGTATCCGGAGCGTCCTTCGGAGGAGGCTTCGAAGGCTGAGAGAGGTCCAGGCCAGGGACCTCCTGCGCGAGCGCGGGGAGCGCTGCGACCAGCCACATCATGGCAAGGAGAGATCTCATGAGAAGTTCGGGGACGTGACGCATCCTAGCCCGGCTCCGAAAGACGGGCAACGCGGGACCTCGGCGGAATCCTCCGTCCATACGTGGTTGTAGGTGCCTGTCCCCCCACCCCGTCGTTCCTTGTCCGCCTCGACTGCGCGTGCTAACGATTCAACGACCGATGTCGCGCCGCGCTCCCAAGATGGTCGTCGTCGTCGCCCCGCTCCTCGCGCTGCTGGCTTGCCAGAAGCCCGACGTCGGGCAGCCGTGCACGATCGGGTGGGGCGACGTCGAGGGGACGCCCCCGCCGGATCCGGTCCAGCTCTACGCATCCGGCGGCGCCGACTTCTTCGAGAGCGGCAACATCGAGTGCGAGAACCTCGTCTGCATCGTCTCGCCGGCGCCGTCCGGGTCGCGCTACGCGTCGGGCGGGTACTGCTCGAAGCCGTGCGTCTCGAACGACGACTGCTTCCAGTCCGACACGGGGCTCGTCTGCAGGCAGATGGTGCTCGACCCGCTCTTCCTCGCGCAGCTCGACAAGATGGATCCGGCCCTGAAGGAGCGCTACCTCGGGGACGTGCAGTTCTCGAGCTACTGCGGCGTCCCGAGGTAGCGGTGCGCGCGGTGGCAGTGACCGCGCTCCTCGCGCTGCACTGCGCGTCGCGCACCCCCGATCCCCCCGCCACCACCGCGCGCGTCGTCGTCGAGACGCGCGCCGGCGCGCGCCACGTCGTCTCGGTCGAGCTCGCGCGGACCGAGGCCGAACGCGCGCGCGGGCTCATGGAGCGGCGCGCGCTCGCCCCGGACGCGGGGATGCTCTTCCTCTTCGATGAGACCGGCGAGCACCCGTTCTGGATGAAGAACACGCTCATCCCGCTCGACATGCTGTTCATCGCCGAGGACGGGCGAATCGCGGGCGTGGTCGCGCGCGCGGTGCCGGGCGATCTCTCCCCGCGTTCCGCCGGCGGCCCGACGCGGTACGTGCTCGAGGTGGCGGGCGGCTGGGCGGAGGCGCACGCCGTCGCGCCCGGCGACCGGGTCCGCTTCGAGAACGTGCCGCGGTTCTGAAGCGCGCCCCTCCGCATCTCTCCCTCCCGCGGTTCTGAAGCGCGCTCTGCGCATCTCTCCCTGTCCCCGCCGACGCAGACTGGGCAGCATCTCTCGCTCGCCCCCGCGAAGCGGGGGAGAGGGTTGGGGTGAGGGGGCACTCTCGCCGCCGCTGGAAAGAGCCGCTCCCGCCGGCCGGACGCCGCGTCGCCGCAGGCGCTCCGGCGGACGTGCTGCGATCGCCGCGCGCGACGAGAGCTGACAATGCGCCGTTGCGGAACTCGCGCGCGCAGAGCGCTGAAGCGCCTGCGCGCGCTCAGACAGTCCTCACGGCGCAGAGCGGCGCCTCGAGCCGCGCGCGCACGAACGGGAGATGGTGGCGCCTCCGCGATGCGGCGCCAGCGGCGCGCGGCCGGCTTCGCTGCGGCTCTGGGCGCGCGCGCGTATGGCTCGAACCGTGCGGTTCACGTCGGTCCCGCGGACACGCTCATCGCGACCGTCACTTCCCCGGGCGCGCTCGGCCGGGCGGGGGTCGTCTCCCGCTGCGTAGGGCCGGTCGCTGCGGACGGACCCAATTCAAAGTACGGAGCCGGGTTGCACGGACCGGGACGGCCG
>WNGF01004157.1_pt1 | contig 19108 bp, 17 predicted proteins | sample 5400641 | NCBI WGS metagenome assembly WNGF01 (sample SAMN13153371, study PRJNA577476) | soil metagenome | isolation source: 80 cm soil or saprolite under grassland replicate 2 | place: USA:California | collected 2016-06-15
CTGACCTTCACCATTCCGGTTTGTTGAACGTGGATGGTGTCGATGAACCGGATGCGCGCGGGGCGGCTCTGCATGATCAGCGAGCTCGTGCGCACGCCGTCGCCGAAGAAGCGGACCCCTTTCATCAGCGTGCCGTCCGTCACACCCGTCGCCGCGAAGATGATGTTCTCGCCGGACGCGAGGTCGGCCGAGGTGTAAACGCGCTGAAAATCGCTGATGCCCATCGCGCGGCAGCGTGCCTGGTGTTCGGGCGTGCTGACCACGAGCCGGCCGAAGATCTCGCCGTTCAGGCACCGCATTGCCGCCGCCGTGAGGACCCCTTGAGGGGCGCCTCGGATTCCCATGACGGCATGCACGCCGCTTCCCATCACCGCGGCGGCAATACCTGCGGACAGATCCCCATCGCTGATCAGCCGGATGCGCGCGCCCGCCGCGCGGATCTGCTCGATGAGCGCCTCGTGGCGCGGACGATCCAGCACGATGACGACGAGATCGTCGATGTCGCGATCGAGCGAGCCCGCGATGGCTCGCAGGTTATCGCTCACGGAGGCGTCGAGATTGACGACCCCTTTTGCGGAGGGGCCGACGACCAGCTTCTCCATGTAGAGGTCGGGGGCGTGGAGCAGACCCCCGCGATCCGACGCGGCGAGCACCGCGAGCGCATTGGATGCGCCGGTGGCGCAGAGATTCGTGCCTTCCAGCGGATCGACCGCGATATCGATCGACGGCAGAGCGGCGGCTCGTCCCCGATCGTTCGCAGCCACGCCGACTTTCTCGCCGATGAACAGCATCGGCGCCTTGTCGCGCTCCCCTTCGCCGATCACGATTGTTCCGTCGATCGGCACTGTGTCCAGGCACTCCCTCATCGTCTCGACCGCGGCCTGGTCGGACTTGTGGCCGTCCCCAAGGCCCATCGTGTGCGCGCAGGCGATCGCCGCCTGCTCGACGACGCGGAGGAATTCGAGGGAGAGATCGGGCTCCAACTTCCTTTTACCCTTTACGTTCTACCTTCTTCCCTTTCGACGCGCGGGAGTTCACGGCGCGTCGGACGATCCTGTCTGAACCCGAGCACGTAATCGGCCTGCATGATCTTGTGAATCTCGCGGGTGCCTTCGTAAATCACTGCGCCCTTGCAGTTCCGATAGAAACGGCCCACCGGGTATTCGTCGGAATAGCCATTGGCGCCGTGGACCTGCACAGCATCCCCCGCCGCGCGCTCGGACGCGACCGTTGCGAACCATTTTGCGAGCCCGGTCTCGCGCGTGTTGCGGCGCCCGTGGTTCTTCAGGAACCCGGCGCGCAGCCACAGCAGCCGCGCCGTCTGGTAGTCGGATTCCATCTGCGCAATCATTTCTTTGACGAGCTGGTGCTCGGCGATTGCGGATCCGAAGGCCTTGCGCTCCTTTGCGTACTTCACGCTCGCGTCGCGGCACGCGCGAATCAGTCCGGTCGCACCCGCCGCCACGGTGTAGCGCCCCTGGTCGAGCGCGAACATCGCGATCTTGAAGCCTTCGCCAGGCTGGCCGACGAGGTTCTCCGCGGGGACCTCGACCTCCTCCATCTTGAAGAAGCCGGTATTGCCCGCGAGGATTCCCCATTTCTCTTTCAGCGTCCCGCTCGAGAATCCCTTGAACGCGCGCTCGATGATGAAGGCGCTGATGCCCGCCGGATCGCGCTGCTTCTTCTTCTCGAGATCGGTCCACGCGAAGACGAGAAAGTTGTCGGCGACGTCCGCGAGCGAGATCCACATCTTCTCGCCCGTGAGGTAGTAGCGATCCCCCTTCTTCACCGCGACCGTCTGAATGCCGCGCACATCGCTGCCGGCTGCCGGCTCCGTCAGCGCGTAGGTCGCGATCTTTTCCCCCTTGGCCTGCGGCACGAGGTAGCGCTGTTTCTGATCGTCGGTGCCCCAGGTCAGGAGCGACAGGCAGTTCAGTCCCGCGTGCACCGACATGATCACGCGCAGCGACGTATCGACGTACTCGAGCTCCTCGGACGCGATGCCAAGCGAGATGTAGTCCATGCCCGCGCCGCCGTATTCCACCGGCACCGAGCACCCGAGCAATCCAAGCTTCGCCATCTGCGGCAGGATGTTTTTGTCGAACCGGTGCTCGCGATCGAGCTCCCGGATTCGCGGGGCCACTTCGCGAGCCGCCCATTCGCGCACCGACTGCTCGAGCAGCTGCTGTTCTTCTGTGAGATCGAAATCGATCATGTATGAGTCCTTCGGAATGAATATCCGACCCATTCTATCGGATGAACGGACGACTCAATCAGCGACAGCCGCCCCACACAATCAGCGACAGCCGCCCCACACAATCAGCGACAGCCACCCCCAAGAGCAACCGGGAGGAAGGGAGTTATTAGGACGAAGTCAGCTTCGTGTGATTTCGACGGCGGCGCCGCGATCCACTGACAGCGCGTTGGCCGCGCTGCCGCCGTTCACGGCGAACTCGAGATGGTCCGTGCTGCCGAAGAGCGCACACACTTCGCCATTGCGGATATCGGCGTACGTCGCGACGACGCCGGCGATCGGATGGCCGGCGACGCTGAGCGAGACAGGCTGTGCGCGGGTGAATGCCTCGAACGTGCGACGATCGATGTTGCTGACGAGATTCCCGAAGCGATCCGCGAGCAGCACCACGCCGTGCAGGTGCGCGTCGCTCAGCTCCACCTGCGGCAGATCGAGCTGGTGGTAACTGGTGATCGTGCGCCCGAGCGCCGTCAGCTGGATCCCCTTGGCCAGCCACGCCGCTGCCGGGGCGAACCGATCGCGCCCTTCGAACGTGCGGCTCACCGTCGGCCGCGCGTAGCGCCGCTCCGTGAGCTCCACGACGCGCTTCGGCGGCATCTCGCGGAACACCGCGGTGAGGACGCCGTTGTCGGGACCGACGAGGCGGTACTCACCGGCCTCGGCCGCTATACCGCGGCGCGATGACCCGACGCCCGGGTCGACGACCGCGAGGAAAATCGTGCCGGGCGGAAAGTATTTGAACGAGGCGGCGAGCTGCAGCGATCCTTCGAGGACGTCGTGCGGCGTGATGTCGTGGGTGATGTCGACGAGCGTGACATCCGGGCAGATGCCCAGCATCACCCCCTTCATGGTCCCGGCATAGTGATCGCGCGCGCCGAAGTCGCTCAGGAGCGCGATGACGGGACGCATGATCTAGCGAGGCTAGCTCCTTCGTTTGAGGAGGATCTCCCGCGTATTGTTCTTCAGCAGGAACGAATCCGACACGATGAGCCCATCGAACATCTTGATGATGTCGCGGTTCTGCAGCGCCTGCCTCGTCCCGCCGATGCCCGGGTGCGGCCGGTGGCGAAGCGATTTGTCGTCCACAATCTCGTACTTCATGAACGTCGCGCGCGGCACGCTCGACGTGCAGAAGAACCCCATCACCGCCCCGCCCGGCCGAATCATCCGGACGATTTCCTTCGCGAGCGCCTGCGCCGCCGGCTTCTGGAGGAAATCGAAGAAGTCCCAGCAGAGCACCCCGTCCACGCTCGCGTCGGCGTGACGGAATCGCTTCGCGATGGTGCCCGGGAGCGCCTCGAGCGTCCCCGCGCGCGCATGACGATCGTAATCGGCGAACAGATCCTCGATGAACAGCTTGCAGCCGAGCTGTTCACCGAAAAACGACACGTTGGCCCCGATCACGGGACCGAAATCGAGGAGAACTGGAGCCGGCTGCTGGTTGATGGCCGCGAGGAACTTCGGAAAGGCCTTCGACTGTACAACCGGCTCTGCCCCGCGAGACGCGGGCTCGACACCCGGCGTGTCGGGTTGACCGGGGCGCTTCCCACCCCAGCGGAGAAGGTCTGACAGCATCCCGATCACCCGATCCGGTGTTTAGCGGTTGGCTCCGGCGGTCGCAGGCGACGAAACGGTCGTTGACCCGGGCTGCGATTCGCCCGTCTTCTGACCGCTCGACTGCTGCGTCCCGCCCGGCGCGGGGCTGGCCGCCGTCGTGGCGGTCGCAGGCTTGCTTTCCCCCTTCGGCGCACCCTTCTGCATATCGATGCTGCCGCGGAAGTGCGCCCCTTCGGCAATCGCGACGCGCGGCGACGTGATGTCCCCGTCGACCGATCCGTTGTCGCGAATGTCGACCTTCTCGCTCGCCGTCACATTGCCCGTGACCTCGCCGAGGATAATCACCGACTTGGCGAACACCTGCGCCTTGATCCGGCCGTTCGGCCCGATCGTGAGGATGCTCTGGCGCAGCTCAATCTTCCCCTCGACCTGCCCCTCGATGGTGAGGTCTTCACTGCCGTTCAGCTCGCCTTTAATGACGACGGATTTGCCGATGTTCACTGCTGATCTCTCCTGTCCGCGCTGGGGCTCGACCGCCGTTCTGTTCGGTGCCGCCTCGGCGGCAAGCGGCGCGCTGGCGGGTTGCGAGCCGGATCCCGGTCCGGCCGGGGTATTGGGCTTCGCCGCTTCATCCCGTTTCCACATGAGGCACTCTCCAACCTGTCCGTTTAGTTATCGTCGCAATCCGTGGCTGGGCAGCAGGGTTTGGTCAGTATACGCACGCGATTAATCCGCTGTCTAGTCCTTTTAGTGCTGAGACTTAGCGCGAATGCTATGATGAAGGATCGCCATGCGGATCTACTTCGATCACAACGCCACCACGCCGGTGGATTCGGCCGTCGCGGAAACGATCGCGCGGGTCATGACCGAGGAGTTCGGCAACGCGTCGAGCGTGCACCACTTCGGCCAGCGCGCCAAGGCCGTGCTCGACGAGGCGCGCTCGTCCGTCGCGGCGCTGATCGGAGGGGAACCGTCGGAGGTGGTGTTCACGAGCGGCGGGACCGAGTCTGATAATTTCGCGCTCAGGGGTGTGGCGGAGGCGCTGGAGCCGACGGGACGCACGCATCTCATCGCGTCGAGCATCGAGCACGAGGCGATCCTGGTCACGCTGCGCGCGCTCGCGCGTCGCGGATGGAACGTCACGCTGCTCCCGGTCGACACGACCGGCATCCTCAACCCGGAATCGCTGAAGCAGGCGATGACGTCCGACACCGCGATCGTGTCGGTGATGCACGCGAACAACGAGATCGGCACGATCCAGCCGATCGCGGAGTGCGCGACGATCGCGCACGCGCATGGCGCGTTGATGCACACGGACGCGGTGCAGTCGATCGGCAAGATCCCTGTCGACGTGCGCGCGCTCGGCGTGGACCTGCTGTCGCTCTCTGCGCACAAGTTCAACGGGCCGAAGGGAGTGGGCGCGCTGTGGATCAAGCGCGGCGCGCGCGTGACGTCGATCCTCACCGGCGGCAAGCACGAGCGGAGCCGGCGCGCCGGCACCGAGAACGTGCCCGGCATCGCGGGGTTTGGTGTGGCGGCCACGCTCGCGGCAAAGAAGCTGACGACGGAGGCGCCGCGGATCACAGCGCTTCGCGATCGGCTCGAGGCGGACATTCTCGCGCGCGTCCCTGGTACCGCGGTGAACGGCGCTCGCGAGCCCCGCGTGCCGAACACGACCAACATCAGCTTCGAGGCGATCGAGGCGGAGTCGCTGCTGATCGCGCTCGACCTCGAGGGGGTCGCCGTCTCAACGGGCTCGGCGTGTTCATCCGGGACGCTCGAGCCATCGCACGTGCTGCGCGCGATGGGCCTGCCGTCACCGCGCACGCAGAACTCCATTCGTCTCTCGCTGGGCGCCGGCAACACGGACGCGGAGGTCGACTTCGTCGTGTCGAAACTTCCCGCGATCGTCGACAAGCTGCGCAGCTTGACGCGCGCGAAAATCAGGGCCTGAAACGCTTCCAAACCGTGTCAGCGGCGCGGGTCCTGCCCGCGACCCGGTGCTCGGCCAAAAGCGCTGATCACGCGATCAGGGATGAGGGATTCGATGCGTATTGTGGTTGCGATGTCCGGCGGCGTGGATTCGTCGGTTGCCGCGGCGCTCCTCGCGCGCGAGGGGCACGAGGTGATCGGCCTGTCGATGCAGCTGTACGACGCGTCCGGATCCGCCGGCGGCGATCGCGCGTTCGGCACGTGCTGCACGATCGACGATCTCCACGACGCGCGGCGTGTGGCCGCGCGCATCGGCATTCCGCACTATATCGTCAACTTCGAGCGCGAGTTCGCGGACACGGTCATCTCGAATTTTGTCAGCGAGTATTCGTCGGGCCGCACGCCGATTCCGTGCGTCCACTGCAATGGCGATTTGAAATTCGCAACGCTCGCCGCGCGCGCCGAGGGGCTCGGCGCGGGGTTCGTCGCCACGGGACACTATGCGCGGGTCGATCTCGATCCCGCCACCGGCCGCTGCCTGCTCAAGCGCGGCCTCGACCCCGCGAAGGATCAGTCGTATTTCCTGTTTACGCTGACGCAGGATCAGCTCTCGCACGCGATGTTTCCCGTGGGGAATCTCGATAAGACAACGGTGCGCGTGCAGGCGCGGGAGCTCGGACTCGACGTGGCCGACAAGCGCGACAGCCACGAGATCTGCTTCGTCGCCAGCGGCGAGCACGCCGGCTTCGTCGACAAGCACGCCCCCGCCGCGGCGGGCGCGATTCGCGACGTCCAGGGAAACGTCGTCGGCACGCACGCCGGCGTCCATCGATTCACGGTCGGCCAGCGCAAGGGGCTCGGCCTCTCCTCGCCCATCCCTCTTTATGTCGTCGGCATCGACGCGAAGCAGAAGACGGTGACCGTCGGTCCGAAGGAGGCGCTCGAGAAGAACACGCTCACCGCGTCAGGCGTGAACTGGATCGCCGGAGTTGCGCCGGCTGCCGGAGCACGAGTGACGGCGCAGATTCGATATCGCCATCGCGACGCAGCGGCGTCGATCGAGCCGCTGGATGGAAATCGGGTGCGCGTGACGTTCGATCACCCGCAGAGCGCCGTCGCTCCCGGGCAGGCTGTGGTGATGTACGACGGCGACGCTGTTGTCGGGGGTGGCTGGATCGATTAGAGAATTGCCACAATTGCCATAATTGCCAAAATCGCCGTAATTATTCAGGGAACGAAATTATGGCAATTCTGCAATTACGGCGATTATGGCAATGATACGGCGTGAGCCTCTCCGAGATGTTGCGGCAGTCCGTCCAGATAGTGTTCCGCGTCGATCGCGGCCATGCAGCCTGATCCCGCGGCGGTGATGGCCTGCCGGTAGACGTGATCCTGCACGTCGCCGCACGCAAAGACTCCTCGCACGCTCGTCCGGGATCCCTCGTGGGTCACGATGTAGCCGGCGTTGTCGAGCTCGATCTGTCCCTTGAACAACGCCGTGTTCGGCGTATGGCCGATCGCCACGAACACGCCGTCAACCGCAATCTCTTTGCGCTCGCCGGTCAGGTTGTTCCGCAGGAACATGCCGGTCACTTCGCCCTTCCCCACGTCGATGATGTCCTCGACGTCCGCGTTCCACTCGAACGAGATCTTCGCGTTGGCGAACGCCTTGTCCTGCATGATCTTCGAGGCGCGCAGCGTCCCGCGGCGATGGACGACCGTCACGTGCGACGCGAAGCGTGTCAGGAAGATTGCTTCCTCCATTGCGGAGTCGCCGCCGCCGACGACGGCGATCGGCTTGCCGCGGAAGAAGTAGCCGTCGCACGTTGCGCAGGTCGAGACGCCATGGCCGATGAGCCCACGCTCAGATGGCAGGCCGAGCAACCGCGCTGAGGCGCCGGTCGCGATGATGAGCGCGCGCGTCGTGTATTCGTGATCGCTGGTCTTCACCGTGAACGGATGTCGGCTCACGTCGACGGCCGTGACGTCGCCCCGAATCGTGTCCGCGCCGAACCGCTCCGCCTGCGAGCGGATCTCGGCCATCAGGTCGGGGCCCATGATGCCGTCCCGGTATCCCGGCCAGTTCTCGACGAGCGTCGTCAGCATCAGCTGACCGCCGGCTTCGAGTCCTTCGATCACGAGAGGGTTCAGGTTCGCGCGCGCCGAGTACAGCGCGGCCGTCAGGCCGGCCGGGCCGGAGCCAATGACAATGACGTTGCGGGCAGCCATGGATCGCTCAGACGTGCTTGTCGATCATCCTCTTCAGCGAGTCCTTGTCGGCGAGGCCGACGACCTGCTCGACGATCTGTCCCCCTTTGAACAGGAGGAGCGTGGGGATGCCGCGGATGCTGAACCGGCCCGCGACTGCCGGGTTGTCGTCCACGTTCAGCTTGCCGATCGTCATGCGACCGTCGTAATCGGTCGCAAGCTCGTCGATCGTGGGACCGAGGCGCTTGCAGGGGCCGCACCACTCCGCCCAGAAATCGACGAGCACCGGCTGCGAGGACTTGATGACGGACTGGTCGAAATTCGTATCGGTCAGCGTTGTTACCTTCTCAGATGCCATGTCAACGGTTCTCCCGCGCCGCACCGGCGACGCCTTCATACACTTTGACATACTCCCGGGCCGAAGCGTCCCAGGAGAAGTCCCCCCGCATCCCGGCCTGCTGTAACTTCTTCCATTGCTTCGGGTTGCGGAAGAGCTCCAGCGCGCGCTGCACCGCATCCGCGAGCGCGGCCGGCGTGTACTCGGTGAAGCGAATCCCGTTCCCGCCAGACTCCGCGGCGTCGCGGACCGTGTCGGCCAGCCCCCCAGTCGCGCGCACCACTGGGACCGTTCCGTACCGCAGGCTGTACATCTGGTTGAGGCCGCACGGTTCGAAGCGCGAGGGCATGAGGAAGATGTCGGCGCCCGCTTCGATGCGATGCGCGAGCGTCTCGTCGAAGCCGATCGTCGCCGACACGCGATCGGGATAGCGGGCCGCGAGGCTGCGCCAGAGATCCTCGTACGGGCGCTCGCCGCTGCCGAGCATCACCCACATCGCATCGAGCGACATGAGTTCGTCGATGGCCGCGGCAATGAGATCGAATCCTTTTTGATCGGTGAGGCGGGAGATCACGCCGATCACCGGCGGCTGTGCAGGGCCGGCCTTGCGCGTGGGGCCAGCCTTCATGGCTGGCCTCAGTCCGACGGTTTCAAGCAGCACCTCGCGCGCCTTCGCTTTGCCGGACAACTCGGCGGCGCTGTAGGTCGCGCCAACACGATCGTCGCGCGTCGGATCCCAGCGCTCGACGTCGATGCCGTTGCGGATGCCGATCAAATCAGCCGCACGCCGCCGCAGCGAGCCATCGAGTCCGAAGCCGAGCTCCGGCGTCAGGATCTCCTGTGCGTACGTCGGGCTCACCGTCGTGATGCGCTCGCTGAAGTTGATGCCTCCCTTCAGGTAGCTGACGTTGCCCCAGTATTCGAGCGCGTCGACATGCATCACCTCCCACCCGAGGCCAAGCCCCGGCAGGATCGACGACGGGAACACTCCCTGAAACGCGAGATTGTGAATCGTGAAGACAACAGGCACGCCGCCGACGATCGGGTCCGGCGAGAACAGCATCTTCTGGAACACCGGCAGGAGCCCGGTCTGCCAGTCGTGGGCATGGATGATCGACGGGCGCTCGCCGCGGACGCGCGCGTACTCCAGCGCCGCGCGGCTGAACATCGCGAAACGCCACGCGTTGTCCGGGTAGTCGACGCCGTCGACGTTGTAGAGCCCCTCGCGATCGAACAGCTCGGGAACGTCGACGAAGACAGCGGTGACTCCCTGGCGTTCCTGTCGGCGATGGAACGTGACCGATTGCATCGAGGTGCCGAGCGGCACGTTGGCGGCCTGCGCCTCCGCGCCCGTCACGTCGATGCCGCGGTAGCGCGGCAGCACGATCGTGACGTCGTGCCCAAGACGTCCGAGCGCATCCGGCAGCGCGGCCGCGACTTCCGCCAGCCCACCCGTCTTCGCATAGGGGTGTGCTTCCGGCGTCACCATCAATATGGAGAGCCCGCGCCGCTTCGCCGCCAGGGCTGGCGCGCGCGGGGTCGCAATAGCTTTCTTCGCTGTCGCGGACGGCTTCGCGGCCGGTCGCCTCGGCGGAGGCGCTGGCGTTGCTGCAGGCGCTGGCTTCAGTGCGGCAGGTTTTGTCGCGGTCGCCTGTTTTGTCGCGGGTGGCTGCGCCCTGGGCACGGCCTTTCGTGGTTTTGGTTCGGGTTTGGGCTTCTCTGTGCGTTTTTTCTCGGGCATCGCTCCCAATATCGTAACGTTCGGCCGGCCGGCAAATCCACTGACGTTATTGTAGGGATCTCTTTTCAAGAGCTCTCTGTCAAAAAACGCTCCGTGTCCCGTCTCCTCCGGGAGCTCGAGCTGTGGCACTATTCGCTGATGCGCAGAGCCCTCTGCCTCATCGCGCTGCTCATTCCTGCTCTCGCGGCGGCGCAAACGCCGAAGCCGGCGCACACCACGACCGGGCCTCTCCAGCACGTGACACTCGACACGGAACTGCCTGGCGTGGAGGTCACCTCCACGCAGACCACGATCCGCCCGGAGCTGCTCGAAATGCTTCCGGTCGAGAGCCGTTTCGCCTTTGGCGCGATGCTGCTCGCGCCCGGCATCAATCCGAACAACTTTTCGGCGTACGGCAGCGGGGGCGAGTCGAGCAACGCCTACCGTCTCGACGGCGCAGATGTCAATGACCCGGAGACCGGCGCGACGTGGGTGTTCGCGAACTACAACTGGATCCAGGAGCTGAACATCATCGGTCTCGGCGCGGATGCGGAGTACGGCGGGTTTACGGGTGTCGCTTCGAACGTCGTGCTGCGTTCCGGAACCAACACGCCGCATGGTCTCGTCGAAACGCTCTTCCAGAACGACAGCTTCCGGTCCTCGAACACGACTGACGAGACGGTGACCGCGAACCCGCAGCTCGCGCCGGGCACGCTCGATTACAGCTCGGATACGAGCATCCAGTTCGGCGGCCCTCTCAAGCGGGATCGCGCATGGTTCTTCGCGGGCGCGCAGTATTCCCGTCCGAGGTCGACACCGTCCGGCTTCCCCGCGACGGTGCGGACCGGCTACACCTCGGGCAGCGGTCCGAAGTCGCACGTCGAGAGCTCCCCGAGATTTATTTTCAAACCGGGCTACACGCCATCCGACAAGTCGATGATCGAGGGCTTCGTCGAAGCGGACACGTACACCGTCGACGCGCACGACGCTGCCGCTAACGTGGCTCCGGAAGCGACGCTTCGCCAGCAGTCGCCGGAGCTGGCATGGAACAGCAGCTACAAGCGCGTGCTTTCGAAGGACTCGGTACTCGATGTGATCTATTCCGGGTTTCACGGTTCGTTCAAACTCTCGCCTTACAACGGCGACATTCCCGGCTGGTACGACGCGGACGAGGACTATTACGCGGTGAACGCGTTCTATCACTACAAGGCGGATCGCGTGCGGAACGAGGTGACGACAAGCCTGGTCCGGTCGGCCGGGGCGCACGCGTTAAAGGGTGGTGCGGAGCTCGAGCTCAGCAGCGCGCGGAGCGAGTACGGATATAACGGCGGCAAGTTCATCGAAGCGAGCTTCGGCCGGCCCTACTTCGCGTACCTCTCCGACGGCTATTCAAAGGACGACACCAGCACGCGGATCTCGGCCTTCGTGCAGGACGAATGGAAGGCCGGCGAGCATTTCACGCTGAATCCCGGTGTGCGCTTCGATCGGGTGACGGGATCGAATAAACATCTCGGCGACCAGGTGTTCGCGACCAACGCCATCGCCCCGCGCGTCGGCTTCACCTGGACGCCGGGCGCGACCACGATCCGCGGCCATTACGGCTGGTATTTCGACGCGGCGAGGACAAGGTACTTCGATCTCGTCGACCCGCAGATCAACCCGGTCTACGGCGTGGATATCGACAGCCAGCTGAACCCCACGAGCAGCGTATTCATCGATAGCCCTGGAAAAAATCACAGCATGGATGGGGGCCTCAAGCAGCCGCGCATGCAGCAGGCGACGATCGGCGTCGAGCACCGGCTGTTTGGAATGGAGATGGCGCTCACCGGCATTTACCGCCGCAATGATCACTTCGTTGACGACGTCCTGCAGTTTGCGCCGGCGGACTTCACGACGACGGTTGTCGCGGATCCCGGACCGGACGGCGCCCGCGGCAACGCGGACGACACCTCGCAGACGGCGACGCTCTATCGTCAGCGGACGAACCCCCTGAACAACCAGTACTTGATCACCAACCCTGACGGTGCGTTCCGGCAGTACGAGGGAATCCAGATCGCCGCCACACGGCAGCGGGAACGGTGGCAGCTGCATGCGTCGTACGTGGTGTCCAGGACGACTGGAAACTACGACAACGTCAGCAATGCCGGAAACGATCCGTCTGAATACAACGATCCCAACACCGACCCGCGGTATCAGCTGCTGCGCAAAGGGCGTCTGACGCACGACAGCACGCATCTCGCGAAGGCGATGGGCACCTACCAAGGACCCTTCAAGCTGTTGATGTCGGGCGTCTTCTATTACACGACCGGCGACACGTTCACGCGCACGCTGCGGACCACGAGGACGCAGACGCCGCAGGGACGGATGGACGTGTTCATCGAGCCGCGCGGCGCAGGCCGCTACGACGCGCAGCCCCGGCTCGACGCGCGCGTCGAGCGGCGATTTACGCTCGGCGGCGGCACGCTCGGCCTGATGGTGGAAGGCTTCAACCTGATCAACGATGCCGCGGTGACCTCCCAGACGGCTCGGTCCGGGCTGTTCTACGGGATCCCGCAGTCGATCGTCCCCGCGCGGCGATTGCGCATCGGCGCGACGTATCGGTTCTAGCTCGGCCGGGGTAGAATCGCCGCGTGGCTGAGTCGCACAATCCTCCTCCTCAGCGATCCGAGTCGCGCGAGATCGCAGAGCTCCGGCGTCTGAAGCAGGAACAGCCGGACCTCGGCTCCGCGGCCGATCTGCAGATCGAACTGCTGCAGCTGCAGCGCCGCGTCCAGATTCGCGTGTCGCTGCCGTCCATCAAGCTCGATCGCGATTATCTCAATCAGCAGCTCGCGAAGCCGCCGGTGCTTCGCTTCGAGCACCTGCCGCTCGACTGGGGAGAGGTGAGGTTCGTGCTCCGTTCCACTGCGTCGGCGATGCGCACGCACGATGCGCTCGATGCGGACGACGTGCGCCGGGTTGATGCGCTCTCCCGCGACGCCGGCCGGCTGCCGGCCGTGGTGAAGTCGTGGTACGAATTGCCCGGCAGCGGCGCGGGGCACGTTCACCCGGACGGCGCGGGACTCGAGCCGGTGCTGCTGCAGGCGATGCGCCCGTTCCTGACCAAGTCCGCAGAAGCGATCATGGCCAAGACAGATCTGGCGGGCTGGACGAAAGGCACCTGTCCGCTCTGCGCGGGGGATCCGGACTTCGCGGTCATCACGCCGGCCGCCGAACGCATCCTCATCTGCGGGCGCTGTTCCGCGCGGTGGCGCTTCCATCAGCTCACGTGTCCGTTCTGCATGAACGCGGACCGCAGCCGGATCACATCGTTCGCCAGCCGTGATGGCCTGTATCGGATCTACGCCTGTGATGTGTGTGAACGGTATCTGAAGGCATACGACGCACGGCACGCAAGCCGGCCCGTGATGCCCGCGGTCGACAGCGTAGCGACGCTGCCGTTCGACGCCGCCGCGATGCAGCGCGGGTACAAATAAAAGGCCGGCGCGAAGGCCGGCCTCGGTGGCGCTGGCCTTGAGGCCAGCCAAATTGTCTAGCGGCTTACCAGTTCCGGCTGCTGTTCCTTGCCGAACAGCGTGCCCGCCTTCTCATTGAGCCAGTTGAACAGGTGCCGTGTCTCCCAGAAGCGTCCCGGGTTCGACCGTGCGCCGAGCACGACGAAGGCGACCTGGTTCCCTTGTGGCAGGCGCAGCAGCGTCGCGAGGCAGTAGCCCGCCTTGCTGATGAAGCCGGTCTTGCCGCCGACGACATCGACGCCTTCCATGACCAGCCGATTCGTGCTGTGAATGTTGATCGCGCGGCGGTTCGTGTGGACCGTGTAGGTCGCGGTCCGCATGATCGGCGCGACCCGCTCGTCGGACGAGGCGAACGAAATCAGCCGCGACAGATCGTAAGCCGACGACACGTTCGCCGGATTGAGGCCTGAGGGATCCGTGAACGACGTGTTCTCGAGGCCAAGCTCGAGCGCCTTCTCGTTCATCCGCTCGACGAACGACGCGGTGCCGCCGTGCGACACCCGCGCCAGGATGCGCGCGGCCGCGTTGTCCGACGCAATCAGCACCAGGTGCAGCACGTCGTCCAGCGTGAGCCGATCGTTGGCGCGAAGGTAGGTGGTCGACGCGGCGTACACATCGCTGCGCTCGACGGTGACTTCCTGCGACAGATCCGGGTTGTCCTCGAGGAACACGACCGTGGTCATCACCTTGGTGATGCTCGCGATCGAGCGCTTGTCCTGCGCGTTTTCCTGCCAGAGGACCTGGCCGTTGGCCGGATTGAAAATGATCGCCGCCGCCGCGCGAATGTCCGGAACGAGCTCGCCGTTCGCGTCCGTCTTGTAGCGCGGGGTCATCGCCTCCTGCAGGCTGCGCATCCGCGCGACTTCACGGACACGGGCGGCGGCACGGGCACGGGCGAGGCGGGCCTTGCGAGCGTTCGACGCGGACGCGGAGTACGCGGGCCTCGCGGCGGAACGCGGCGTCGACCGATGCGCGGTCACGCTGGCTTTGGCGGTGGTTTTCCTGCGAGATCTCTGCGCTGCGTCAGCCGTAATCGGCAGACAGACGCTGATTCCCAGCAACACAGCGAAGACACGAACTACCGACAGAGGGCGGATCAGGCGCACGAGTCCTCCGTTACGACCGGAACGGCAGCGGCTGGCTGGGAAGCAACCGATGCAAAGTGGTTGGAACGAAAATAGTTTAGCAACAAAATGACCCTCGTGCAACCAATTCCGTAACTCGACCACAAAGAAACTGACCAAATACGGCTCAGTTCAGTGTCGAGCAGAGCCTCTTCTGTCATAGCCATACAAGACAGGTACCACAGCAGTATGCTCACGGTTCGTACTGCTATCTTTGACTATCGGCACCCACCGCCAGGAAGTTTGCGGGGCCCACGATTTGTTCGATTTGATGCCGCGTCTGTAATGAGAGAAGACGAATACCAGGTCCTCAGGGCCACCATCCAGCAGCGCGGCACCGCGCGGATTGTGCTCGTACCGCTCATCTTCATTGGATGGGCCGGCACGGCCGTCGCCACGGCAGCCGTGATCACCGTCGCCATCAGCACGCTGGTACCCCTCCTCGTCCTGGTCGCCGGGTTCGAAGCCGTCTTTGCCCTTCACGTGAACGTCGAGCGGATTGGCCGCTACCTGCAGGTCTTCCACGAGACCGAGGTCGGATGGGAGCGCGTGGCGATGACCTTCGGGCAGCGCTTCCCCGCGACCGGACCGGACCCCCTATTCAGCCGCCTCTTCGTGCTCGCGACCTCGGTGAACTTCCTGCCGGCGGCGCTCGGATGGGAGAACGTCCCGGAGCTCGTGATCCTCGGCGTCCTTCATTTGCTGTTCATCAACCGCGTCCGACTGGGACGGATCTTCGCCGCGAACCAGCGCAGCGCGGATCTGGAGCGCTTCGCTGCGCTGAAGCGGGAGGCCACGGAGGAGACGGGAAGAACGGAGAAGACTAACCACGGAGAAACGGAGAAAACGGAGATCATCTAATACGGAGACGATTTCCAGGGTCGTGACGCATTCTTTTCAGCACGTGCGCCGAGGCATTCCCCGTTAGCTCCGTTGCTCCGTGGTTAGCGTTTCTCCGTTCCCTCCGTCCCCTCCGCTATCTCGAGGACAGCGCCATTGCCAGCAGCACCGCGCGCGCGGTCCCCTGCCACGAGTTTGTCGAGTCGAACGTCTCCGCGGGCGTGTGGGTGCCGGTCTCGGAGCCGCCGCCGTCTATCGTGATCGCGGGGATGCCGAGGCTCATCGCGATGTTCGCATCCGTCGATCCTTCGTCGAGCGACGCACGTAACCCGAGCGTGCTCGTCACCAACAGCGCCGCCTGGACGATTGGCGCATCTTCGGCCGTGCGTCCCGCCGGCCGGCTGCCGACGACGGTCTTCTGCAGCGTGAGGCGCCCCTGGTTGTTCCAGCGCTCGTTCTCCTCCGCAAGCGCGACGTCCAGCGCTTTCTGGAACGCGGCATCGAGCGCGGTCAGCGCCGCGCGGTCGCTCGAGCGGAGATCGACTTCCATCCACGCTTCGGTCGCGATGCTGTTGACCGACGTGCCGCCGCCGACCCGTCCGACGTTGAACGTCGTTCGAGGCTCGGTCGGCACCTGCAGATCGCCGATCTTCGCGATCGCGCGACCGAGCGCGTGCACGGGGTTCGCGATCCCGAACGCGCCGTAGCTATGCCCGCCTGGCCCTTTGTAGGCGACCCGATAGCGCAGGCTGCCGACGCCGACGTCCGTGATGCCCATCCCTGCGCCGTCAATCGAGACGAACCTGTCGATGCGCCCGTTGAGCTCCTCATTAAAGAGGTGCTTCACGCCGCGAAGATCGCCCAGCCCCTCCTCCCCGACCGTCGCGACGAACGTGATGGTGCCGTCCGTTTGAATGTGCTGCTGATCGAGCGTCCGAATCACCGCGAGGAGCACCGCGAGGCCGCGGCAGTCGTCGCTGATGCCCGGTCCGCGGATGATGTTCCCCCGGCGCGAGGTCCGGACGGGCGTCTCCTCGGGAAAGACGGTATCGAGATGCGCGCTGAACACCAGATTGGGCCGCGGCGCCAGCCCCGCGCGTTCGCCGATGACGTTTCCGGCACGATCGATTCGCACGTTGGCGAGGCGCAGCGACTGGAAGGCCTCTTTCAGCGCCTGCGCGCGGCGCGCTTCCTTGAACGGCGGAGCGGGAATCTCGCACAGACGCACCTGGTCCTCGATGACCTGCGGTTCGTCGCGCCTGACGCTCTCGACCGCGGCCTTCGTCGCGGCCTCCTGCAGCAGGCGGTCGCCGATGGTGCGCGCGCGCTCCTGCGCGGGGACGCGGACGCTGACAAATGCGTCGAACAAGAAAACCGTCAGAAACGTGATCGCAATCGGGCCTCTCATACGTTGTTAATCGTAACAAGGTCGAATTGGAAGCAGTCACGAATCGCACAATCCAATTTGTTGGTGTGCGCGATTCAACGCGCTCTCGTTTTGACATCGCACGAGAACGCCGCGGCGTGATTCTCCACGGCAAATCGCGCGCGTGTTGGGCATCTCTTCGGTACAGGAATTGCTCATTCTCGGTTGGAGGTCGCGATGATGAGTCTCGTTCGTCTCCTGGGTTTCACCACGCTTGGGTGTGGCTGCGTGACCGGCCACTACCGCGAGGTGGCGACGAACCGGGAGATTACTTACGTCGAGGAGAAGGGCACGGGCTGCAGCCAGTCGGCGCACCGTCGCAACCACACGCTGGCCCCCGCGCGCATCAGCGCGCAAGCGCTGACTGCAAAAGCGTCATAATTGTCCGAGCTCGGCACACCTTCCGGTGCCGGGAGGCGGTCGGCGCGTTACACTGAACGCCCGATGCCGCACCCGGGCAACTCCTCGTCGTTTCCAAAACCTCATACAGTTTTCGACACTCGCCGCGGGACGCTCCGCTTCTACCTCGGTGACTGCCTCGAGGTCCTTGCGGCGGTTCCCCCCGATTCGATTTCGATCGTCGTCACCTCCCCTCCTTACAATCTTGGCGTCCAGTACCGCAGCTACCACGATGCGCTGCCGCGGGACGAGTACCTGGGATGGACTGGCGAGTGGATCAAGGCGACGCGCCGCGTGCTGGCATCCGATGGATCGCTGTTCCTGAACGTCGGCGCAAAGCCGACCGATCCGTGGACCGCGATGGAAGTGGCGCAGGCGGCGCGCGCGCACCTGGAGCTGCAGAACACGATTCACTGGATCAAGTCGATCGCGATCGAGCGCGAGGCGGCGGGGGCCGCGGTGAATCTCGATCGCGATATCGCCGTCGGCCATTACAAGCCGATCAACAGCAAGCGGTTCGTCAACGACTGCCACGAGTTCATTTTTCACTTCACGCCGAAAGGGCGCACACCACTCGACCGCCGCGCGATCGGCGTTGCCTACCAGGACGCGTCGAACGTCGCGCGCTGGCAGAGTGGCGGCGATAACCGGCGCTGCCGCGGCAATGCCTGGTTCATCCCGTACGAGACCATCCAGAGCCGCGACAAGGACCGCCCGCACCCGGCCACCTTCCCGCCGCGAGTGCCGGAGTACTGCTTCAAGCTGCATGGGCTCGAGCGCATCAAGGTGGCGATGGACCCATTTCTGGGGCTCGGCAGCACTGCCGTCGCCGCCGCGCAGCTGGGGCTCGACTTCGTGGGTGTCGAGATGGATGAGCACTACTTGAATGAGGCGATCGAGCGGGTTCGCAAGGTCGTGCGCTGATCGCTGTCGCGCGCGTGTGTCTTGGCGCGCACAAGCCTTACAATCAGCGCATGTTCGACAGGGTCAAGGTGGTCGGCCGAGGGCGGGTGGGATCGGCGGTAGTGGCGCGGCTCACGGAACGTGGTCACGTGGTCATCGAGGACAATCCCGAGCTCGTCATGCTCTGTGTCCCCGACACCCTCATCTCTGAGGTCGCGCAATCGGTTTCGGTGGGACCGTGGGTCTGCCACACGAGCGGCGCCACGTCTGTTGCCGCCCTCGCGCCTCACACCCGGCGCTTCACGATGCACCCGCTCCAGACGGTGGTTCGCAGCCGCGGACCTGAGCAGCTTGACGGCGCGTGGGCGGCGGTGACGGGCGATGATGCGGACGGAGTGGCGCGCGCGAGCTGGGTCGCACGCGAGCTGGGGCTGCAGCCCTTCGAGCTCGCCGACGAGATGCGCGCGCTCTACCACGCGGGCGCGGCGCTCGCGTCGAACTATCTCGTGACGCTGTACCGGACCGCGTGCCGCGCGTTCGAGATCGCGGGCGCGCCCTCCGCCGCGCTTCTCCCGCTGATGCGGCGCACCATCGAGAACAACTTCGAGCTTACGGGTCCCATCGCGCGCGGCGACTGGGCCACGCTCGACGCGCACCTCGCCGCGCTGCGCGCGTTCGCGCCCGAGCTCGAGCCGGTCTATCGCGCGCTCGCCGAGAGCACCGCGGGGCGGCAGAACGCCGGCCATCGCGACGCATGAAAACCCTGCGGACGGCGGCGGAGGTCCGCGCGCATCTCGCCGCGCTGCGGCACCCGCGGACGGTCGGCCTGGTACCGACGATGGGTGCGCTCCATGACGGTCACGTCGCGCTGTTCCGCGCCGCGCGCCGCCGAA
>WNGF01004335.1_pt1 | contig 19106 bp, 19 predicted proteins | sample 5400641 | NCBI WGS metagenome assembly WNGF01 (sample SAMN13153371, study PRJNA577476) | soil metagenome | isolation source: 80 cm soil or saprolite under grassland replicate 2 | place: USA:California | collected 2016-06-15
GTGGTCGCGGGCGTGATCTTCTTCGTGATCCGCGCGCTCCTCGCGCTGATCCCGGGACTGGCGAGCCGGCATCCGATCAAGAAATGGGCGGCACTCGGCGCGCTCGCCGCCGCGACGTTCTATCTGCTGCTGTCCGGCGCCGAAGTGGCGACGCAGCGCAGCTATTACATGATCGGGATCGTGCTGCTCGCGGTGCTGGTCGACCGGACCGCCGTGACGTTCCGCACGCTCGCCATCGCGGCGATTGCGGTGTTGCTGCTGGCGCCGGAAGCCGTGGTGCATCCGAGCTTCCAGATGTCGTTCGCGGCGACGCTGGCGCTCGTCGCGGGCTATCGGCATGGGCTGCCGTTTGCAAGAGCGAACGCAGACACCTCGTTTTCCGCGCGCATCGCGCTGTGGGGCGTGCGCGAAATCCTGAGCCTCATCTTCGCCTCTGCTGGCGGGGCTCGCGACCATGCCCTACGCGGCGTTCCATTTCCACCGCATGGCGCCCTACGGCGTGCTCGCCAATCTGCTCGCGATGCCGGTCGTGTCCGCCTGGGTGATGCCGGCCGGCATGCTCGCGCTCCTCGCCATGCCGTTCGGGTTCGACGATTTCTTCTGGCGGCTGATGGGCGACGGCCTGCAATGGATGATCGACGTCGCGCTCTGGGTTGCGAGCCTGCCGGGCGCCGTCGGTCGCGTCACCGCGTTCGGCCCGGGGGCGCTCCTCGTGATCACCGCCGGGCTGCTCCTGATCTGCCTGCTGCGAACGCCGCTGCGCTGGACCGGCGCCATTCTGCTTGCGCTTGGTGTTGTGTGGGCGGCGCGAACGCCGCTTCCCGACGTCCTGGTCGCGCAAGGCGCCGACCTCGTCGGGATCAGGACCGCGGGCGGCAATCTGTCGATCATCAAAAAGAGCGGGGACAGTTTCGCGGTGCGCGAGTGGCTCGCGGCCGATGCCGATCCGCGCGTTCCGGGGAATCCGACGCTGGCGCAGGGGGTGGCTTGCGATGAGATCGGCTGCGTGGCGCGGCTTGCCGACGGCACGATCGTGACCTTGGCGACGGCGGCGGAAGCCTACGACGACGATTGCCGCGTGGCCGGGCTCATCGTCACGTCACGCCGCGCGCCGCCCGATTGCGCCGCAACGGTGATCGACCGCATCCTGCGCGCGCGCAGCGGCGCGCTGGCGCTGCGCCACGTCGGTGATGCCTGGGAGATCACGGCAGCGCGCCCGGAGGGCTACGACCGGCCCTGGGCGCCACGCGATCCGCCGGAAGCCGCGCCGCCGGCCGCAGCCGATGCGCGTTCCTCGGCTTCAAAACCCGCCGGCGCTGGCAAGCGCGACGCCACCCCGCGGGCCGAGGACCTCGAGCCGGGGGAGTGAGATTTAGATCAAGCTGGGGATCGTAACCGGTAGTATCCACGTCCCATAAAGTCGAGGTACCCGCGGTCTCGTAGCACCTGAAGCTGTTGTCGGATTTTCTGCTTCACGTGCCGATTGTTTGGATAAAGCTGGCTCAGTGTGCTCTCGAAAGAGTAGACGTCATCAAGCTGAAATTCCTGTTTGCCGATCGATTCTACGCAATTCATGACTTCTATGAGCCAACCCCTGGCCTCAAGTCCCTCATCTCGCAGAAAGAGTGTCCTTTTCCATTGGGCAAGCACGATCTCTTTGGGCTGGGGTTGCCGATCGCGTACGAAAAAGACTTTCCCGGACTTCGGAATCTGGTCCAGAAGGATGTTGCAGCCGACCCAGCCCGCGCGCCTTGCCGTCGCCGCAAGAGGCTTTCGCTCCTCGATCACCTCGGGTACAAAAAATTGCTTTGGAACGACGAACAGATTCGTAACTCCAAAGCTCTTCAGATCATAGTTCAATAGCAGAAGGTTCGGGTTGTTGTCTGCCGCCAAGCGGGTGCACATGGCGCGAAACGCGCCGTCCAGGACCCTGGCGCCAAATTTGACCTTGGTGCTCTTTAGCTCGTACTCTTCGCTGCAATCGCTACAGAAGAAGTCCGCCACCGGCCGATTGGTTTCGTATTGGGTTATCTTCGGGCTTCCGCAATTTGGACAAAACACCCAATCTTTGACCCAGCGTTCCGTCCAGACTCGCGCGCTCTGCGACGCACTCGCGTAGGCCGTTTGCGACTCTTCAAAACCCAATTTCACTTGTAGCTTCGCGTACTACTGAACATGGTTATCCAGAATGCGTAACTGTGGGTCGATAGGCAAGGGTCTTAGGCATCGAATTTTTGTTGTCGGAATGTCCGAAGATGGTCATCTTAATCACTGCGAGCGGAGATTTCCGGCAAGCGGGGAACAACATGGCGTGGTTTCGAAACCACTACAAATGCCCCGGCTGCGGTTGTCATTGGACCGATGATTGGTCCTGCATGTGCGATGACGATTGCCCGGCGTGCGGCGACCGGCACATTTCACCATATGACAGCGAAGAACGGACCCAGATCGTCGAGCGACGCGGGGCAGGTTTCGTCGTGCTCCGCTCACCCGATTCGGCGGAACACAGCCCGGACTATGCGGAGATCGCAAGCTTTCCGACCATGAAAGAGGCTGAGACGTTCGTGGAAAGCGCCGATGGCTAAATTAGAGCTTGCCCGGCAGGTAGACGGGTGCCACCAGCTGCTTCAAGGAGCTACCCGATAGGTCCCGCTTCAGCAGCGCACCACAAAATGCTGCGCGGTGCCCGGGACAGGAGGGCCGATCGGCGCCCTCAATATCGCCGGAACAGGCCCACCAGCTTGCCCTGAATCTTCACGCGGTTGGGCGGCAGGATGCGGACCTCATGGCTCGAGTTGGCGGGCTCGAGCGCGATCGAGGCGCCGCGGCGGCGGAAGCGCTTGAGCGTCGCCTCCTCCTCGTCGATCAAAGCGACGACGATGTCGCCGGTGTCGGCCGCTTCGGTGCGGCGGATGAGCGCGATGTCGCCGTCGAGGATGCCGGCGTCGATCATGGAATCGCCGCGCACTTCGAGCGCGAAATGATCGCCGGTCGAAAGCAGGTCGGCCGGCATGTTGATGGTGTGGCTGCGGTTCTGGATCGCCTCGATCGGCGTGCCGGCGGCGATGCGGCCCATCACCGGGACGGCGACCGGGCGGCCGCCCTCGTCTTCCGAATTGGCGCGCACCCGCCCGAGGTTGCCCTGGATGACGTTCGGCGTGAAGCCGCGGCTGCGCCCGCCAACGCCGTGGGCGACCGCATCCGGAAGCCGGACCACTTCGACCGCGCGTGCGCGATTGGGCAGCCGCCGGATGAAGCCGCGCTCCTCGAGCGCGGTGATCAGCCGGTGAATGCCGGATTTCGAGCGCAGGTCGAGCGCGTCCTTCATCTCGTCGAAGGAGGGGGGAACGCCGCTCTCCTTGAGCCGCTCGTGAATGAACCGCAGCAGTTCCAGTTGCTTGCGCGTCAGCATCGGTGCCCCGCTCGCCGTTGGTTGAGCCTCGGTAACGCCCGTCCGAAACAAAGCATGAACGGACGCTATCTGTTCTTTATGTGTTCCGCAACCATTTAATTTCGCGTGAACAACTCGAATGATGCCCACAGCCCGAGCTTAAGGATGGCTCATAAGCCAAGCTTAAGGATGGCGCATCGGCTGCCGGCCGGCGCAGCGGGCGCGTAAGGCTCACGAATGATTAAACAATCGGCCTCGGCCAGGGGAAGGAGCATCGAGCTGTCCTGGACCGCGAACGGCGTGGCGATCAAACTGCCGTCGGGCTGGCGCTCGAGTTTTCCACGCAAATAGTCCGCGCGCTCGTCGTTCGCCGCAAGCTCGCGCCCCAGCACGGCCGATTCGGTCGCGGCCGACAGATCCTGCCGCCCAATGAGCCGCCGAAGCAGCGGTACGAGAAAGAGGAAGGCGCACACGTAGGCAGAGACCGGGTTGCCGGGGAGGCCGAGCACCCGGGTGCGCTCGATGCGCCCGTGCATCATCGGCCTTCCGGGCCGGACCGCGACCTTCCAGAACGCGAGCGCCATGCCCTGCGCGGCGAGCGCCCGCTGCACCAGATCATGCTCGCCGACGGAGGCGCCGCCGGTCGTGACCAGCACATCGGCGCCCCAGCCGCGCATGCGCTCGAGCGCCGCGACCGTCGGCTCGACCCGGTCGGGCACGATGCCGAAATCGCGTGCCTCCGCGCCCTCCGCTCGGGCGAAGGCGCTCAGCGCCAGGCCGTTGGCGCTGACGATCTGGCCGGGGCCGGGGTTCGTTCCGGGCGGCACCAGCTCGTCGCCGGTCGCCAGGATCGCGACCTTGGGCCGGCGGCGAACCGGGATTTCGGCATGGTTCATGGCGGCCGCGAGCGCGACATCGCGGGCGGAAAGCCGCCGGCCGCGGCCTAGCAGCACTTGGCCCGAGGCGAAATCGAGCGCCTCGCGGCGGATGTGCTTTCCGGGCTGCGCGGCGCCCGTGATGACGACGATGTCGCCGCGGCGCTCGGTGTCTTCCTGCACGATGATGGCATCGGCCCCGGGCGGCAGCACGCCGCCGGTGAAAATGCGCGCGGCTTCGCCGGGACCCACGCTGCCCGCAAACGGCCGGCCGGCCGCAACCTCGCCGATCAGCTTGAGCTCGGCGCGTCCGCCGGCCACGTCGGCCGCCCGCACCGCATAGCCGTCCATGGCGGAGACCGCGGCCGGCGGCTGCGAGCGCAGCGCCGCGAGATCGACGGCGAGCATACGCCCGCTCGCTTGCGCGATCGGCACATGCTCGGACGGCAGCGGCTCGACGCCGTCGAGCACGCGGGCGAGCGCCTCCTCGACCGAGAGGAGCGCCATATCTTCAGTCCTCGGCCGCCTGATAGAGGCCCGACTTGCCGCCGCGCTTCTCGAGGAGCCGGATCGCCTCGATGCGCATGCCGCGTTCGAGCGCCTTGGCCATGTCGTAGATGGTGAGACAGGCGATCGAGACGGCGGTCAGCGCCTCCATCTCCACGCCGGTTCGTCCGGCCACTTTCGTGGTGGCGCGGACGATCAGGCCGGGCAGGTCGCGGTCGGGCTTGATCTCGACCTCCACCTTGGTGAGCGGGAGCGGATGACAGAGCGGGATCAGCTCATGGGTGCGCTTGGCGGCGAGAATGCCGGCGATGCGCGCGGCGCCCAGCACGTCGCCCTTCCTGGCATCGCCCTTGAGCACCGCATCGAGCGTCTTGGGCAGCATCACCACGCGGCCTTCGGCGATGGCAGTGCGCTCGGTCGGGGCCTTTTCGGACACGTCGACCATGCGGGCTTCGCCGCGGCTGCCGAGGTGGGAAAGTTTCGGTGTGCGCGCCACGTCACTCGGCCGCCGGCGCGGCGCGCGCCTGTTGCGAGGCCAGCAGCGCCCGCGTCGCCGCCGTCACGTCGGCCTGGCGCATCAGGCTTTCGCCGACGAGAAACGCAGACACGCCGAGCGCCGCGAGGCGACCGAGATCGGCTGGGGTGTTGAGGCCGCTTTCGGCGACCACGATCCGGTCTTGCGGAATCCGCGGCGCCAGCCGTTCCGTGGTCGCAAGGCTCGTGACGAAAGTTTTCAGGTCGCGGTTGTTGATGCCGATCAGGCGCGAGCGCAGGGAAAGCGCGCGGTCGAGCTCGGCTTCGTCGTGGATCTCGACCAGCACGTCGATACCGAGGTCGGACGCCGCCTGTTCGAGATCGCGCGCGACGGCGTCCTCGACGGCCGCCAGGATGATCAGGATGCAATCCGCGCCGAGCGCGCGCGCCTCGACGACCTGATAGGGATCGTAGAGGAAATCCTTGCGCAGCACCGGGAGCGAGCTAGCCGCGCGCGCGGCGGTCAGATGCTCGGGATCGCCCTGAAACGAGGGCGCGTCGGTGAGCACCGAGAGACAGCTGGCGCCGCCGGCCTCATAGGCGCGCGCGAGCGCCGGTGGATCGAAATCGGCACGGATCAGGCCCTTCGACGGGCTCGCCTTCTTGATCTCGGCGATCAGCGCGGTTTCGCTCCGAGCGTGCCGGCGCTCGATCGCTGCCAGGAATCCGCGCGGTGGCGTCGCGCGAATGGCCTGTTCGCGCAGCGCCGCGAGCGGCCGGGCGCGTTTGGCCGCGGCGATCTCCTCGCGCTTGTAGGCTTTTATCCTCGTGAGCACGTCGGCCATGGGTCAAGCGTCAAGGGTCAAGCGTTGGAAACGGCGATCAGGCGGTCGAGCCGGCCTTCGGCTTCGCCGGAATCGATGGATTTTTTCGCGAGCAGGATGCCGCCCTCGAGATCATGGGCGCGGCCGGCGACCAGAAGTCCCGCCGCGGCGTTGAGGAGCGCAACGTCGCGGAACGGGCCTTTCCGGCCCTTGAGCACGTCGAGCAGCGCCGCGGCGTTTTCCTGCGCATCGCCGCCGCGCAGCGCTTCGGGTTTGACCTTGGGGAAACCGAAATCCTCCGGCGCGATGTCGAATGCCCGCACCGCGCCGTTCTCGAACGAGGCGACCCGGGTGGGGCCGGCGGTCGTGATCTCGTCGAGGCCGTCGGAGCCGTGCACGACGATCGCGCGTTCCGAGCCGAGGTTCTTGAGCACGTACGCGATCGGCTCGACCCATTGCCGCGAGAACACCCCGACCATCTGCCGCTTGACCCGGGCCGGATTGGACAGCGGGCCGAGCAGATTGAAGATGGTGCGGGTGCCCAGCTCGACCCGGGTCGGGCCGACGTGCTTCATCGCCGGATGGTGGGCGGGCGCGAACATGAAGCCAATGCCGGCCTCGCGGATGCAATAGGAGATCGCGTCCGGGGAAAGATCGATGCGCACGCCGAGCGCGGCGAGAACGTCGGCGGCGCCGCAACGCGAGGAGAGCGCGCGGTTGCCGTGCTTGGCGACCGGAACGCCGGCGCCGGCGACGACGAAGGCGGCACAAGTCGAGATGTTGAACGAGCCCGACGCATCTCCGCCGGTGCCCACCACGTCGATGGCGTCGGCGGGAGCCTCGACGGCGAGCATTTTCGAGCGCATGGTCCGGACCGCGCCGGTGATCTCGTCCACGGTTTCGCCGCGTACTCTGAGCGCCATCAGCAATCCGCCCATTTGCGAGGGCGTCGCTTCGCCCGACATCATGCGGTCGAACGCCTGCGCGGATTCCTCCAGCGTGAGCGCGGCGCCGCTCGCGACCTTGGCGATGAGCGCCTTGAGCTCGTCCATTTCTCCCGCTTTCCGCTAATGCGCGGCCGGCCGCCGGCCGGTCTCGGCATTCCATGCGGCGGCAAGCTCGAGGAAATTCTTCAGGATCAGATGCCCGTGCTCCGAGGCGATGCTTTCCGGGTGGAACTGCACGCCATGGACCGGCAGCCGCGCGTGCGAAACGCCCATGACGAGATGATCGTCGGTTTCCGCCGTCAATGCCAGCTCGTCCGGTATGCTGGCGCGGTCGACCACGAGCGAATGGTAGCGCGTGGCCTGGAACGGCGCGTTGATGCCGCGGAACACGCCGCTGCCCCGATGCCGGATCTCGGAGAGCTTGCCGTGGACGGGGACCGGCGCGCGCACGATCCTTCCGCCGAACGCCTGCCCGATCGCCTGGTGGCCGAGACACACGCCGAGAATCGGAACGCTCGGCGCAGCCTTGTCGATGAGATCGAGGCAGATGCCCGCCTCATTGGGAGTGCAAGGGCCGGGCGAGAGCACGATCGCGTCCGGATCGGCCGCGAGCACGTCGGCGCTCGCGAGCTTATCGTTGCGATGCACCACGACCTCCGCGCCCAGTCCGCCGAGATAATGGACGAGGTTGAAGGTGAAGCTGTCGTAATTGTCGATCAATACGATCATTTTGGCCTCGCGCGCCCGGGTCTTAGTTGCCGGGGGTCGGCCGGTCAAGGCGACGGCGGGACGCCGGGAGAGGGCGGGCAAGCGCGCAGAATTCGCCGATCCGAGCTTTTGGGGTATTCATCCAACGGGCGCCGACGGCGGGCTGCTGGTCGACATGACGACCAGAACGGTATGGATTTTGCGAACCGGAGAGATTTCACCTCGGTTTGTTACGTGCTGGGTGCTGTAATGACGGGAAAGGAAGCAAGGGAGGGCGAACGTCCTTCCGTTCTCAACGTGGTGGCGCTACTGGCTGATCGCCCGGCGGAGCGCCTTGCGCGCGGGCAGGTCGGTACCGTTGTGGAATTGCTCGACGAAAGCACCGCGCTCGTGGAATTCACGGACAACCAGGGCCGCGGCTATGCGATCGCACCCTGTCCGCGGTCGGAGCTTCTGGTCCTACATTACGTCCCACAGGCGGCTTGAGCCCGCTACTGCCCGCGCTTGGCGGCGCTGGCGAAGCGGCGGGCTTCTTCGGCGGCGCGGAACAGCGCCTTCGCCTTGCTGATGCATTCCTGCTGCTCGAAGGCCGGATCGGAATCGGCGACGATGCCGGCGCCGGCCTGCACGTACATCATTCCGTCCTTGACCAGCGCGGTGCGCAGCACGATGCAGGTGTCCATCTCGCCGCTCGCCGAGAAATAACCGACGCATCCGGCATAGATCCCGCGCTTCTCCCGCTCGAGCTCGTCGATGATCTGCATGGCCCGCACCTTGGGCGCGCCGGAGACGGTGCCGGCCGGGAACCCGGCGGCGAGCGCATCGAGCGCGTCGCGCCGTTGATCGAGCCTGCCCTCGACGTTGGAGACGATGTGCATCACCTGGCTGTAGCGCTCGATGTAGAACTGGTCGGTGACGCGCACCGTGCCGATCGCGGCGACGCGGCCGACGTCGTTGCGCCCCAGATCGAGCAGCATCAGGTGCTCGGCCCGTTCCTTGGGATCGGCGAGAAGCTCGGCCTCGAGGGCCTTGTCCTCGTGCGGAGTTGTGCCGCGCGGCCGCGTGCCGGCGATCGGCCGCACGGTCACGGTGCCGTCGCGCACGCGCACCAGGATCTCCGGGCTCGAGCCCGCGATGGCAAATCCGCCGTAGTCGAGGTAGTACAGAAACGGCGCCGGGTTGACGCGGCGCAGCGCGCGATAGAGCGCAAGCGGCGGCAGCGCGAACGGCGCCTCGAAACGCTGCGAAAGCACCACCTGGAAGATATCGCCGGCGAAGATATATTCCTTCGCCCGCCGCACCATTGCCTCGAATTGCTCCGGCGCGGTGTTCGAAGCGGGCGCGACGTGGAGCGCGCCGGCATCGCCGTCCGACGCTTCCTGGTCGAGCGGCCGATCGAGATCGTCGATGACCGCCGAGAGTCGATCGACGGCGCGGGCGAACGCGAGCTTGGCAGCGATGCCGGGCTCGGGCCGTACCGGGGTGACGATCGCGAGCGTGTCCTCGACCGTATCGAACACGATGACCAGGCTTGGGCGGACGAGCATCGCGTCGGGAATCCCGATCGGGTCCGGTTTCGGCGGCCCGAGCTCCTCCATCAGCCGCACCATGTCGTAGCCGAGATAGCCGAACAGGCCGGCCGCCATGGGCGGCAGCTTCTCCGGCAGCTCGATGCGGCTTTGGGAGAGCAGCGCGCGCAAGGAAGCCAGCGGCGCTTCGGCGCAGGGAGCGAAGCCGTTCGGATCGGCGCGTGGCGCCCGGTTGATCTCGGCTCCCGTGCCGTCGGCGCGCCAGACCAGATCCGGATCGAGACCGATGATCGAATAGCGTCCGCGCGTCACGCCGCCTTCGACCGATTCCAGCAGGAAGCTCATCGGCCGGCCGCCGGCGGTCTTCAGAAAGGCTGACACCGGGGTTTCGAGATCCGCGACCAGCGTCGTCCATACGACCTGGGCTTCGCCCGCCGCATAAAGTTCGGCGAAAACCTGCTCGGCGGGCTCGATCTGCATGCGCTCGGCTCAGTAGTCGGCCTCGCCGCCGGCGAACCGACGCAGCGCATCCTCATTGATGGTCACGCCGAGCGTGGCTTCGAGCTGCGCGACATACTGGCCGAACAGGTCGTCCGCCACCGCCTGGCGCAGCGTGTCGCCGTGGCGTTTTGCTTCCGCCGAAGCCGGATCGAACGCCGGCACCTTGATCTCGGTCACGCGAAACACGATGCGCTCGGCCGAATTCCGCCCCGGGGCGATGCCGGATGCGTCCTTCGGGGTCTGAAACACCGCATCGATGGCGCCGATCGATAGCGGCCCCGATGCGTTGCCGCGCTTGAGCCCCCACAGCGCTTCGACCTTCAAGCCGGATTGCGCCGCGAGCTCCGCAAACGGCACGCCGCTCTTGAGCTTGTCGATGAGCTCCGAAGCCTTGGCCGCGAGGCGCTGAGCAACCTGGTCGTCGCGCCACCGGGACTCGACCTGTTCCTTGACCTCATCGAGGCCGCGCTCGCGCGAGGGCGTGATCCCGGTGACGTCGTACCAAACGAAGCCGCCGCCCGGAAGCGTCAGCGCTTCATTGTCGACGCCGACATTGGAGCCGAACGCCGCGGAAACCGCATCGACGCCGGACGGCAGGTCCTTGATCGGCGCGGCATCCGGCCCCCTTCCGGAGCGATCGGTCTCGAAGGTGCGGGCGGTCAGCTTGTATTTCTGGGCGATCTCGTCGAGGTGCATGCCTGCGGCGCGATCATCCTCGATCTTGTCGCGCAGATCGAGCAGCTGGGGACGGGCGCTGTCGACCGCGATCTGCTGCTTGATCTCGGCGGCGACCTCTTCATAGGGGCGCTTGTGTCCCGCCTCGATCTTGGTGACGTGCACCAGCACGGTGCCGAATCTCCCGGCGACCGGCGCGCTCACCGCTCCCTCGGGAAGCGCGAAGGCAGCGTCGGCAACCGTGCGGTCGAGCAGCTCGGACTTGGCGATGAGGCCGAGGTCGACGTCCTGGGGTTTGAGGCCGCGCTCCGCGACGAGATCCGCGAACGCGGTGCCTTTGCCGATGCGGTCCGCCGCCGCGCGGGCCTCGTCGGCATTCGGAAATACGATCTGCTCCACCCGGCGTTTCTCCGGTGTGCCGTACGTGTCCCGGCGTTCCTCGTAATGGCGGCGCGCGTCGGCTTCCGAGACCTCGATGGTCCGGGCCAAATCCTGGGCGGACAGCGTCAGGGTCGCGATCTTGCGATATTCGGGCGCGCGGAACTGGGCTTTGTGCTCCTCGTAATATTTGCCGATCAGCTCCGGCGTGGGCACTGCCATGTCGCCGGCCTGGGCGCGATCGAGCGCGACATAATCGATGCCGCGCTGCTCGTTCTGATAGCGATTGACCGCATCCGCCAAGGTTTTCGGCGCGCCCAGGCCGCCGCTCAGCGCGTCGGCGAGTTCACGGCGAAGCGCGACGCGTCGCTGCTCCGCCGCGTAGCGCGCCTCGGTAAAGCCGGCGGAGCGGATCATCTGCTGGAAGCGAAAGCGGTCGAACTGCCCGTTCGGTCCGAGAAAATTCGCGTCCGCCGTGATCTCCCGGGCAATCTCCGAATCCGAGAGATTGAGCCCGAGCTGGCGCGCCTGCTCGTCGAGCGAGGCTTCGGCCATGAGCTGACCGAGCAGCTGGCGCTCGAGACCGAGCGCGCGCGCCTGATCCGCGGTGATGGCACGGCCGAGCTTGCGGCCGAGCTGCTGCAGGTGCTCGTTGTAGGCGTGCCGGAACTGCTCGATGCTGATCTCGGTCGAACCGATCTTGGCCAGGCTCGACCGGCCGAAGCCGCGGAAAATGTCGCCGATGCCCCAGACGGCGAAGCTGAGCGCCAAAAAACCGAACAAGCCGGCCATGACCAGCTTGCCGAGCCAATGGGCGGAGGCTTTGTGTATACCTCGGAGCATGATCCTGCGATCGGGTGAGGGCGGTCGGCCGCAAGCGCCGGTCCCGCGAGGCCGCGCATCATAAGGATCGCGGTGGCGCCCCGCAACCGACCCGCTGGGGGACTCTTCCGCGCACCTTCCCGCTCTGCTAAGCGCTCGCAGCCGTTCGCCGAATGAACCGAGAAGGGGTGAAAGCAGATGCCGAGCCGGCGTGCGCTCGTCGCGGGCAATTGGAAGATGCACGGGCTGAAGGCTTCCGTCGCGCAGCTCGAAGCCGTGCTGCGCGGATCCGCCCGGGTCCGGGCCGACGTCGACCTGATGGTCTGCCCGCCGGCGACCCTGATCGCGGCGTTTGCCGCAGCCGCCACGGGCTCTCGCGTCGCCATCGGCGGCCAGGACTGCCATGCCGAACCGTCGGGCGCCTATACGGGCGACATTTCCGCGGAGATGCTGGCCGATGCCGGCGCGCGCGCGGTGATCGTCGGCCATTCGGAACGCCGCGGCAATCATCGCGAGACCGATGCCGATGCACGCGGCAAGGCGCTCGCCGCCTGGCGGGCCGGGCTCGTCGCGATCGTCTGCATCGGGGAAACCCAGGCGGAACGCGCCGGCGGCCACACCCTCGCCGTCGTCGAGCGGCAGCTCGCAGGCTCGGTCCCGGATCGGGCGGGACCCGACAATCTGGTGATCGCCTATGAGCCGGTGTGGGCGATCGGCACCGGCCTGACCCCGACCGCAGCGGATATCGAGGTGGTTCACGGCATGATCCGGAAGCGTCTGGCGACGCGGTTCGGCGCGTCGGGCGAGGGAATTCGGGTGCTCTACGGCGGATCGGTCAAGCCGGAGAACGCCCGCGAGCTGCTCGCGGTCGGGGGCGTCGACGGCGCGCTCGTCGGCGGTGCGAGCCTCAAGGCCGAGGATTTCCTGGCGATCGCGGCCGCCTATGCGTGACGCAGGCAGGCTTGGCAATGACTGACGCAGCGACCGAAATTGAGATCGATGAGCAAGCCGACGCGGCTTACGTCCGGGTGGCGGCAACGTCCGTTGACAGGACGGAGGAAATTGCTGATGGCATTCTCGTGGATTTCGATGCCAACGGCGAATTGATAGGGGTCGAAGTCCTGGATCTTCAGCGTCGGGTGGGCGGCGACGATCGGAATTCCTATCTCAACGGTCTAGTCGCCGGGCTGAAGCTGTTGCCAGCCCGTACCGCTGCTGAATAGCTGCGGGATTGGCCTGCCCAAGATCAAGCTTGCCGCGGAAAGGCTGCGGCGGCTTCGCAGGCTGGAAATGCCGCGGGGGATCGTGTAGAGAGCCGCCACTTCCTATATGCGGGACTTCAGCACGCCGGCGGGGCGCGGCCGGCCGGCTCTGATCGGGATTTTGGATGCAGACCGTCATTATCGTGATCCATCTCATGGTCGTGCTGGCCATGACCGGCGTCGTCCTGCTGCAGCGCTCCGAGGGCGGCGGGCTCGGCATGGGCAATACCGGCGGTGGGTTCATGACCAACCGCGGCAGCGCCAACGTATTGACCCGCACGACCGCGACGCTTGCGGCGGTGTTCTTCGCCACCAGCCTGGTGCTGTCGATCCTCGCCGGCTGGGACCGCAAGCCGCATTCGATCCTCGAAGGAACGAGCCCCACGACCCAGCCCGGCCCCGCCGGGGCCCCGCAGCCGCTCGGAGGCGGCGGGCGCGGCGTGCTCGACACGCTGCGCCAGCAAGGGCAGCCGTCGGGCCAGCAGGGGCAGCCGGCCGCTCCTCCCGCGCCGGCGGCGCCGGCGCCGGCACCAGCCGGGCCGCAAGTGCCGCAATCGAAATAGCGGGGATATTCGGAGGGCCGGGGTTCCGGCCCTCCGGCTTTTGAGCAAATCGGACTCGGCGAATCGAGGGTAGCGGGTTAAAGGTTGGGCCCCATGGCGCGCTATGTGTTCATCACCGGCGGCGTGGTGTCCTCACTCGGGAAGGGCTTGGCATCCGCGGCGCTCGGCGCGCTGCTGCAGGCGCGCGGCTATCGCGTGCGCCTGCGCAAGCTCGATCCCTATCTCAACGTCGACCCCGGCACGATGTCGCCCTACCAGCACGGGGAGGTGTTCGTCACCGACGACGGGGCGGAGACCGATCTCGACCTCGGCCATTACGAGCGCTTCACCGGGCATCCGGCCACCCGCCAGGACAACATCACCACCGGCCGCATCTATCAGGAGATCCTCGCCAAGGAACGCCGCGGGGACTATCTGGGCGCGACCATTCAGGTCATTCCGCACGTCACCAACGCCATCAAGGAATTCGTCCTGGAGGGCAACGAGGGGTTCGATTTCGTCCTAGTCGAGATCGGCGGCACGGTGGGCGACATCGAGGGCCTGCCGTTTCTCGAGGCGATCCGCCAGCTCGGCAACGAGCTGCCGCGCCGCCATGCGATCTATATCCACCTGACTTTGCTGCCGTTCATCCCGAGCTCCGGCGAACTCAAGACCAAGCCGACCCAGCATTCGGTCAAGGAGCTGCGCTCGATCGGCATCCAGCCGGACATTCTGCTGTGCCGGACCGACCGAGAAATCCCGCGGGACGAACGGCGCAAGCTCTCGCTGTTCTGCAATGTACGCGAAAGCGCCGTGATCGAGGCGCGCGACGTCGACAACATCTATGCGGTGCCGGAGGCTTATCACGCCGAAGGCCTGGATTCAGAGCTGCTCGATGCCTTCGGTATTGTCCCAACGCAAACCCCCGAGCTCGACCGCTGGCGCCTCATCAACGAGCGCGTCCGCAATCCGGAGGGCGCGGTCACCATCGCGGTGGTGGGCAAATACACCGGCCTGAAAGACGCCTATAAGTCGCTGATCGAGGCGCTCTCGCACGGCGGCATCGCCAACAAGGTCAAGGTCAACCTCGACTGGATCGAAAGCGAAGTATTCGAGCGCGAGGACCCGGCGCCGTTCCTCGAGCACGTCAACGGCATCTTGGTGCCGGGCGGCTTCGGCCAGCGCGGCGCCGAGGGCAAGATCCGCGCGGCGCAATTCGCCCGCGAGCGGCACGTGCCCTATTTCGGCATCTGCTTCGGCATGCAGATGGCGGTAGTCGAGGCGGCACGGAATCTGTGCGGCATCGAGGAAGCGAATTCGACCGAGTTCGGCCCGACCTCCGCGCCGGTCGTCGGCCTGATGACGGAATGGCTGCGAGGCAACGCGCTCGAGAAGCGCCGCGCCGACGGCGATCTCGGCGGCACGATGCGGCTCGGCGCTTATCCGGCGCGGCTGCAGCCAGGAAGCCATGTCGCCGCCATTTACGCAGCCACGGAAATTTCCGAGCGCCACCGCCACCGCTACGAGGTCAACACCAACTACAAGGGCCGGCTCGAACAGCGCGGGATGCGGTTCTCCGGCATGTCGCCCGACGGCATCTTGCCGGAGATCATCGAATACGAGGACCATCCCTGGTTCATCGGCGTGCAGTTCCATCCCGAGCTGAAATCCCGGCCGTTCGAGCCGCACCCGCTGTTCTCCTCCTTCGTCGAGGCGGCGGTGGAGCAGAGCCGGCTGGTGTAGTTTTCCAGCTGCGGTTCGAGGCTTGGACCACTGAGGAACTGAGCGCATGCTTGACCATGTCTTCCTATCGGTCAGCGACATTGAACGCTCAATCGCCTTTTATACGCAGGCGCTGGCGCCGCTCGGGATCACCGACCGCGTCGATTATGATGGCAAGGACGGCCCGCCCGGGCATCCTGATCTCAAGGGCTTCGGCTGCAAGGGGCGCTTCATCTTCTGGCTGCGGCTAGGCGTTGCCGATAGCCGGGCGGCGCATGTCGGCTTCATCGCGAACTCGCGGGCCGAGGTCGATTCAGCCTATGCCGCCGCGATGGCGGCGGGCGCGACCGACAATGGCAAACCAAGTGTTCGGCTCTATTACGATCCGCGTTACTATGCCGGCAACGTGTTCGACCCCGACGGCTATAGCCTCGAATTTGTTTTCAAGAGCTGGCAGCACCCCAAGCCCAAGCCGCGCAAAAGCGCCTAGGCCGCCATAATCAAACTGAGACACTACCGGAACTGGACAGCAATTGTTCCTAGAGTTATAGTTGCGAATGGGAGCTGCTGCATGGTGTGCGGGAGTGATTAGCCGCTTCCTGCATCCATAATCCGATTTACTGGCGCTCTGGGATCGGCGGGCATGGCTCCAATTATCCTCTTGTACGCGTGGGCTGTCCCGGCCTTCGCGCCGGAGTCGCCGGTCGATCACACTTGGGTTACGACATACGACAACCGGGTCAATGTTTATCCCAACGATCAGCAGGTGGCCGCTGCCGGGGCGTTTTACTGGTATTGCTGGGGCGCGTTTCACCCTTCGGGCGGAACCCCGAACAACCCCACCGGCTTTCTAGGACAGCAGTCGGGAGATCTGGCCCTTGCCCGATGTCTCGTGCAGCCTAATGCGGATTCCCGGAATGTGCCGGCGGCGCGGGGCACTATTTTCACGTACGGGATCGATGGAGTCTGTCACCAACTGGCTAACCAGGTACTGTATTCGACCACGATCGGCGGTGCCGCGCCGCTCACGGTTCGAAACGCCCGCGGCTATATGGCGAGCGTGTTTGTCTATGGAACGTACGGCCTGCAACATGCGGCGTGGTGGAACCAGATCCTCAGGTGCGGGGGTCACCCCCTCCAATTGCCTGGAGGTCCTGCGATGGTAGCAGCAGAGGGTGCACCTGCGGGCACGCCACAAGATGATTTCGAGGCTCGGGCCCGCGAGGTTCTCGAGTCCGAGGATCCCAAATTGCTCGGCGATCTGCTTGCATTGCGTGCCGATGTGCACCGCTTCGCTGCGCAGCGGTGGCCGGGCTTCGCCGCGCCGGACGCCGAGACCCTCAATGCCCGAAATCAGCATTTGCTCGATCAGGCGGCTCAGCTGCTTGGGCCGGAAAAGTTCGAAAAAATTTTTGGGTTCCCACCTGGTCGGAAGATCGATCTCGTCGATCCGAAGATAAACCAGCCTTAGCGCTCGCCGCGCGAAGCTTCCGGGGCGCAACCCGCACGACGTTGACCACGGCGCCCCGCCAACGCATGGTCCGCGGCGATGCGTATCGAGGCGAACATCGACCCGGCGCCCAATGCCGTCGTGAGGGTCGGGGACGTGCGGTTCGGCAATGCGCTCCCGCTCGCGCTCATCGCGGGACCGTGCGCGCTCGAGAGCCGGGAGCACGCGCTCGAGACGGCGTCGGCGCTCAAGGAGATCGCCGAAAAGCTCGGGATCGGGCTCGTCTACAAGACCTCGTTCGACAAGGCGAACCGCACCAGCGGGAGAGGCGCGCGCGGCCTCGGGCTCGAGCCGGCGCTGCCGATCTTCGCCGAGATCCGTGAGAAGCTCGGCGTTCCCGTGCTCACCGACGTGCACGAGCCGGCTCACTGCAGCTATGCGGCGAAAGCGGTCGACATCCTGCAAATCCCGGCCTTTCTGTGCCGGCAAACCGACCTGCTCGTCGCGGCGGCGAAGACCGGGCGGCCGATCAACGTGAAGAAAGGCCAGTTTCTTGCGCCGTGGGACATGGCCAACGTCGTGGCAAAAATCACCGGAGCGGGAAATCGCGACGTGCTCGTCACGGAGCGCGGGGTCTCGTTCGGCTACAACACGCTGGTCTCCGATTTGCGCGCGTTGCCGATCCTGAAGCGAACGGGCGCGCCGGTGATCTTCGATGCGACCCATTCGGTGCAGCAGCCGGGCGGGCAAGGCGCCGCTTCGGGCGGCGAGCGCGAGTTCGTGCCGGTGCTGGCCCGGGCGGCCGTGGCCGTCGGGGTCGCGGCCGTCTTCATCGAGACTCACGAGGACCCCGACCGCGCGCCCTCCGACGGGCCCAACATGATACCGCTCAAGGATCTGCCGGGACTGGTTCGCACGTTGATGGAGTTCGACCGCCTCGCCAAGGCGCCGGCCCGTTGACCTTCGAGCCCGATCCGCGGGCGGCTGCATCGCCGAGGCCAGGCCGAACGCAGGCCGTCGATCCGTCGCTCGAATTGGCGCGCCGCAATGCCCGCCGCGTGCTGGCCGGGGTCAGCACGGTTGCCTTCGCGACCTCCCTGTTCAGCCGCGCGATCGACCCGATCATTCCGCCGATCGCCAGCGATCTCGGGGTCACGCCCGAGACGGTGGCGCTGCTGTCGACCGCCTTCTCGCTGCCGTTCGCCCTGATCCAGCCGGTGCTCGGCCCGCTGGCCGACACCTTCGGCAAGACCCGGATCATGACGCTGTGCCTTGTCCTTCTGATCGCAACCGCCGCGATCGGCGCCATTGCGACGAGCTTCCCGGTCTTGCTGGCCTCGCGGATGCTGGCCGGGATTGCCGCGGGCGGCATCTTTCCGGTGTCGCTCGCCATCGTCGGCGATCTCGTTCCGGTGGCGGAACGACAAATCGCGCTCGGCCGGTATCTGGCCGTGGTGATCTCCGGAAATTTCCTGGGCGCCACGCTCGCCGGCGCGATCGCCGACCTGATCGGATGGCGCGGCGTGTTCGTGGTGATCGGCTGCTGCGGCGTCGCCGCATTCGTCGCGTCGAGGTTCGGGTTTGCGGGTCAGGAGAGGCCGAGCGGATCTCGGCTCGAGATCCACGCCATTCCGGGCCTGTTCCGCGCTATTTTTGGCAATCCGCGCGCAAAAATCTGCTACGCCGCCGTTTTCCTCGAAGGGCTGGCAATCCTCGGCCTCTTCCCCTACGTGGCACTGCTTCTGCTCGACCGCGGCGAGGCGAGAGCCTCCATCGCCGGGCTCGTTTTGGGCGGGTTTGCCCTGGGCGGCGTCGCCTACGCGCTGATGGTCCGCGCGCTGCTCGGAAAATTCGGTGCAAATCGCCTGATGCTGGGCGGGGCGATCGTGGCAGCGCTGGCGCTGCTGGGTGCCGCCTTTGAGGTTCCATGGCCGGCCGAGATGGTGGTGTTCGGGTTTATCGGCTTCGGGTTCTATATGCTGCACGGCTGCATCCAGGTGCAGGCGACCGAGATCGCTCCGGGAGCGCGCGGCGCCGCGCTGCACTCCTTCTTCTTCACCGGCCAGGCGATCGGACCTTAGTTCATTTCGGGGCCGTGACGACATTCTTGCTGGCAGCATTCATTATGGTGGCGGTCGGTATTTTCGCTTCACGCTTGCTGCGGGAGCGCGCCGCGACGGCCTGAATGCATGAAGGCCGCCGCAAAGGCCTTGCCGGATCGACCAAGAGCGCCGATTATATGGGCTGACGGCCTGGGGTGCCGCAGATCGCGGCTGAGATCAAACCCATCGAACCTGTCTGGGTTGTCGTTCTCATTTTTTCTTCAGCCATTACAAGCGGTTGAGCGCCCAAAACTGTCAAACCTCATTGACTTTGACAGTCATTGTTCTGTTGGCGTTCTCGCGGGCCATAGCATTGCGGGCCATGCGGCCCTGGTCGGCCGCCTTGGTGTATCGCTCGATCTCTCGCAGCGTCGCGTGGCCGCTGATCGCGGCGATC
>WNGF01004504.1_pt1 | contig 19099 bp, 7 predicted proteins | sample 5400641 | NCBI WGS metagenome assembly WNGF01 (sample SAMN13153371, study PRJNA577476) | soil metagenome | isolation source: 80 cm soil or saprolite under grassland replicate 2 | place: USA:California | collected 2016-06-15
AGGGATGAGTTACAGAAACATGGAGATCTGGATCCTTTCGAAAGTACTCGTCGTCGATATTCATAGGATGACACTCACCAAATTGCCGAAATTCGAGATGTTCGAGGAGGGGCCGCAGATACGCAAATCGATGAAATCGGTAAAGTCCACGATCGTCGAAGGCTACGGGCGGAGGCGATACAAGCAGGACTTCATTCGATTCTTAACCTACGCTCACGCCTCTTGCGATGAGACAGTGGACCACTTGGAAACACTTTTTGAAACCGGCTCCCTTTCTGATCAACCTCTTTACAAAGACCTGCATGACCGTCTTTTTGAGCTTGGGTGTAAGCTCAACAAATTCATCCAGGCCGTCGAAAAGGGTCACCAGTCCGAAAAGTAATTTTCTCTTCAACGTCCGTCCATCATCTCGCATCTTGCCTCCCGCCTTCCTACTCCTGCATCCCCCATCCCGCATCCCGCATCCCGCATCCCGCATCCCGCATCCCGCATCCCGCATCCCCCACCTTTACTCCTTGCACTTTAAAGCGTCCGTCGGGAACGTCGCCGGAGTGAATGTGTCGACGCCCATCATTTCCGTGATCATCCCGACGTTGAACGAGGTGCGGGAATTGTCGGAAGCAGTGCGCCGCGCCCGCGCCAACCCTGAGGTGGGTGAGGTCATCGTGGTGGACGGTGGCAGCGGCGATGGCACTCCGGAACTGGCGGCGCAGCTCAACTGCCGGTTGCTGACCAGCCGTCCGAGCCGCGGAGGACAGATGCGGCTCGGGGCGGTTCAAGCCCGCGGGGAGGTGGTGATGTTGCTGCACGCGGATACCTGGCTACCGGCCGACGCCGGGCGGGCCCTCACCCGTTGCCTGGAGGACGAAGCGGTCGTGGCCGGCGGCTTTTTCAAGGACTTTCGCGATCCGACCTGGTTCATGCGCGGTTCGCGCGCGCGCTGCGCCCTGCGCCTCCGGTTGGGCCGGCGGATTCTCGCCTGCGGGCGGTGGGCCGGTTGGCCCTGGCGAATGCGACGGTCACGACTTCGACCCGGCGCTTCCAAAAGCTCGGCGTGATCCGCACTTACCTGCGGATGGGTTGGGTGACGGTGCGCTTTCGGCTCGGCACTCCGCCTCGGGAGTTGCGGCGGATTTACGAGAAGGAGTGACCGGCGCCGGGCGCAGGGTCCAACTCCATTCCCGCCGCTTCACTGACGAAGACTTCCACCTTGTTCTCGATCCCGGCCTCGCGCGATGCCATTTCCCCGTTGCCCGCATGACGCGGCCAGATGTGGAAGCCGCCTTTGCTCAGGGGCGGAATTTCCCATGTGCCCCAAATGCCCCGGTTCTCGCGGAAGCCACGATAAATGACGTCGTGTGAGCCGGGATATGTTTTGGTCCACCAGCATTCGCGATTGGTGATGTCGTAACGGCCCTGGATCAGAAATCGGCCGAGGTCGTCCGTGCCATCGCCGGTGAGGAGGCCGTCGGCGAAGGTGAGATGGAGGTCCATGCGATGACGGTCTTCTGGACCAGTGTAATTGTAGAAGCCGGTCCACGGTCCAGATGGAAAAAGGTCATCGTCCACGAAGCACTAGTACGCGCCCGGCCCGGCGCTGTCAAAATGGCTCAAAACGACTTTGGCGCTGCCGGGGAGGGGGCCGGAGCGGGCGCCGCTTGGATCGAGGCCGGCCGGGCCGAGGGAGGAACCCCGCCAGGAGACCCGAGTGCCTCGAGGTGCCGTTGGATTTTCGGCGGAAAAGGAATTTCGAGATATTTGAACGTCTGGCGCACGAAGAGGGCGAGCGGGCTGGAAGTGCCGAACTGTTGGCGCGCGTGCTCCCAGTCCTGGCAAATGGAGGTGATGGTGTGCAGGCCGAGCGTGCGATAGCTTTCGAATTGCGACTCGCTGAACCACTGGTCGGAAGTCGATTCATGGGGGAACTGAGGGCTGGTTTGCTTGTAATTAAAGACGTCGACGGGCTCGTCGCCGGTGAGGGCAGGCTTGAGATAGATGAGCAGGCCGCGCCGGGCCTGCGGGCCGTCCGCTTTGTCGTATTGAATTTCACCGATGGCGCAGTGCCGGCCGGGAAGTCCGGCCTGGGGGGAGTGAATGTCGAAGCGATTCATCTCGATCGGCACCCCGAGATCGATGCGGACCTTGCGGATGGCGTTGCCGAGATCCTCCAGGGCGCAATCCGGGTCCGCTCCCGCGTCACTGACCACGATGTAATGACAGCGGCGCGCGACCATTTCATAAAGGCCGAGATTTTCGAAGTGACTCCCATCGGAGAGGTAGACGTAAGCATTTTCGTCGTTCGTCAGGCCGAGGGCTTCCTTGGCGATATGGAGCGCCGCGTTGCGCGGAGCGGATTGAGTGTAAGACCGGTTCCCGGCAGGACCGGGGTTGCCCAGCCAGGCGCCAAGGCGCACGTTGAAGAGCGTCAAGAGCAGGGCCACAATTGGCGACGAATGATAACCCTGGTTCGGGCTGGCCGCAGCGCCGGAGATGGTGATGGCCGTGCCGAGAGACAAACCTTCGTGATGTTCGTTCTGGGCGTACTCGCGGGCGCGCCGGTAGCCGAGGCGATAAGCGCCGGCGTGCAGCGCGCTGGCCGTAAAGGTCTCGGCCTTGCGCTGCTGCCAGGCCAGGTTCTCCCCGGAGACCAGGTTCAGCGCCATGTTCATGACCTGGAGCGGGCGTTGTCCGGCGAGCCGGAACAGGCGCAGGTTGTCCCGCGGATCAAAGCCGGTGAAAGGATTCGGATGGCGCCGTGGATTCGACGCGCCGAGATAAGCGCGGATCAGGCGGTTCCGGTAAACCGAGTGGAGGGAGAACTTGTTGATGTTGATCAGCCCTGACATGACCAATCCAAATGCGGTGGCGCCAGCAATCAGTGCCGCGTTGAGCCAGAGGGGGGTTTGGTGCACCAACGCCAGGTGGCCGGCCCCCTGCAGAGCGGGCCAAAAGCGCAGGAGAACCGTCGTGCCCAACGACAAGAGAGCGGCCAGAAAGAGGACAAAAAGGGGCGCGGCCAGGGCGGTCCCCCAATCGAGCATCCGGGCTGTCCAGGTCAGGCTGACCGTTGCGGCCTGGTTGGACGGAGTGCGGCTGCTCGACCCGGCCAGCACAATGAGCAAGCCGGGGACACCGCCCAGGGCGGCCAAGAGAGGGGGCAACGCGAGCAGGCCAAGGGGCCCAAAAAGCACCAGGCCGGAAAACGTCATCCAGAAGACGATGCTCAGCAGAATCCAGGCGCCCATCCGGGCCCACCACTCCCGATCGGCGTCCGTCGTCCGCCAACTGGCCAGTCCAATGAAGATCGTCCCGGTCACGAGGAAGACCGAGAGGAAAACAGGCACCGCGAAGCAGGCGTAGAGTTCGAGGTCCGGAGCGGCCGAGAAATTAGTGAAATTTGCTCGCGCCGGGACCCAAAGCAATATCCCGCCGACGGCTCCGGTGAGGAGGACCGCGCCCAATTCGGCCAGGCTGAAACGTCTCAACCAAAGAACACTCACGCTCCAGCCGCCGAGATGCAGGCATGGCCCAGCCAAAGCGAAAGTCCACCACGGCGGAAGTTGGAAGGTAGCTGCGGGCAGCCAAACCCAGAAGGTGGTGAAGCAGACCGCGGCCAGCCAGAGTGGCGCCAGGCAGCAGAGCAGAAAGCTGGTTTGATCGCCGTGCCGGTTCCAGAATCTGGAGCGTGCCCGGCGGGTTTCGGCCAGGCTGGGCCGCTGCATGGCGCCGTAAGCGATGCCACAGGCCGTCAGGATGAATCCGGCGAGCAACAGCATGGTCAGCGCCCACGTCGGGGCGGGCAGCCGAAGCGCCGCTACACCGAGGCGAGGCACCGCCAGGAGGGCGATGAGCAAAGGCACGAACGCGACCCAGTTGAGCAGCAGGTTGCGCAGGTAAGTGCCGATGAGCGTCCAGGTGTCCGCGGAAAAGACGCCGAGTCGCGGCGTGAGATAATTGCTGAATCGCCGGAGGTGTCGGATGGGTTCGGGTTCGGGGGCGGTGGGTGAGACGGCCGCCTGGCTGTTCAGCGCCTGGAAAACTTCTTGAGGTGAACCGGCGTGATGAATCCAGGAAGTGAGCCAAGCGCCGATGTAGCCACCGCCCGACACGGTGGACAGATAATCGAACTGGGGGAGCAGATCGTGAGCGGCCAGGCCTTGCAGCACGCCGAGAGCAAAAGTCGCGCTGCGAATGCCGCCCCCGGAGAAGCAAAGGGCGGCGCGAGAATGGGTGTGGAGCAGGGCGCAAACGCCGGCCAAGGTGTCCCAGACCCGCGCAATGGCGTCCGGGAGGGCTTCTTCGAGCAGGAGGCGATTGAGGATCTCCAGCCGCCGGCCCTCGAGAGGGGATCGCGCCATGCCTTCGGTTGGAGGGCTGAGCGCTACGTTCGTGAAGCGATCCCGATCATACAAAGGGCGGCCTCCTGTGATGAGGCGGTTGAGAACGTTGACGAGCGGTTCGAGCGCTGAGTCCTCGCGCGACGTGGAGGGTGGCAGGTCGCCGAGTGACCTGGCGATCTCTGAGTTTAACTGGTCGCGCAGGAATTGAGCCAGGGGCGTAGCCGGCGTCAGGAGTTTCTCCGCCAGGAGGGCGGGGTCTTTGAGGTGATCCTTCTGGAGGAGCCAGAGCCGCGGTTCTTCCGGCAATTGGTTCAGCCAGGCGTGATAGTCGGGAAGGGGGCCGTTCAGTTGGACGAACTCTTCCCGAAGCGCCTCGGCAGCGGTGAGGGGGGCGTTCCTGATGTTCGGCTGCCTCATGCCTCCTTGCCCGCCGGGGCCGCGAAGCCTGCGCGACCCTGGCTCGGAACATTATTTCTTCTTCCTGCTCTTGTTCTTCCTGCTCTTGTGCCGTCCTTTGAAGGTCAGTTCCGCGATGCCCGATTTGTCGAGTTCACCGAGGCCTTCTTTGCGCATCAAACTGTATTGCTTGAAGGTGGCGGCGGCCAGCGGGAGCTGGAGCCCCTTTTCCTTGGCCAGGTTCAAGGCAATGCCGCTGTCCTTCGCGGCGTGCGCGGCAGAGAAAAAGCAGGAATGCTCGCGGTTCTGCATGTCTTCGCCGTCCGTCTGGAGGACCCGGGAGCTGGCGCCGGTCTGGGAGAAGACCTCGCGGAGCATGGTGAGATCGAGCTTGCAGGCCGCGCCCAGGCCCAGGCCCTCGGCCAATCCGGCGGTGTTGATGTTCATCACCATGTTGACGAGCGCCTTGACCATGGCTGCCTGTCCGGCTTTGCCGACATAGCGCATGGAGGAACTGAGTTTCTCCAGGATGGGACGGACCCGGTTGAACGTGGACTCCGCCCCGGCGCACATCAGGTAAAGGGTGCCTTCGCGCGCCTGGGTGATGCTGGAGGCCATGCAGGCTTCGAGGGACTCGGCCCCGGCCTTCCGGCAGATCTTTTCGACTTCCACGTGAACCTTGGGCGAGATGGTGGCGCAATTGATGAAGATTTTCCCGCGGGCGTTGCGCAGGAGGCTGTCGCGCCCCGGCGTTGGCGGAGCGAAGACCTGGCGCATCGCCGGATCGTCGGTCACCACCGTGAGGATGACGTCGGCCAGTTCGGTGACGCGGGCCAGGGTCGAGCAGGCTTCGGCGCCGAGTTCCTTAGCGATCTCCTGGGCTGTGTCGGTGCGCACGTCATGGACGGCGGTGACGGGGAAGCCGATGTCTTTGAGGCGCCGGGCCATATTCGCTCCCATCCGCCCGACGCCGACCACTGCGATTCGTTCTGTCATAAGTTTGTCTTTCTCCTGGAGGTTGGTGCACTTTGAAATTCCGGGTAAAAGGGGTTGTGGACTTTCTCCTGGCCAACGGTCGTGAGAGGACCGTGGCCCGGACAGAGCACGGTGTCGTCCGGCAACGTGAAAATTTTCCGCCGATTGTTTTCCAGGGCTTCGGCGTAGGAGATGAGTCCTCCGCCCATCGAGCCGGCGAAGATGGCGTCGCCCACCACGGCGACGGGTCGCTCCAGGCCGGAGAGGAGGAACGTCATTCCACCGGCGGCGTGGCCGGAAGTCTGGCGCGTCTCGATCTTCAGGGCGCCCGCCTGGAAAGTCCGGCCTTCGTTGAACGGTTCGGCGCCATCAAAGTTTTCGGGCTGACTGACCCAGGCCGGGGCGCCGGTCTGCGCCTTCAGACGCGCCAGGTCCGCGATATGATCCCGATGGGTGTGCGTGAGCAGCAGAAGCGTGACCTTCAGTCCTCGTTCCCCGACAAATTGCAGGACGGGGTGGCAGTCGGCGCCGGTGTCAAAAACCACGGCCTGCTTGGAGCGCTCATCCCAGGCGAGGTAGAGGTTGACCGTCATGTCCTCGTAAGGGGTGTTGAATTGCTTCAGGCCTGGGACCTCGACGGGTTTGGGTTCCCAGGTTTTCTGCGCGATGGCGATCAGTGCCTCGGCGCCCAGGCCCAGGGGCCCGGCCAGCTTTCGCAAGAGCGCCAAATTGCATTCACCGCCCTGGATCCGGATCAGTTCGTCGACCGTCGTCGCTGCCTTGGCCGCCAGTTGATCATCGGAAAGCTTCAGACCACGCTGGGCCTTGCCAATGATATCCGCAAAACTGTCTTCCAACGGAATCGTTGCCATGAGCGCCGCGAAAATAGGCGCTCCCACCGCGGAAAGGAACAAAAAAATTGTCCTAAACCGTGAAGAAAGGAAAATCCCCGGCAAAACTCTGGAGGGCGTGACGGCCATGTCCGGTGGTGGGCAGCAGCGTCTTGATCTCCGTGTTGGCCGCGTCGCTCAAGAGGCAGCTCACCCCCAGGGTGCCGGCCAGTTTCTCCATGCGGAAAACGAAATTCACCTCGGCGCCCAGCAGGCTCTCTTCGCCCAGCGACGCTTCACCTCCCACGAATACTTTGCCGAAATGCAGCGCCAGCCGAAAACGCGGACCGTCCAACTTCTGCAGGTCCCGCAGCGATTTGAAGGCGTGGGCCACGGACGCGGCGGTGTTGTCCCGGGCTGGCCAGTAGGCAAAAAAACCGTCGCCGAGGAATTTGTTGATCGTGCCGTTCTGGTCGTCGACGATTTGTTTGCAGGCCGCCAGCCAGCGCCCGGTGAAGCGCGGGACCTGGTCGGCGGGAAGCTGGTTAAGGAAATGAGTGGAATCCTCCAGGTCGGCCACGAGCAGCCAACACTCGAGGGAACGGATGTCCTGGATGGTTTTCTCGGTGGTCCGGGTGTGTTCGGTGGCGCGGCCGTGGTGGGCCTGTCGGAAAATGATGCTATGGCCGGCAATGTCGATGCGATCCTGGTCGTTGAGACGGCAGGGCTGAGCGACGCGCCGGCCGTTGAGGTAGGTGCCGTTGCTGCTGCCGAGATCCACCAGCCAGAATTCGCCCTGGCCCTGGGCATGGATCATGGCGTGCCGGCGCGAGACCTTGTCATCAGGGAGGACGACGTGGTTGGTAGCCGATCGGCCCACCGAACAGGTGCCACGGATGGGTGACGGAGCGCCACCAGCCGATTCCAACCAGGCCGTGGCGGCTGACGTTTCGTTGTCCACGGGAGCGCAATCCTAGAAGAGCGGCCAATCCGAGGCAAAGCAGAATTGGCGTTCCGGCGGCTGAGACCACGGATTCCCAAAAGAGACGTTCCAGGTGAAGCTGAGCGCTTTCTCTTTCCGTGTTTAATCGGTGTTCCATCCGTGGCCCAGGATCTTTGGTTGCGGCTCCGCCGCTCTGGGCCTTCCGTGGTCCAAGTCCTCTGCGGTTGACGCATACATGGGCTAATTTCTGACGCCACTCCGTGGCTCAAACCTTGCGTCCATGAACTGTGGAACTGCGCGGAGCCTGAGATGCGCCCCCAGTGGCTTCCCAGGGCCCGATTGCTTCTTGCTACGGTGGCGACACCTGTGTAGCCTCTCCGGTTTCCGTGTCATTCGTGAAACTTTCGTTTAGTTTCGTTGTCTCGCTGTTGAGCGCTGTATGGGCTTTCCTCCCGGTTTCGGCGTCGATCGTCATCAACGAGATTCACTACAATCCAGACGTCAAAACGGAGCCGGCGGAGTTCATCGAACTCTACAATGCGGGGACCGACTCGGTGAATCTCGGCGGGTGGCGCTTCTCCAGCGGGGTCGACTACGTTTTCAGCAACAGCGTCAGCCTGGCGCCTGGCGCCTACCTGGTCGTGGCGCAGAACCCGGCTTTTCTCGCGACGAAATATTCCGTCACGGGCGCGCTCGGCCCGTACGCGGGCGCGTTGAGCAAGTACGGTGACGAGATCACGCTGGAGGATGCGGCGGGTCAAAAGCAGGACGAAGTGGATTACCAGCTGGGTTTTCCCTGGCCGACTGTCGGCGATCCACCGGGTAATTCCATTGAACTGATCCACCCCAGCCTCGATCACAATTTGGGCGGGAGTTGGCGCTCCCGCTTGCCGACTCCCGGTCGGCGCAATTCGGCTTACGCCACGAATGCACCGCCCCAGATCCGCCAGGTCGAGCACGCACCGGAACAACCGGCCAGCGGCCAGGCCGTGAGGATTTCCGCAAAAATCACCGATCCGGATGGCGTGTCGAGCGTGACCTTGCAATACCAGGTCGTCAGCCCTGGCCGTTACATCGAATTGACTGACCCGGCCTACAGCAACGCCGTCAATTGGGTTTCCCTGTCGATGAACGACGCCGGTGTCAACGGAGACCTCACCGCCGCCGACCAGGTGTTCACCGCGATGATTCCTGCCTCTGTCCAGGTGCATCGCCGCTTGATTCGCTATCGCCTCCTCGCGTCAGACGCCTTGGGCAACTCCATCCGGGTCCCGTATGCCGATGATCCGCAACCGAACTTCGCCTATTTTGTTTACGATGGCCTGCCGGCCTGGCGCGGGGCTGTCCAGCCAGGGATCGCGGGCTCCAATGGAGTCGTCATCACCTACCCCGGCAGCGTCATGGAACGTCTGCCGGTCTATCATCTCATCGCCACGAGCAACGCGGTCGCGACGGCCACCTGGTTCAGTCGCTACACGGGTGACTCCTACCTGTGGTCCGGGGCGCTGGTCTACGACGGCAAAGTTTACGATCACATCCACTATCGCGCGCGCGGTGGCGTCTGGCGCTATTCCATGTGCAAAAACATGTGGAAGTTTGACATGAACCGCGGGCATGACTTCCAGGCCCGGGACAACTGGGGTCGAAAGTTCAAGACCGGCTGGACCAAGGTCAACCTGGGCGCCTCCATTCAACAAGGAGATTTCAATCATCGCGGGGAGCAGGGCATGTTCGAGTCGCTGGGTTTCCGGCTCTTTCAACTCGCCGGGGTTTCGGCTCCCAATACGACTTTCGTGACCTTCCGCGTGGTCGACGACATCGACGAGGCCAGCCCGACCACGCAGTATGAGGGTGACTTCTGGGGGTTGTATCTCTCGATCGAGCAGGAGGACGGGCGTTTCCTGGAAGAACACGGGTTGCCCGACGGGAACTTTTATAAAATGGAGGGCGGCACCGGCACCTTGAACAACCTCGGCCCGAACGGCCCGACGGATCGGTCCGACCTGAATGCTTTCCTGAATACTTACAACAGCTCGACCAATGCGAATTTGGCGGACAGTTGGTGGCGCACGAACCTGAATCTGCCGAAGTATTACGGCTACCAAGCCGTGGTGCAGTCGATTCACCACTACGACATCGCCGATGGCAAAAACTATTTCTACTACCTCAACCCGGAGTTGCGCCAATGGGAGGTTTGCAGCTGGGATCTCGACCTGACCTGGGCCGACAACATGTATCGCGCCGGCCAACAAGGCGGCGACGAACCGTTCAAAAGCCGCGTGTTGAGCAATTTCGCCAGCCCGGGCGCGCGTCCCGCCCTCAGCACGGAGTTCCGTAATCGCGTGCGCGAGTTTCGAGATTTGCTGTGGAATTCGGACCAGGCGTTCCAGCTGATCGACGAATACGCCGCGTTGCTGCGTGGGCCGACCAACGGGCCGACCATCCTCGATGCCGATCGGTCGATGTGGGATTACAACCCGAAGATGATCAATCCGGCCTACACGGACAATCCGGCGAGCAAGGCCGGCCAGGGCCGCTTCTACCAATGGCCCAACGAGCCGGGTGTACCCAAGAGTTTTGCCGGCTGCATCCAGCTCTTGAAAAACTACGTGGGCTATCGCGCGACGAACACGACCTTCTCCCTCGACACCATGGCGGCGGACAGTGCCAAGCCCGCCCGGCCGACCATCACTTACACCGGTCCGAGCGGTTATCCGATCAATCGGCTGACATTCCGCTCCTCCAGCTATAGCGGTTCCAACCCGTTTGCCTCGCTCCGTTGGCGGGTGGGCGCGGTCGCCGACGCGTCCAGCCCGAGTAATCAATCGAACGAACCGCACCCATACGAGATTGAGACGGTCTGGGACAGCGGTCCCATCACGCCCTTCAACGCCGACATCACCATCCCGGTGGACGTGGTGCGCGTGGGCCGCCGCTACCGCGTGCGTGTCCTGCACACCGACACCACCGGGCGGAACAGCCAATGGTCGCTGCCGCACGAGTTCCTCTGCGGTGGGCCGGAAAGCGAAGCGGATCTGTTGAACTACCTGCGCATCACGGAAGTCATGTACCACCCGCCGACCGGTGGTTACGAATATGTCGAGCTCTACAATACGAGTGCCTCGAGCACGCTCGACCTGTCCGGCGTCAAATTCACCCAAGGGATCGATTTCACTTGTTCGCCCGGTACAACCCTGCCCCCCGGCAGCTACCTGTTGGTCGTGGGAACGACCAATATCGCCGCTTTTCGCGCTTCCTACGGGCTGGCCGAAAGCGTGCCGGTGGTCGGGGCGTTTGGCGGCAATCTGAGCAACGGCGGCGAACAACTTGTGCTGCGGACCGCGGCCGGCGGCCTGGACATCGTCAATTTCAACTACGGCGACGGACGCGGCTGGCCGGCCCAGTCCGACGGCGCGGGTCACTCGCTGGTCCTGCTGGACTCCGCCCTGGTCGCGCAGGGCTCCGGGTCCGGCGAGTACTCGGGCAATTGGCGGGCGAGCACTTACCTGCGCGGTTCGCCGGGCGGGCCCGACCTCGTCCTGCCCCCCGGCCTGCTCTTGAATGAAGTCGCCGCTCACACCGACTGGACGAACGAGTTGAACTCGAACGATTGGATCGAACTCTACAACCCGACCGATGTCCCCATCACCCTCGGCCCTGGTTGGTACCTCAGTGACGACGGTTCCGGCCTGACCAACTTGATGAAATGGGCGGTTCCGTCAAACACCGTCGTGGCTGCCCGCGGTTTCGTCAGCTTCGATGAAGTGAGCGGCTTTCACCATCCGACCAATATCGGCTTCGGTCTGGACCAGGCGGGTGGCCAGGTATTTCTCTCCTTCCTGCCCGGCAACGCGCAGGATCGCGTGGTCGACTCGGTCAGTTTCAAAGGCCAGGAGACGGGTTGGTCGCTGGGGCGGTATCCCGACGGCGGTCCGTTTTGGGCCGCGCTTCGGCCGACCACGCGGGACGCGGCCAACCTGGCGCCGCCACCGCGCGTGGTCTTGAGCGAGGTGCTCTACCATCCACCCGATGTCATGATCGGCACGAATCTAACCGATAACTCGCTCGACGAATTCATCGAACTCCACAACGCGACCGCCGGTCCGATCCCCCTGGACAACCCCGACGGCACCTGGCGCCTCAATGGTGGAATTGAATTCAATTTCCCGACCAACCTGACCCTGCCGGCGGACGGTTATCTACTGGTGGTGAATTTCAATCCGGCGACGAACGCCGCGCAGTTGGCTGCGTTCAAAAGTCTCCATGCCATCGACGATCCAACCCTGGTCATTCTCGGCCCGTTCGGGGGCAAGCTGGCGAACAACAGCGACCGCATTGCGCTGGAGAAACCTCAGCATCCGGACAGGACGAACGACGCGGTCAGTTGGGTGATCATCGATGAAGTGATCTACGCGGACCAATCGCCCTGGCCGTGCGGCAGCGACGGTTCGGGTAACTCGCTGCAGCGCCTCAGCGCGTTGGCTCACGGGAACGATCCGGCCAATTGGGCGGCGGAGGCCCCGACGGCGGGCCGGCCGCGCGCCGATCTTCCGCCGGGCCTGCCGGTCATCACGGCGCAGCCGCAGGACCGCATCGTGGCGACCAACGCCAACGTCTCGTTCAGCGTCAGCGCCTGTGGGTCTCCGCCGTTCACCTACCAGTGGCGGTTCAACGACATGGAGATCGCGGGCGCTACCAACGCCACGCTGAACCTCCAGGGCGTCACTCCGGCCAGCGCGGGGTTGTATCGCGTCCTGGTGAGCAATCCCGCCGGTTCCCTGGCCAGTGCGGCGGCTTCACTGATCGTGCAATTCCCGCCGGTCATCGCTGCGCATCCGCAGTCCACCACGGCGATTCGCGATCAAAGCGCCAGCTTCAGCGTCACGGCTGGCGGCACTCCGCCCTTCGGTTATCAATGGCGTTTCGGCCTGGCCCCGATCCCCGGGGCGACCAACCGCGTGCTGACTCTCCCGCAGGTGCAGGCCAACCAGGCCGGCAATTACAGCGTGCTGGTCTACAACACCGCCGGCAGCGCGCTCAGTTCCAACGCCCTCCTGACCGTGCTCATCCCCGCCACGGTGACTCAGCAACCGGCCAGCCGGACGAATCGCCTGACGCTGACCTCGACCAACCCGGTCATCTACGCCGCAACGAACGCAACCTTCAGCGTCGGGGCGGTGGGCGTCGGCCCCCTTTCTTATCAATGGTTGCAAAATGGCGTCGTGCTGCCCGGGGCGACCAACCAGACCCTGATGATTTCCAACGTCACGCCGGCGCACGCGGGCGATTACACGGCGCGCGTCACCGACTCGGTGGGGCCGGCGCTGAGCCAGCCGGCCACGCTGACGGTGTTGGTCGATCCCATCGTGGTGATCGGACCAGTCAGCCAGAGCGCGGTGGCCGGCGCCAAGGTGACGATGAGTGTCTCGATCATCGGGTTTCCGCCGCCTTTCGGTTACGAATGGCGCAAGGGTTCGACCCCCTGGTCCTCCAACACTTCAAGCGAGACCACCCACTTCTTCTCGACGAATGTCTTTTTCCTGGGCGCGGGAAACACATCGACCGGCCAATATCGTGTCGTCATCCGCAATGTGGCCAAACCGCTCGGCACGGCCAGTGCCCTGAGCACGCTCCTGCTTGCCCCGGACGCCGACGGCGACGGTCTGCCCGATGATTGGGAAGCCGCTCACGGTTTGAGCGCGGCCGACGCGGGGGATGCCGCGCTCGATTCCGATGGCGACGGTCTCAAGAATTGGGAGGAATACATCGCCGGCACCGATCCGATGGATGCCCTCAGTTGCCTTAAAGTGGACAATTTTCAGCCAGGCCCCCTTTCCAATTCACCGGTCCGCATCGAATTCAACGCGATCTCCAACCGGACCTACACTGTTTTGTCAAGCGACCGGGCGGGGGGCGGCCTTTGGTCCCGGGTGGGCGATGTCGTGGCCGCCGCGACGAACGGGACGGCGCGGGTCCTGGATGAGCGCCGGTCCGGCACGGCTCCGCGATTCTATCGGTTGGCGACCCCAAAAACTCCTTAGCGCGGGGTGCTCGATCTTTTAAAGCGATGAAAGTGCAGCCCTCGTGCCTGCGGGCTCCCGGCCTATGCCTGGGTCCCAGTCAAACCTGAGATTCGACCGGGTTCAGTTGACCAAATGATGATCCTGGCGTTTGTTAGCGCCGTAACCTCCGACAATTGAATATGAAGCCATCGATTCCTGCCCTAATCGTGTTGTCCATGCTGGCTCTCTCCGGCGGTTCGGCGCGCGCCGCCACGAACACGTTGATCGCCTACGGTTCGACCTGGAAATACCTCGATAACGGCACGGACCAGGGCACGGCGTGGCGTGGTACTTCCTTCAACGACACCGCTTGGGCCTCCGGTCCGGCGCAGTTGGGTTACAGCAGCAATCCGGCGGAGAACGACGAGGCCACGATCGTCAGCTTTGGGCCGGACCCGAACAACAAATACATCACAACGTATTTTCGCCGGACCTTCTCCGTCAGCAATCCTGCCTCCTACACGAACCTGGTTCTCTATCTTCTGCGGGATGACGCGGGGGTGGTCTATCTCAACGGGACGGAAATTTTTCGCAGCCCCAACCTGCCTGCGGCACCAACCCTCATCACGAGCGCGACGCTGGCGACGGGGGCGGCGGTCGAGAATTTCCTGGACGTGGCAGATGTGAGCAGCGCGCTCGGTCTGCTCGTCAGCGGGAATAACGTCATCGCCGCGGAGATTCACCAGCTGGCCGTGAACAGTTCGGACATCAGCTTCGATCTCCAATTGCTTGGGGTGAATACCGCCGCGCCTGATGCCCCGCCCACCGTCAACCTCTTTTCGCCCGCCAACAATTCGACCTTCAACGCTCCGACCAACGTTCTCATCCAGGCTAACGCCACCGACCCCGATGGCACGGTCAGCAAGGTCGAGTTCTTCCGGGACAGCGTGAAGATTGGCGAAGACACCACCAGTCCCTTCAGCCTTAACTGGACCAACGCGCTGGTCGGCACCTTCCAATTGACGGCCGTGGCCACGGACAACGGTGGCGTGACCGGCGTCTCCCTTCCCATCAGCGTCACTTTCACGGGCGCTGCTCCGGCGACGCTGATTGCCTTCGGCGCGGTCTGGAAGTATCTCGATAACGGCAGCGATCAGGGCACGGCGTGGAGGCCGATTGCATTCAACGACGGCGCGTGGGCCAGTGGCCCGGCCCCGCTCGGTTACGGCGACGTCAACGGAGTATTATTCCCCGCGACCACCACCAGTTTTGGACTGGACCCGAACAACAAATACATCACCACCTACTTTCGCCGCGCCTTCAATGTCGCCAACCCGTCGGCTTACTCCTTCCTCTCGGTTCAGTTCCGGCGCGATGACGGCATCGTGATTTACTTGAACGGGACGGAAGTGGTGCGAAATAATTTCGCGTCCGGCACCACCGACATCCTTTTCAACACGCCGGCCCAGCTCGCCTTCGACGACGGCAGCGCTCTCTTCACGAACAATCTCCCGGCCAACTTGCTCGTGGCCGGCAACAACGTCGTGGCGGTGGAAGTTCATCAGAACAACGGGACCAGTTCGGACATCATTTTCGACCTCGAACTCCTCGGCAACACCGGCGCCATCATCAACAACCCGCCCACCGTCGGATTGAGCAGTCCGGCGAATAATTCCACGTTCACCGAACCGGCCGCCATCGCCATCAATGCCACCGCCGGCGATAGCGACGGCAGCGTCAGCAAAGTCGAGTTCTTCGCCAGCGGCACGAAGATCGGTGAGGACACCACTTCGCCTTACAGCTTCACCTGGGGCGGGGTGGCCGCCGGCAACTACACCCTCAGCGCCGTGGCCACGGACAATCTCGGCTCCTCTTCCACCTCCGCGGTGGTGAACGTTTCCGTCGTCCCCTCGACCGCGCCGACGTTGCTGTCCCACTCGCCCGCGTCCGCCACCGTCGGCAGCCTCACCCAAATCATCTTGCAATTTAGCGAACCGGTCGATGGCGTGGATGCCTCCGATCTGCTGATCAATTTCGCCCCGGCCACGAGCGTGACGGCGTCCAACAATAACACGCTTTACACCTTCACCTTCCCGCAGCCCATGGATGGGGTCGTGTCCGTTGGATTTGCGAACCACCCTGGCATTGTCGACCGCGAGTCACCGCCGAAACCTTTCGACGCCACGGCCCCGAATGCCTCCTGGCAGTACACCCTGGCGGACACCCTCCCGCCGACCGCCCTCGTCATCGCCCCGTCCCCGGCCGCGACGGTCAAGTCGCTCACCGAGATTCGCGTGACTTTCAGCGAGGCGGTTGGCGGCGTCAACGCGTCGGACTTGCGGATCAACGGGACCAACGCCGCTTCGGTCAGCGGCGCCGGTCCCGGGCCCTACGTCTTCCACTTCACCCAACCGGCCAACGGCGCGGTCAGCGTCGCGTGGGCCGCGGGTCACGGCGTCCATGACTTCGCCGCGACCCCGAATGCGTTTGCCGGCGGTTCGTGGAATTATGTGCTCAACACCAACGCCCCGGAGACGAACATCGTCATCAGCGAAATCATGTTTCATCCCTCCTCGGAGCGGGCGGACGAGGAATACCTGGAACTTTTCAACAAAGGAAGCAGCGAGATCAGCCTGACCGGCTGGCGGCTGCACGGCGGCGTCGATTTCAGTTTTCCCAGCTACCCCTTGGGGGCGGGTAAATTCCTCGTCATCGCGGCCAATCGCGCCGCGTTCAGCGCCAAGTATCCTGGGGTGACCAACGTGCTCGCCGGCTGGCTGGGCCGACTGAGCAACACGGACGACGACCTTAACCTCGACGATGCTGCGGGCGAGCGCGTCGATAGCGTGCACTACGCCGACGAAGGTGACTGGTCCTACCGCGTGCGTGACCCGCTCTATCCGAACACCGGCTGGGCCTGGTCGGACGACGCCGACGGCGGAGGCAAGTCCCTCGAGTTGATGAATGCGAACCTGCCGAACCAGTACGGCCAGAACTGGGCGGCCAGCGTGCCCGTCAACGGCACGCCGGGCGCGGCGAATTCGCGGGCGACAAACAACATCGCCCCGATGCTCCTCGACGTGGCCCACTCCCCGATCGTGCCCAAATCAACCGATGCGGTCACGATTACGGCGCGGCTCCTCGATGAACTGTCCAGCGGCTTTACCGTCACTTTGTTTTACCGCGATGCCAGCACCGCGACGCCCGCCGCCTTTTCCAGCGCGGCCATGTTCGACGACGGCCTGCACGGCGATGGGGTGGCCGGCGACCGCGTTTACGGCGCCCTCTTGCCCGCCATGCCGAATCGCACGGTGATCGAATTCTACGTGCAGGCCAGTGATGCCACTGCGCACACCCGCACCTGGCCGGCAGCGGCGCGCCAGTCCGATGGCACGACCTTCGCCCAGACCGCCAACGCCCTCTACCAGGTGGACGACACGGTTTACACGGGCAACCAACCGTTCTACCGGCTGATCATGACGGAAACCGAGCGCGCGCTGCTCGATGACCTGGCCCACAACAACCCGCAGAGCAACGCCGAGATGAACAATACCTTCATCACCAGCGACGGCGTCGGCACCGAGTTGCGCTATAACTGTTCCACGCGCATTCGCGGCGCGGGCAGCCGCGGCCGTATTCCCCCCAACTACCGGCTGCGCATTGCGTCGGATCATCGCTGGCATGGGTTGACCGCGCGCAATCTCAACACCCAGTTTCCCTATTCGCAGATCGCCGGCAGCGTCTTTTCACGCAAGTCCGGCCTCCATTCCGAGGAAGCCATCGCCGTCCAAGTGCGTGTCAATGGCGATAACCTGGCCAACGCCGGCTGCCCGGATATCCAACAATGCCAATACGGCTCCTACAACAGCCTGGAGAGCCGCGACAGTGATTGGGCCGACAACCAATTCCCCGACGATCCAAACGGCAACCTCTACACTTGCACCAGGCCCGATGCCAACTTGCTCTATCGGGGCACGGACCCAGGGAGATACACCAGTTACGAAAAAGACACCAACAAGGGCGAGAACGACTACAGCGACATCATTCACCTCTGTGACGTCCTCAACAACACGCCCGACGGCCAATACGCGGCGGCGGTCCGGCAGGTAGCCGACGTCGAAGGGTGGGTTCGTTATTTCGCCGTCCTGGCCATGGTCGGTTACGACGAAACCTCCATCGGCAGCGATGGTGCTCCCGACGACTTTACGCTCTATCGCGGGCTGAACGATCCGCGTTTTCGGATCATCCCGCATGACCACGACACCGATTTTGGCCAAGGCGACACCAGCAATCCGCCGACCCAGTACGGCATCTTCCGGCCCACCGACGGGAACACCGTGGTCAATCGCTTCCTCAAGTTCCCCGAGTTCGTTCCGCTCTATTACGCCGAGCTGTATCGCCTGTGCAACACCACGTTCACATCGGGCGAAGCCAACAAGCTGTTCGACGACTCGCTCTCGAGTTGGGTGCCTACTCAAATCGTGACCGGCATGAAGAACTGGGTCGCAGCACGGCGAGCTTTTGTCTTGTCGCAAATTCCGCTGAACCTCACGATCAACCCGCCCGCCCTCAGCATCGTCAATGGCTATTACCGCACGACCACTCCAACCTTGAACCTTGACGGGTTGGCCAATGCCATCGAGACACGCTCCGTCAAGGTGAACGGCCAGTTCGCGAGCTGGACCGCCTGGCAGGCCACCTGGTCCGCCAGCGTCACGCTCACCCCGGGCATCAACCGTATCGTGGTGGAGTCATTCGACCAGAACGCCCGGCTGCTCCAGGCCAGCACCATCGACGTTTGGTATGATGACGGGTCCGTCGCCAGCGTGTCGGGCCCGGTCAGCGGCGGTCAGACCTGGACGGCGGCGGGCGGTCCGTATCAAGTCACGGCCAACCTCTCGGTCGGCGACGGCGCCTCGCTCAGCATCCAGCCGGGCACGACGGTTTACCTGAACAGTGGCGTGACCATCACGGTGAGCGGCAGCGGCGTTCTCCTGGCCCAAGGCACGGCAGGACAACACATCCGTTTCACCAGGCTACCGGGGGCCGGCGCCAATTGGGGCAGTCTGGATTTCATCGGCGCTTCCGCCGAGAGCCGACTTGCTTACGTGGACATCGACTCGTGCGGCGGCACGACCATCGGCGGGCACAATGCCGAACTGCACGTCAACGGGGGCTCCAGAGTTTTCTTCGACCACCTGGCCTTCGCCAACACACCGGTGGTGGAATACATCTCGTTCGACGGCAGTTCGTTCATCGTCCAGAACTGCATCTTCCCCACCTACCCGCCCCCGACCGGCCCGGAGATGCTCCACGGCCTCAATGGCATCCCCGCCGGCGGCTACGGCATCTTTCGCGATAATTACTTCGGCCACACCTACGGTTTCAATGACACGATCGATTTCACCGGCGGCCAGCGGCCCGGGGCCATTCTCCAGGTGATCAACAACGTCTTTGACGGCGCCAGCGACGATCACCTCGACCTGGACAGCACCGACGCCTGGATCGAAGGCAACATCTTTCTGCATGCCCACCGCGACCCGACCCGCACGGACGACGCGCGCGATACGGCCAGCGCCATTTCCGGGGGGGTCGATTTCGCCAATCAATTTT